>JABAOE010009355.1_pt3 | contig 19332 bp, 17 predicted proteins | sample 7062141 | NCBI WGS metagenome assembly JABAOE01 (sample SAMN14538627, study PRJNA623070) | marine sediment metagenome | biome: marine biome [ENVO:00000428]; feature: marine pelagic biome [ENVO:01000023]; material: deep marine sediment [ENVO:00002113] | place: India: Gulf of Khambhat ... | reverse complement strand
GATTAGATTCACAGGAGCAAAGCGCACGCCACCGATGCACTTCGAGTTCCGCGGTGTGTCCGCCACCTCAAGCTCGCGGCATACACAATCGGTTCGCACAAACCCCACCGCATTATTCGCCTTTATCGTGGTGAAGGGATAGCTCGCGGTCTCGGCATGGCCGTGGGTCGCAGCATTAAAAAAAGTACTTTTACCTACATTAGGTTTACCTACGATGCCTATCTCGACCATTAAACTGACTTATATTTTTTAGTATAAATGGATTTGTAGGAAGCTCAAAACAGATCAAGGCTCTTTTGCTTGCTTGTGGCCAGCCTGGTTAGCTTCGACTTTTCTTCCAAAAGGTCAAAGTTGATCTCGCCATATCTACCTCCACCTCCCTCGATTATCGTGAATTTTTCTTCCCGATAGAGCTTGATGGCATCGGCAGTTCGAGAATCAATTTCGCGTATCCCTTCAATCGGTACATCCACGAGGACTGCGATCTCGCTACCGAAGGTCTCCACTAGGGAGGTCCAGATCCTGTTTACCTTGGCAGAATAGACACTTTTCAAGCCCGCAACCTTGGCAATGATTTCAGCAAGCGGAGCTATGCGAAGATACCTTGGCCGAGCAGCTGCGTCCGAATCCTCAAGTTCAGAGATCCTCTCACGGACACCCTTCTTTATCCGCGCCCTGCAATTTGGACATCGCCACCGGACATCTTCGGCTTCCTGAAGGGAGTAGTGAGTGTAGCACTTGATGCATGATGTGCGGTGGTATTTTCCAAGCCTAGGGTCCAAACCCACGTTTAGAATAATGTTTCTCCCCTCTTCACCCAAGATTGCCTTTTTAATCTCGCCAAAGGAAATCTTCCCGACTTCAAGCCTGTTGAACTCTCTTCCCAGCCTGTGAGGGGATGGCGAGTGGGCGTCGCTGTTAGTTAGAAATGTGATGTCCTCAAGCTCTTTAATAGTATTTGCTAGATAGGTGTCAGCGCTAAGCCCCAGCTCTAGAAAATCAACCTTTTCGCTTCCATAGCATTCGCTTAGGGCATCGTATTCTTTATACACCGAAGTCCATGGTACAAAAGCATGCGACGGCCCGATCATGGCAGCTGCGTCATGACAGGCACGAGCGACCGCCTCCCCACCAATACGAAAGTGCGGACGGCCGTCTTTATCCAAATCAGAGCTGTGCTTTTCGACCAATTCTCTTAGAGTATGAACAGAATCAAGACCTTCGAAGAGAATAAGATGGTGCACCCTGTTTTTGTCTTCGACCTCTGTGGTGATTATAAAATGGCAATCGTTTAGCTTGCCGACACCGTCCTTGAATCTCAGCTCTTCGATCTCTTCAAGCCAGAATTTGTTCAGCGCATCACCTGTTGCCACCACAGAAAGCCCCTTCTGCCTCGACCCGATTGATATATTCTCCAGGTTCATATTCTTGGAGGTTGCAGCTGAATACTTGCTGTGTATGTGAAAGTCGCAGTCGATTTGAATCATAGTTTAGAAGTGTGCTCCATAGCTTATAAAACTTCTAAGGATTTTCCCTCAGTTCTGCTACCCCATTGATTTATATATCATAACCAGAATTAAAATTTATTTTATCAAATTACAAATCGTTATAAAAGTGGTCAGTATATGAGAGAAGACAGGGCTCAAGAAAGTCTGATAAAGAGGTTAGTACAATTGGAGAGAAATTAATTATGAATCCTTTTTAGGATTGGGATTTGAAAGCGTTGTTATAGGTGTTACAGCTGCACTGATTTTTGGAGTCATGGTTGGATCCTATCCACTGATTGCTTCCTTCTTCCCATTTCTCCCTGCATCGAATCTCATACTGTTTATCGCAATTGGTGTCCCCCTGACCGGATCGACCCATTATGATCCGAAGCTTGGAGTTTTATCGAGCACGGTGCTTTTCGGTTCAGCCAGGGCCACCCAGCTTGGATTTGGAATTGCGCCCTACACCCAGGAATTCCTTCTCCTCGCCGGAGTTTGGAGCATTGCACAGGTATTTTTCATAGGATATCTGCCCGGAAAGCTCATCCCCACAAGCGAAAACCTGAAATATCTCTTCAAAGGCATGCTCAAAGTTTCGCTTCTATACGGTGCCGCCGAATACCTGGTATGGACAGCTGGAAAAGACCTTTTGTTGCATTCATCTACGCTCCTCACATTTCCCTTGATAAGCATCCCATTGATAATCCTTGTTTCAACGACTACAACCTTCTTTTTCACAAATACCTTCTGCCCCTATATGATGATGCCACTTATCTCCAGTGCTGTGAAAGGCCGACGACACTGCGGAGCAGGGAACTTTGTGTACAAACTCGGTGGCCCGGTCAAAATCAATAGCGTAAAGATAAAGAAGGCCGGGAAGAAAGGATTCAACATAGTGTCCAGGCTGCCTTCGGTTACGGTCTTCTCCTGCCCTCGGGGCGGGATAATAAGCGTTTATCACTCAGGTGACATGCTTGTACGAAAGGTTAACAAGGGCACTGCAGAAAGGATAAACAATCATCTCAAGCCGATCCTCATCGAGTAAGTCCACACCAGAATTAAGGGCAATTTAATCCTTTCAGAGAAAAGGTTATATCTGGAGGTTTAGACTTTAAGTCATGACTAAAGACCTTCTCTTGGATGTTGACTATGTTACTGTTAATGAGAAGGCCCAGGTCAGGCTGTTTTTTAGAGAGGCAACCCTTTATGATCCGAATTTTTTGCCTTATTTCTATGTGTTGAGCAAGTCTGAGGACGTTTCTGAGAAATTGACTGATTTTGGAAGCGTTGAAAGGGTGAAAATGTCTCTTCTGGGAAGCGCTGTCAGCGTTTATAGACTTACTGTCTCCCATCCAAGCGAGGTTCCGAAAATCAGAAATGATGTGCGAGAACTTGAAGGTGTTGAGGAAATCTTCGAGCACGACATCCTTTTTGCCCGGAGATACTTGATAGACAAACGCCTGGCCCCCCTGAATTACTGTGACTTTGAGACAACGGATAGCATTATCAAAGAATTAAAGCCGAGAGGGGAGCAGGAAGAAAGACTGAGAGTGATGGCCTTCGACATCGAGGTCTACAATCCGAAGGGTGCGCCCAGACCTAGAGAGGACCCTATCATAATGATCAGCTTTGCTTCAAACACCGGTGCAAGAAGACTTCTCACCTATAAGGATGAAGCAGGACCAGATTACGTGGAGGTTTTCGAGGATGAAAAGGCCATTATAAAAAGGTTTACAGAGATTGTAAACGAAGAGGGGATCGACATCCTTGTAGGCTACAACTCAGATCAGTTCGACATCCCCTATTTTATGGACCGAGCGAAGGCTTTGGGTATCGACTTTCCCTTGGGGCGAAACAAGCTACAGCCGAGCATACGAAAGGGACGGGGCCTAACTGAATCAGTGGTCAGAGGCAGGCCACATGTTGACCTTTATCCTGTTGTGAGGCGCAATGTAAAATTAAGCAGCTATGTTCTTGAAAACGTGGTGAGGGACGTGCTCGGTATTGAGAAGGAAAAGATTGCGTCAGACTTGATGTGGCAGTACTGGGATCGGGGCGGTGATGACCTTCTAGCCTTTATGCAGTATTCTATCGAGGACGTGGACGTCACACTTGAGCTTGCTGAGAAGTTTCTGCCCCTCTATGTCGAGCTTTCAAGGATTGTAGGCCTGCCGATTCAGGACACATCGCGCATGACTGCTGGGCAGCTTGTAGAATGGCTTCTTATTCGGGAAGCCTATGTTAGGGGTGAGCTTGCGCCAAATAAGGGCGGGGGCCGTGAGTATCTTGCGCGAGCTGAGGATACCTATGTTGGAGGATATGTGATGGAGCCTGTAAAAGGCGTTGTCGATAACATTATAGTTTTCGATTTCAGAAGCCTGTATCCAAGCATCATCGTCACCCACAACATTGACCCTACATCCCTGAGACCCGGCAGAGGCGAGAACAGCCCGCCTGATATCGACTATCAGTTCTCAACTGAAAAGGAGGGCTTCATACCCTCGGTTCTAAAACGGATTCTTGATCGGAGGCTTGACGCGAAGAAACGTATGAAAGAGGCGGCTGATCCCCTGGAAAAACGAATGCACGACGTCTCGCAAAACGCGCTTAAAATCATTGCAAACAGCTTCTATGGCTATATGGGCTATCCAAGGGCGAGATGGTATAAGAAGGAGTGCGCTGAGAGTGTGACAAGCTATGCCAGGATGTACACGAAGAAGGTCATGGGCATTGCCGAGAAGGAATACGGCTTCAAGGTGGTCTACGGCGATACAGACTCGCTTTTCATGGTGGTTCCTCCTGAGAAACGAGATCGTGCCATGGAGTTTATGAGTGNNCCCGGAACGGTGGAGCTTGAATATGAAGGGTTCTACCCGCGGGGAATCTTCATCACAAAGAAGAGGTACGCCCTCATCGATGAAAAGGAAAGGATCATCGTCAAAGGTCTTGAGACAATTCGCCGCGACTGGGTGAGGCTTTCGAGAGACACGCAGCAAGAGGTGCTTTCCATCATCCTCAGGGAAGGCGATCCGAAGAAGGCAGCCCAGATTGTGAAAGACACTGTGGCCAGGTTAAAGGAGCACAAGATCAGTCTCGACGAGATCACGCTTTACACCCAACTCACGAAGAACATCTCCAGGTATAAGAACAAGGGACCTCATGTGCGGGCTGCTGAAAAATCAATAGCAAAAGGGCGTGAGGTAAATCCTGGAACCTCCATCGGCTATATTATTAAAAAGGGGCCGGGGATGATTTCTGATCGGGCTGAGCCTGTTGAAGACGCCAAGATTGACGATATCGACGTGGACTACTATATTGAAAATCAGCTTCTACCCCCGGTTTCACGGATTCTGGAATCGCTTGGATACTCGAAGGAGCACCTGAAAGAAGAGCTTGTCCAAGACAACCTAAAGAAATGGTTCTAGATTATTCTTCGGCTTCAATTTCGCTTTTGCGCTTTTTCACGATGTACGTGCGCTGATCGTCGTTTATCTCAATGTAGTCGTTTACAAAGTCAACGAATTCGATAGTGTCCCTCCAATAACTGTCCCACTCCTCAACAATGTCCATAAACATATCCTTAATCGGTCTCGTCATAAGCCATTCCCTCCTTTACCTTTTATTTACAGTTGTTTTCTAACCTCACAAAAGATATTTAAAGATTATTTTGAATCTTTAATTCTATGGAAGTGGGGAAATACAGGAGCAGTGAATTTCTAGGCCATTTGGTGCGTGGCATGGCCGAGGGGGTTATCTTCATTGATAATCAGAACATTGTCCGGCTCTGCAATCCGGTGGGCGGGGCTATAAGGGGTGTTAAGGGTGAGGAGATAGTTGGAAAGCCCTTTTTAGATTGTCATCCAGAGAGAGTGCATAAGCGAGTGCTTGCCATGGTTGAAGAACTAAAAGCTGAGGAGAGGAGGGAGATTAGCCGAACTGTGCGACTTGGGAAGCGGTATTATGAGCACAGCTATTCGGCGGTGAGGGATGGAGATGGAATGTTTCTAGGGGTTGTTGCAGTTTCACGGGACATTACAGAGCGGCGCAAACTGGCAAAAAAGCTCGTCGAACATGCCAAAAAGCTTGAGCGCTCCAACAACTTAAAGGACCTTTTTTCCGATATAATGAGTCATGACTTTATCAACCCAAGCTCGGTGATCCTAAACTACGCTGACCTTCTTTTGGATGAAGACCTATCTGAGGAGGCTGAAAATGATGCAATAAGGATCAAGCGAAGCGCTGAAAGGCTTATTGAGATGATAGAGGATGCCCGCAAGTTTTCGAAGCTTTCTGATAATGATGAATTCATTTTTCGAGAAACAAACCTGAGGGTGGTCTTAGAAAAATCAATAGCAGAGTTTCAACATGTCCTTGATGAGAAAAAAATAAAGGTAATCTTGAAGGGAGATGAAGAGTGCATCGCAAGAGTAAATCCCTTTATTGGTGACGTCTTTTCAAACCTCATATCAAACGCTATCAAATACAGCCCTGAAGGAAGTGAAATCTTGGTGGGCATTGAAGATAATGATGGGAGCGCGCTGATCGCTGTTTCCGACCAGGCAGAAAAGATTCCAAAGGGATACCAAAACTCCATTTTCGAAAGGTTCATGCGTCTGAGAAAGGGAAGCGTTAAAGGCACCGGCCTCGGCCTGGCAATTGTAAAACGGGTGGTTGACCTTCACAAAGGCCGTGTGTGGGTGGAGGACAATCCCGACGGGGGCAATATCTTTTACGTTGAAATTCCGAAAAAGAACAAAAAATAGAAGGGGGATTACTTCTTTTTTCCCCGCAGCTTCTCGACCTTCTTTTCGACTTTCTTTTCTACCTTCTTGTCTATTTTAAGAGCAGTGCTTGCCGCCATCGCCTTGGAGATATCTGAGAGTTTGGCCTCAATTTCTGATTCAAGTGCTTTGAGATTTGAACGCACCGTCTTTTCAAGCTCCCGCACCCTTTTATTGACATCGTCCAGCCGCTTCCCTTTCTCAGCCGCATCGGATTCGGCAGCCTTCTGGAGCTTAGCAGTCTGAGTGAGCTTCTTCTCCAACGCTTCTTTTGCAGCTGTTGCCTTTGTTAGCTCTTTGGCCTTTGCCAAGAGATCTTCTCTAGCCTTGGTCGCCTCTGTTTCACTTGCAACGGCTTTTTCCTTTGCTGTCTTTATCTCAGTGAGTAGAGTTCGTTTCTCAACATCGGTCTCAAGCTCGACAAAACCCTTCAGGTTGAGCATTGAAAAGTCTATATAAGCCTTTACCTCTTTTTCAGCCTCGCCGATCTTTTCGATATAGTGCTCTCTTGTTTCCAATATGCCGTCGTAGTCTCCAAATTTGAAGACCTCGCTGCGCTTGAGATCAGATATCTTCGCCCTAATGTCATTGACAGGCTTTTCCAGTTTTTTCCTCTGATTTTCTGAACTCTCACAGGCCTTCTCAAGCTTCGGCAGATCAACATACTGTGACTTCAGCTTTTCTACGAGTTTCTTCTTCTCCTTTTCAATAGGTGCAACGCCTTCAAGGATCTCGCCTGACACATATTTTAGAACAGAGGTCTTGGCAACATCTGTCTCCGCCTTCTTCCCGAATATCCCTCCCTTCTTTATGACGAGGCTTATCTTTTCAGCATCCAGTGGCTTTTCAGCAAGAATTTCGAAAAGCTCTGAAACAGATACGTTTCTGGAAGCAACGAGGATATCATGACCTTCCACAATTGGTGTTGTCATCTCAAAGAATTTGTCCTTAATCTTGCCCAGCTTTTTCTTAACAGTATCTTCAATGGCCTGATATTCTGCGGTGTACTCATTCTTCAGATCAAAGTATTTTCGACAGGCCTCCCCGCTCTTCTTCTCTGACTCACTAAGCTTTGCCTCTGCCTTATCACGCTCCTCAATAAGCGATTTTAAGGTCTCGGAGAGCTCTTTGGAATTTTCGAGCACATCATAATCCTTTTTGGCCATCACACGAAGCTCTTCCAAGTGGCGAAACACCTTCTTGGTCATCCATGTAATGTCGCTTCTGTGAGCTGGAAAATAGTGCTTCAAATGTTGCTCAAACCTGTCCACATAATCCTTGCAAAGGTCAATATCATCATAGACAGCTTTTACATCGCTTTTAAACCCCTCTTCAAAGCCTGATTTATATTTGGAAAGTCCCTCCGCTTTTCCTGAAAGACCGTACCACCTTTTTTTAAAATCGTGTGACTGCTTTGTCAAATCTTCAAGGGTCAAAAACTCTGCTTCATCATCCATTATTATACCTCAAACCCGCCGAAACTTACTCCGACTTATTGCCTTAGGACACGTATAAATATTATTACTATTTAAAGTTTAGCCACAGGTGTCAATTTTGCGATACGAAGATTTCGTTGATTTGGATTATTCTCCGAATCCAGAAGAACTCATTTGTGACTTCCGCCTTGAATCGGATGCGATGGATTTCACCTTTGCAGCAGGTGGTGTTGCAGCCGAAAGCTCTGTAGGGACATGGACTAATCTTACCACTGAAAAACCCTATGTGAAAAGGCTTAGTGCAACAGTTTTTGAAATAGAGAAAACGAACATTAGAATCGCCTATCCAGTGGAGCTATTCGAGCCTGGGAACATGGCAAACATCCTTTCAAGCGTTGCTGGAAACGTTTTTGGGCTGAAGGGAATCAATCTCAGGCTCAACGACATCCATTTCCCACCGAGTCTTGCAACAAGTTTCAAAGGTCCGAAATACGGAATCAAAGGCGTGAGAAAGTTACTTGGAGTAGAAAGGCGGCCTCTTGTGGGAACCATAGTAAAACCCAAGCTCGGCCTCAACACCGCTGACCACGCCCACGTAGCCTATGATGCATGGGCGGGCGGATGTGACATCGTTAAGGACGACGAAAACCTGAGCAGCCAGAGCTTCAATCCTTTCGAAGAGCGAGTTGTCCAAACACTTGCAGCGCGGGACAAGGCTGAAACCGAGACCGGTGAAATGAAGGTCTATATGGCAAATGTCACAGCTGAGACTGAGGAGATGGTCCGCAGGGCGGAGTTTGTCGAGAGAAAGGGAGGACGCTATATTATGGTTGACATGCTCACCGCCGGATTCTCGGCGTTGCAAACACTCCGCAACCAGGATTTTAATCTTGTAATCCATGCTCACCGGGCAGGGCACGCTGCGCTTACTAAGAATCCTCGCCACGGGATTTCTATGCCTGTAATCGCAAAGGTTGTGCGCCTTATTGGTGTGGACCAGCTTCATGTGGGAACAGCTGTGGGGAAGATGAGTGAGGGACGAAGCGAGGTTTCTGAAAATATCCAGGCATTAAAACAAGAAATAGCGGGGATAAAAAATGTGTTTCCAGTGGCATCTGGAGGACTCCACCCAGGCCATGTGCCGTCACTAGTTGAGTTCTTTGGAACAGACCTTATCTGCCAGGCGGGCGGCGGAATACATGGACATCCTGGGGGCACGGTGAAAGGGGCTGTGGCCATGAGACAAGCCGTTGATGGTGCTATAGAAGGCATCCCTCTATCGGAATATGCAAAAGAACACCGTGAGCTTGCGCAGGCAATTGATAAGTGGGGGGAAATTTGAGCCTCAATAGTTCATCGGGTCTGTTTTCATGAACTCTCGCATAATCATCGTGGCATAGTTGCCCTTAGGCAGGAAAAATTTGAATTTGATTGATTCGTCTTCTCGTATTTCATAAGAGACCTCTGTTTCAAGCGACGCGGTTCGATGTGAGCCACGGGAGCTGAGCTCAGGCATGGACTTTATCTTGAAGCTGCGAAAATCCATAGCTTCAGACTCTAAAACACTCCTTTCAATCTCACCCTGCCTGCCATCTGTAAATCTACTCTTATATCCAAAAAGAGGTAAACTCACATTGCGAATATCAACGTTCTCTTCAATAATCCCGCTCAAGACTAGGTTAAAAAGATAGCTTTGATAGCCGTGGACAAGAAGCTGGCGCAGTTTTTTATGCAGCCTCCGAAGCGCACCCACAAAATCAGTCTGATTTTTATTGAGGTAATCAAGCATTGTTCTCTCATAGCCGAGCCGTTTCGGAAAGGTTTCAAGGGCCCGCTTGAAATCACCTGTTTCTTTTAGATTGCGCCGCGCTTCCCGTGCGTCACCACGCTCACCTTCATAGTAATCAGCGAGATAGCTCATCACCGCACCCTTGATGTCGCCTTCAACAATTTTCCGCCCCACAACATGTGTGTTCGGCCGTTGGAGCCCAAATCGCTGATACCCAAAATAGTTTGCAACACCGCTTTTGTGGATATGATCCCGGCACTGTTCAATTGTAGATTCATCCGTTATTTCTGGCTCCCGAACTGTTATCTCAAACTCATTTCCAATGAGATCGCCAAGAAGAATGCGCTCACTACTCCGATTTAGATCATAGACGCGCAGGTCTTTGACCTTCACAGATTCCAGCCTTTCAGGAGGCACATTCCAAACCGCCATACGCTGCCGTGTCACAGCCCGCTTATCCTTGGTCCCACCAAATCCAAAGCGCTTACGAGACACCCTTACCGCCCTGGATAGAGCCGAGATTGCTCTAATCGTGTCCCAATTTGTCTTTTCCAAGGTAAAATGAGTGTATTCGCCCTCAGGATCAAGTTGTTTTTCAACCGGTACTTCTGAAACCTGAAAGTCTTCAAATGCCTGTCTGAGATACCCGCCGATCCCCGGCGTATTGGTGATGTAATACCTGATTCCAACTGTGTTTTCAAGAGAATGATTGGTTCGAAGCATAATATCATTATAGCAGTTTTAGCTGGCCTGTTACTTTATCGATAATTTCATTCGGTCCTGGCCCAACTCCAAGAGCGGTCGTGGTGCCAGGTGAAAGCTCAGTAAGGCCGGCGTCGTTAACAATATAACACGGCAGGTTGTTTGCAAGGGCATCGCGGAAAAGCTGCATGATTTCCTCTTCGCCTGCCACTTTAACAACAACCTTTTTCTGACCTTCAGCCCACCAAGAATCATACAAAGATTTATCTGTCTTCTTCGCCGCCTCAGCCGCAGAATGCGAGGCATGCGCTACCTGGGCGCACGTCTTTCCAGAGCTCAGCTTGAGATCAGACCTTACAACAATAACCTGCTTGAATTCCATAGCCTTCTCAAGTATGGTTGAATCTGATTGTTAAAAAACTATCTGGAAACATTTATAATTGTTAAAGCCTTTCACATGTTGGTGACTCTATGGAAGTAGCTGCTGATATTCCCAGTTATGTTCGATGTAGACAGAAGTGTGAGGCCAGCCTGATTGCGAATCGCTGTTGGAAGTTTTCGCAAAACCTTCAAGAGGTCTCAGATGAAGAGCTTTTCGCAGCGGGCCATCGGGCATGCGCCGGATGCGGGGGAACGCTTGCCATTAGATACGCACTCAAAACCCTTGGTCCGAACACGATAGCCACAAACGCAACCGGCTGTATGGAGGTTGTCTCCAGCCCTTATCCTGAGATTTCGTGGAAGGTGCCTTGGATTCATCAGGCCTTTGAAAACTCAGCCGCATCTGCAAGTGGAGTGGAGGCTGCACTTAAAGCGCTTGGAAGAAAGAAGGGAGTGAATGTCGTTGCCTTTGGAGGCGACGGCGGAACCTTTGACATTGGGCTTCAAGCGCTCAGCGGTGCAATGGAGCGAGGGCATGATCTCACATACATATGCTATGACAACGAAGCGTACATGAACACCGGCGTTCAGCGATCGGGTTCAACTCCTTTCGGAGCCATGACCACGACCTCCCCACCTGGGAAATTGTCATTTGGCGAAAACAGGCAAAAGAAGGACATGCCCCACATCATAGCCGCCCACGGAGTACCTTATGTTGCAACAGCCTCTGTTTCGCTGCCCCTGGATTATATGGAGAAGGTGAAGAAAGCAGCATCCGTTGAGGGACCTGCTTATATTCAGGTCTATGCGCCCTGCCCCACTGGTTGGGGAAGCGATCCAGCGAAATCTATCGAGATTGGCAGACTTGCCGTTGACACAGGCATGATCGTTCTCTATGAGATTGAAAACGGTGCATCTAAGGTCAGCTACAGGCCGCCTGAAAAGGTTCCTGTCCGGGAGTTTCTCAAGACTCAGAAGAGATTCCGCCATCTCACTGATGAAAAGATTGATGAGATCCAGCGGTATGTGGACGAGCGTTGGGATGAAACATTCCGATAATCACGTTGAATATGAAGATTAACGATGTCCCGATTGTTGACACCTTTGCTGAAGCGTTTGAAAGCCACTACTCCCGTTTTCTGATAACCGCCAGGTCCCGAAGGTGGGTTGAGGCCTCCGCTCGTGAGGTCACTGGATTTGCGAGTTCAATCATTGGGTGCAGCGCGGAGGGCGGGGTTGAATCCTATCTTTCAGAGGCAGAGACTCCTGACGGCCGACCCGGCACGGTTGTTCAGATCTGGACTAGTAGGAAAAAAATGCTCCACGAGCTTTTGTATCGCATCGGGCAGTGTGTTCTCACGGCGCCGACGACAGCAGTTTTTGATTGGTGTGGTGAGTGCGAGAAAGTTGATGTTGGCCGGAAAATGCGCTACTTCGGCGATGGATATGCGTCGAAAACAAAGGTTGATGGCAGGAGGATGTATTCGATTCCTGTAATGATGGGTGAGTTTTTGATTGAGCGTGACATCGGTTTTTCTAAGGGTGTTGCAGGCGGGAATTTTCTTATTATGGGTTCAACATCTGATGCTGCCCTTGCGGGGGCTGAGGCGGCGGCCGATGAGATTTCTGGTGTTGAAGGCGTTATCTCCTCTTTTCCCGGCGGCGTGTGCGCGTCAGGCTCGAAGGTGGGCTCAAATAAGTATGAGTTCATGAAGGCAACGACAAATGAACTTTTCTGCCCCTCGCTTCGCCTCGAGGTTTCAGGGTCAAAGGTTCCAGAGGGCGTGGACTCAATTGCGGAGATCGTGTTGAACGGTGTCTCACGCGATGCGGTAGCCCTTGCCATGAAGAAGGGGATTGAGGCTGCTACATCGGTTGATGGGATAAAACAGATTTCAGCTGCTAACTACGGCGGAACCCTTGGAAATGTTCCTATTAAGCTCTATGAGCTCTGGGGGTAGGATGTCGGACTGTCTTTTCTGCAAAATACTTTCCGGTGAGATACCGAGCTATAATGTCTACGAGAATGATTTTGCCTATGCCTTTCTCGATATCAACCCGATTGCTGCGGGGCATACGCTTGTTCTCCCCAAGGTGCATATAACGAAGCTTGCTGAACTTGAGGGTGAGGCTTTGAGCGGGTGGGTGACTGCCCTCCAAAGGGTTGTCGCTGGTGTGGAAAGGGCACTTGAGCCTGAGGGTTTGAATATTTTCATTAATCAGGGTGCGGTGGCGGGACAGATTATACCTCATCTGCATGTGCACGTTGTTCCTCGGTCTAGTAGTGATTTAATTAGGTTTGAGACGCCAACAGTCAAGTTGTCCGAGGTTGAGTTTAAGGAAATTTCTAAAAAGATTGCAGAGGCTATTTAAGTTTAAACAAAATATTATAGTTACCGATTTACCATCGATTTTTATGCTCGAATTTTTCCCCAATTATCACTTCAAGCTTTTCTCTAGTGATACGCTTTGTTTCCTCTTTAAATTCCTCATCTCCTTCCCCAATGAGCTCAAGTTCATGTACCTCTCCATCAAGAAGTCTCAATTGCTCCTTTTTGATGTTCACTTCCTTTTCAGCCATTTCCACTTCCTGGCGCCTGGCAGAAAGAATGATACATCTTGAGATAATTATTCCAATATAATATAGTCCCGCGAGTATTGCTATTCCGCCAATAAGTTCTGTAAATAACATATCAAAAAGTCTATATGTTTAAACATATATTTAAAGCTTGTGTTCAAACTATATGAACTGAACCTGAAAAAATGCCAAGATTATTATATGACTTCCAGGGTTTAAAATCATGGAGATAATGGTTTCAGAGAGCATAATAGATAAATTTCCAGACCTAGTAGCAAAACCATTTCTGATTACCGGCGTAAGTGTTGAGGAGAGGAGAAATGAGCTAGAAGAGTTCAAACACAATGTTGCAGAGGAGATAAAAACAGACTACGCAATACAAACAATAAAAGACACACCCATAATCAGGAAGTACCGCGATTTTTACTGGCGCGCCGGAATCGATCCAACCAAGACCCGGCCAGCATCAGAAGCACTCATCCGGCGCGTGCTCAAAGACAAACCCATCCCCAGGATAAACACACTCGTCGACACCTATAACTTGGCATCCATGAAGACAAACATGGCACTCGCCGCATTCGACGCAGAGGCGATCAGAGGAAGCCTGGAAATGAGACTCGCCGCACCGGGTGAAAAGTTCCTGGGAATCGGGATGCAAAAACCACTCACCCTCATTGGAAAGGAGCCTGTTATCACCGATGAAGAAAAAACCATCGCCATCTACCCATACAGAGACTCAGACGAAACCAAGGTCACGCTTGATACAGAGAACACGATAATCCTGGTCTGCGGCGTTCCCGGAATCACGCCAGCAATTATCGAAAAAACCGCAACCCTCGCTTCAGACTATATTCTTCAGTTCTGCGGAGGCACGTCAGAGTTTTAACCGCCTAGGTTCCAACCCACCTTATCAATCATGTTTTCAGAGGCATCCATGAGAAATACTGCACCTTTTTCAGCTGGAAAATAGACTCCCGTGCTGCGCTGGCCACCTGGATTGAATATCGTGCCATAGATCGTCCAATAACCGCCTTCAGGGATAACAACATCACCGATGCTAGCCGGTATCTTGTAATACTTGTCTCTGTAATCGACCAATTGATAGCCGAGAAGATTCACGTCATCATCCCCCTGATTGTAAAGCTTTACCATCCAATCCGACGGGCCGCCGCTAAAGACCACCTGGCAGATATAGACATCCTCCATCACTTCAGGATAAACATGGAAAATAGGATTTTCAGCCAATTCTGGACAGGGCTCCACTTCTGAATCGTTTTCAATTTCTGGCTCCTCAATGTTCTCTTCAATCTCCTCGCTAACTGACCCTCTATGGTCCAGGTTCGCCTGCAGGGTCAACTGTCTGTCAGATCCCGCAAGTATCCAGACGATCTGATCTGGATTTCCTCCCCATGGATTAGTTCTAAAATATTTATTCCTGTTTCCCGCTATACGGATATAATCGGCATCATCAATCTTGAGCATCCCTGTACCTTTTACAATGTCTCCAATGCCTTCAGGGGCGTCAGGCCCTCCAAGGATGATTATGAATTTTTCATCCTTATACTGCTCAAAATCATCTGCTGTTGCATGTATGACATCAAGCCCCTTAAACTTTAAAAAATCAAATAAATCAGAGGAAATGTTCTTGTCAATCGAGTTTGCAAGAACAACCACCTTGGGCTTTGGTGGAAGCTTCAAGTCCAGGATAACAATTGAAGGGTAAATCGGATTTTCTGCATACTGAATAAAGGGTGCACCCGGCTCTGGCTGATAACGCTCCATGGTAAACATAGCAGTGTTGATGTTTTCCAGATGTTTCGAAACCGAAAACTTCTTAGCATTCATCTCACTGGCCTTGAAAAGATATGTAGCATGCTTGTCCTTGAGTAGGTTTCCATTGAAATACAGTTCATCGTGTTCTCTTTCGGCGTTTTGATAAACAGTATATAGGGTCCCTTGGCTTCCAGTAGCTTCAATAAGCCCCTTAAACACCTGTTCATAGCTGACGTCAACGTAATCGACCTTCTCCAAATACTCCACGCCGTGATATATCCAATACTGATGCTCTTCGTCAGAAGGGTAAAAGTTCAGAAGAATCGCGCCATCAAAAAAGTAGCTCTGCGTTGAATAATAATCTGTTATCGTGAGTTTATTTGGACCATAATTTGTCATGCCCGTAACATCGAAAAGAAAGGTCTGTCTTTCGTGATCAAGACGTCCATCGCCTCGAATGTTGCCTCCAGAAGGTTTGGAGTGCTCCCCAAACACTAGGATATTCCCATTGAACTCTATCGTCCAGACCATGGACGGCTGATAGTAATCTGAGACGAGCAGATAGAGATAGGATCTAACAGGTTTCTTTGTGTTTGGAACATCGATTTCGAAGTTGTGGGGGAGGTTACTGTCTCGTAAGGACACTCTGTTGAAGGTTGCGCCTTCCGAAGCCTCAGGATACACTCCGCTTACCTCCAGGTTCCATTTCTCCGACATTCCTTCAAATAAAGGTTCAAGAGGATTGTCGCCAGTGTTGTCCGCATAAACAGTGTTTACCGCTGAGAATAAAATGAAGACCAAAATGCTGAGAAGTGGCTTTTTAAATCTATCGCAGTTCATTCGACCACAATAAAAATACGTTTAAATAATTTATAAGGTGCATTTCAAAAAAATTTGAACAACCCTCTTCTATTATCCAAAAATATATATCGAATTGGGAAAAAGTTCAATCGAGCGGCTATAGTCTAGCGGTAGGACTCAAGCTTCCCAAGCCTAATTGCGGAAAAAGCTTGCTGCCCGGGTTCGAATCCCGGTAGCCGCATTAGTCACTCTCAAAGTCCTCGAAAAATGCTTTTTTTTATAATGGAAAGGTATATTATATTAAAGCTGAATATAAGGGTTATACTGCGGGTGGAATGGTGTCTCCAATCCAAAAATCCAGGTGTTTTCAAGGGCGAGAAGGGAAAAAAGCGATTATTAGCCAGCTTTTTATCGTTCTATTTTTTATATTGCTTACAACGACAACCGTTACCGGAGCGGTGGAGAAAAGTAGCATTTTAACGGCGGAAAGAATAAGCGAGCCTATCACGATTGATGGTTATGCAAACGAATCTTCGTGGAGTAGAATCAGTATTTTCACGACCAATTTAAAGGATGGAAGCATTGGAGAGGTGGAAGTTGGATTACATGCATTGTATGACGGTGACCATATTTACATCCATGCTTCTTGGCCAGATCCAACTGAGAGTGTTAAGAAAAAATTGTGGACATTTAATGGTAGCGAATGGTTAAAATCCGGGGACGAAGACAGGCTTGCTATCTTCTGGAATATCGACGATTCAGTGGAGGGCTTCAATATCGGTGGGTGTGCAATGCTCTGTCATGGAGATCGGATGCATACAAATTCGCCTGATGAAAAGGCAGATTCATGGCACTGGAAAGCATCGAGAACCAACCCGACAGGTTATATGGATGACAAATTTGTGAATGAAACCGTTGTGCCCTATGTGGATGGCCCTTTGGAGGGTTCACGCATTTTGGTCGGACGTCACGGTGACGCAATAACAAGTGGGGGCTATAGGAGCAATATCAATGAGGATAAACCAGGACCAAGGTACTATGAGCCAAATCCGATCGGCTTGGAAGATGCAAGGTTCATCTTTCAAAGCGAGATTGNNGAGATTGACAACGGCGAGGCTGTGGAGATTATTTCTCAAACGTTGTTTGAGAATGGTGATTCTGTGCCTGGATATATCCTGGAAAAGCCAGTGGGCAGCAGAGGAGATATCGAAGCAAAGGGTGTTTGGAAAGACGGAATTTGGAACTTGGAGATCAAAAGAAAACTCAATACAGGCCACGATGACGATGTCCAGTTTGACACGACAAGAATATACCGGTTTGGTATTGCTGTAATGGACAATTCTGGAGGGTTTGCTGGTTTTGGAAAGGGGCACAGCTTTGATCTCGGTGCAAGGACCCTTGAGTTCGGGGGGAAAGGCTCAAAAGAGATAACAGACCTTGCTCTTGTGAGGGATTATCTGATAACCGCCAAGGCCTATGTAAATCGGGATGAAAGCGGCCTTGCACTATCCTCTGTAAGTAATGCACTTGTTGTATTTAATCAAATCAGGGAGGCTGTTGCAGATGTTGACCCAGAGCTTTTCATCCGCATACGAAACAGCTTTGTAGATGCGCGGAGAAACCCCTCTCCTGAGAATGTTGACAGCCTCATTGAAAACATAGACCTTGCGATCCTGACACTTCAGGGAAAGCGAGAAGCTCCAGAGACCACACCTTGGCTGAAGATACTTGTCTTGTGGGGTAAATATGGAATCTATGCGTTCGTAGCACTTTCAATACTGGCTCTCTACCCCATCTACCGAATGCTAAAGATCATAAAAAAGCCCCAGTTCCGAAATCTTGGACTCTTTATGTTGATTATCATTTCTCCCCTGTTACTAGAAGGGGTGGGAAGATTAAGCGCAATTTTCAAAATTCCTATACTCCAAAACTTCAGCTTCACAACAAGTGAATCTGTAACCATTTTCTGGGTTGCAGGAATGTCCATAGCACTATACCTAGGTAGGATTGGCTTCAACGAGATCGATCAGCTTCTAAAATCACTCGAGCACTCCAAGGAAGAGCTAGAATCACGTGTGGAAGAGCGAACCAGGGATTTGCAGCAGAAGATCGAAGAGCTTGAAAAGTGGCAGCGACTTACCGTGGGACGAGAAATAAAAATGACGGAACTTAAAAGAGAAATAAACGAGCTCAAAGAAAAACTCGGAAAATCCGAATCAGATTAACCTCTCCAAAGACTTCAAAAAATGCTTCTTTTCAAATAATTTAGAGCGGATATTAGGTGTAGTGTCTGGCAAATAGGGTCTGTTTTTTTCTTATTTTTCTTATATTTGTCTGTGTAGATAGTAGTTACTGTACAAAAAGAAAGGTGCAAAGATTTTAAATCCTGGGCTTGTTACAATCAACTATGAAGGTCCTTCTAATCTCTGTGTGGAAACCGAGGGTAGGGGGGATCGTAACCCACGTGGAGAATCTGATTAAGCGCTCGAAAAATAATTTTACCATCCTCACTTATCAGGATCGGGAGGCGCAAAAAGAGCGAAATGTGCTGAGGGTGCCTTACATCAACCTTCCAATCCTTCGAGGAGCGAGTTTTGCGCTGTTCTCATTTCTTCGTGCTCTGAGAAGGGACTTCGACATAGTCCATGCCCATTATGCAATCCCTCAGGGGTTCGCAGGCGTTCTGATAAAAAAGGCAAGGGGAAAACCCCTCATACTTACAGTTCATGGCTCTGATCTAACAGTCCTTGGCAGATCACGATTGGTGCAACCAGTTTTGAAATGGATATTCAAAAACACGGATCAGATAATCGCTGTCAGCAGCTATATGAAAAGCCTTCTCATCGAGCTTGGCGTGGAAGCAGAAAAGATAAGAGTCATCTTCAACGGTGTTGAAACTCACATGCAGGCCAAGGGAGATGAACGACGTGTTGTCTTTATTGGAGCACTCGTATGGCAGAAAGGGGTGGACATCTTGATTGAGGCTTTCAAAGAAATTAAGAAGAAGTTCAATGACATCGAGCTTGTCATAGTCGGCGATGGAGCTGAGCGCCAGGGGCTTGAAGCGCTTGTAGAACGGCTCGGCATCGGCAATGTGGAATTCAGGGGGTATGTGGAAGATCTTGACCCTGTGTTTACGGCTCGATCAGTCTTTGTTCTGCCCTCTAGACAAGAGGGATTCGGAATAGCTCTGCTTGAGGCTATGGCAAGAGGTGTGCCTGTTGTTGGATCAAAGACGGGAGGGATTCTTGAGATAATTCGGGATGGAAAAAACGGATTTTTATTTACAGCGGGAAATCCAACTTCACTTGCTGATGCGGTTATCAAGATACTCGAAAAACAGGATGTGAGGGCAAGGCTTATCAAGGGCGGGCTGGAGACGATTAAAACTTTTACATGGACCCAGATGGCAGAGGAGACGGAAGATGTCTACAAGGAAATTTCAAAGATTACTTGAGCCAGAGATCGCTGTTCCACTAGCCTATCTCGTCTTTTTGGCTGCGGCATTTCTTTCCTTTAAGATTCCAGTCACCAGAGGATACCTTCTGAACTCTTTTGCAGTCACGCCTGGTGCAGCAGCATATCTTACAACCTTATTAGGCAT
>JABAOE010000278.1_pt9 | contig 19341 bp, 20 predicted proteins | sample 7062141 | NCBI WGS metagenome assembly JABAOE01 (sample SAMN14538627, study PRJNA623070) | marine sediment metagenome | biome: marine biome [ENVO:00000428]; feature: marine pelagic biome [ENVO:01000023]; material: deep marine sediment [ENVO:00002113] | place: India: Gulf of Khambhat ... | reverse complement strand
CACCCGATCTCGGCGGCCGGAATCCGGGGCCTCAGCCCGAGACTCTCGAGACTGCTTTGGGCAGCCTCGCCCAGCGCCGCCGCGAATCCCGTCAACGATTCCTTGACTGTACGGTCAGGCAGCTTTGAGCCGGACGCGAACAGGGTCGCCCACGCGGTAGAGGCACCCGTGGCTGACTCTTTGGTCAGTAACGCCCACGTCCGGGACACGGCCTCTTCGGTCGTGGCCCCTCGGAACGCGCTGCGCCACGCCTCCGCCCGCGACCTCGCGAGCCGCTCCGCCAGACCTTCGAGCAGCCCTGCCTTGGTCTTGAAGTGATAGTGGACGAGTCCCTTGGAGCACCCTGCCTCCCGCGCGACCGCCTCGACCGTGACGCCGGAGGCTCCGCGCGTCCGCGCCAGGTGATCCGCGGCGTCGAGGATCGTTTGGACCGATGCCTTCTTGTCCTTGGTCATGCCTCCCCCGAAAATTACTGACTGACCGACCAGTCACATTCGAATCTCGTGAGACGCCCGATTCCGGGCGAGCGTGCTGACCGAAGGGTCAATAATAGTCCCTCCGCTCTTCGCGGTCGAGCCCGGGAATCCGGTGCGGTCTGAAACCGGGGACGCCGTGGAGCCGTAGACGGAAGTAGCGACGGAAGGGACGGAATCCCGAGCCATGAGTGACTTTTCCCCGATCGCCACAGCGGTCCTCGATTCGTTGTCGGAGGGCGTGGTCGTCTTCGATCCGCAGGGGCGGGTCGTGCACGCCAACACGTCGGGTCGTGAGATCCTCGAGGACGTGGGGATGGGAGGGGCCGACGCCGACAGCCTGCTCCCCAAACTGGGCCGGAGGGGAGCGCGCATCGCGTCGCTCTGGTCGGACGGCCGCAAGCTCGGCGAGGCGGTCATCCTCCCGCCGGCGTCGGAGAGTGGGACGCTGGCCGAGCAGGAGCGTGACGCGATCCTCGACACGCTGCGCGTCACCGGCGGCCGGCTGACGGAGAGCGCGCGCCGACTCGGGATCTCGCGGACCACACTGTGGCGCCGGCTCAGGGCGTACGGATTGGAGCGCGGTGCCCTGAAGCGGTGAGGCCGGGCCGATCTTTCGCGTCCCCTCGTAGGTCTCTACGTTCTCTCCCATGCAGCCGAGGCCGTTCGTGGTGGACGAGTACGTCCGGTGGTCGGACGTGGATTACGCGGGGATCATCTTCTACGGTGCCTACGTGCGCTTCTTCGAGATCGCCGAGACCGAGCTGTTCCGGGCTGCGGGCATCCCGTACGGCGAGGTGTTCGACCGCTACGACGTGTGGCTGCCGCGGGTGCATCTGGAGGCGGACTTCAGCTTCCCGGCTCGGCTCGACGACCGGTTGCGGGTGGCCGCGTACGTGACGCGGTTCGGCGACAGTTCCCTCAGGATCAACTTCGACGTGGTGCACGCGGCGGCCGGCCGCCTGGCGGCCGCGGGGCACGAGGTGCTGGTCTGTACCGACCGCGCGTCGCTGAAGCCGCGGACGCTGCCCGAGGGTCTTCGTGCGGCGCTCGACGGGTTCCGGCTCCCGCAGGAGGCGGCGCGGCAGGAGCTGGGGATCTCGGACCCATGATCCCGCCTCGGATGGCCTGTCTCTGGACCGTGGCGGTGGTCGCCTGCGGCGGCGCGCCGTCGGTCGATCGGTCGGCACCGGGCGCTGGCCCGGTGGCCGACGTCGATACCCTGCGGATGCCGGCCTATCCGGCGCCGAGGCCGGGCAGGCTGGTCGCGGCCAGCCCCACCAATCCGCTGCTCGCCGCCGACGCGCCGGCCCGCGCCGGCCGCTGTCTGTCCGATCGCAGCATTCAGGTCTTCGCCGAAGACTCCACCTTCGGGATGCTCATGCGGTTTCGGCCGGCGGGGGAGGAGGACCCGGTCCAGACGTATCCGGCGGGGCTCTCCGATTCCCCGGTGACCCTGCCGGTGGCCCATCTGGCGGTGCAGCTGTTCGAAGAGCGTCGCTGGTCGGTCTACCGCGCCGACTCGGGCTCCATCGAGCTCTCCCGGCTGGACGACCGTGCCTCGGGTCGGTTCGCGGTGCGCCTGGAGTCTCCCCTCAACCAGTTCCGGGCGGTGGCGGCGGGCGTGTTCCAGGAGCTTCCGGTGGTGACGCTGTCGGCCCTGGTCTGCGGCGACAGCGTCGAGGGCCAGCCGTGAGCGTTGGAGCGCGGCGCCGCGCCGGCCCGGTGTAGATTACCGGCCATGGATCAGACGTACTTCCGCAAGGGGTTGGGCCTCAAGCACGAGGTGGCGGGCGCCCTCAGCGAGGACTACCACTCGCAGCTGGTCGACCGGATCCGGTCCGACGGTGGGACCCTGTCGGCGGGGGACGTGACCGTGCGCCTCGCAAAGGAGTTCGGCTTCTGCTACGGGGTGGATCGGGCGGTCGAGTACGCCTACGAGACGCGCAGCAAGTTCCCCGACAAGCGGATCTATCTGGTGGGCGAGATCATCCACAACCCGCACGTCAACGACAAGCTGACGGCGATGGGCATCGACATCCTCCAACCGGGCGAGGCCGGCCGGTTCGACTTCTCGGGGATCACGTCGGACGACGTGGTGTTGATCCCGGCCTTCGGCCTCCGGGTGCGGGATTTCGAGCGGCTGCAGGAGATCGGCTGTGTGCTGGTCGATACCACGTGCGGCTCCGTGCTGAACGTGTGGAAGCGGGTGGAGCGCTACGCCCGCGACGGGTTCACGGCGGTGGTGCACGGCAAGCACTTCCACGAGGAGACCAAGGCGACGGTCAGCCAGGTGAGCAAGCACCCGGGCGGGAAGTACCTCATCGTCCGGGACATGGAGGAGACCGAGCTGCTGTGCCGATTCATTCGCGGCGAGGCGAGCGTCGACCAGATGCGCGAGTCGTTCGGGCACAAGGTCTCGCCCGACTTCGACTTCGAGCGGGACCTCGAGCGCGTGGGGGTCGCCAACCAGACGACCATGCTCGCGAGCGAGTCGCTGGCGATGGCCAAGCGGATCGAGGAAGCCCTCGCGGCGCGGTACGGTCACGACGCGTTGGCGGAGCGCTTTCGGAACTTCGACACGATCTGCTCGGCCACCCAGGAGCGGCAGGACGCCATTCTGGAGCTGATCGAGGAGCCGCTCGACGCGATGATCGTGATCGGGGGCTACAACTCGAGCAACACCAACCACCTTGCCAAGATCTGCACCGAAAAGCTCACGACCTACCACATCGCCGATGCGGCGTGCATCGATCCCGACCAGGGGACGATCCGCTTCAAGCCGGTGGGCGCGGAAGCGGAGACGAAGCGGGAAGGGTGGCTGGCGTCGGCGCGCAGGATCGGGGTGACGGCGGGGGCGTCGACGCCCAACAACAAGATCGGGGAGGCGGTGGAGCGGATCTTCCGCACCAGGGGCGTGGTCCCGGTCGTGTGACCTAACCCCAGTCTCGCGAGCGGGTCGCCGACCCGCGGAGGCGCTTGAGGAAGGCGTAGGGCGACCGCTGGCCGTTGGCCGATCCGTCGGACCACTCGCGCTCCCACGCACGGCGCGCACCCGACCGCAGCGTCAAGGCGCGCACCTGTTCCGCGATGACGTTCACCGTGCCGTCGTCCTTGGCCACGGTGCCGGTGATCCAGAGGAACCGCTCCCCCCGGAGGACGATCCGGTCCCGCGCGTAGACCTCGGGTCGGACGATGGCGTTGATCATCCCGGCCTCGTCCTCCAGGAGCACGAAGGTGTAGCCCCGGGCCGTCTCCGGGCGCTGGCGGGCCACGACCAGGCCGGCCACCTCCACCCGGCCGCCGTGCTCCAGCGCTTCGAGGCGGTCGCTTCGGATCACGCCGGGCGGCAGCGTGCCGTCGAGCAGCGCGAAGGGATGCCCGCTCGCGGCGAAGCCCAACACCCGGTACTCGGCCAACAGCCGCTCGTCGCGCGGGACGTCGCCGAACGACAGGTCCTCGTACGGGTGATGGAGCGGCAGCTCCAGCTGGCGCCGGGTCCGGCCGGGCGCGGGGGGCTCGGTCTTGGGCGGCAGCCAGAGTCCCGCCTGCCACAACAGCTCGCGGCGGGTGAGTCCGAAGCCGTCGCAGCCTCCCACCCACACGAGGTTCTCGATCGCGTCGCGCGACAGCTCCGGCGGGGTTCGGCGCACGAAGTCGCCCAAGCTCCGGTACGGCCCGTGGCGCTCGCGCTCCGCCACGACCGCTTCGGCGGCCTCGAGCCCCCAGTCCCGCACGAATACCAGGCCGAGGCGCAGGGCGGCTTCCTCGACGGTGCAGTGGACGTCGCTGCGGTTGAGGTGGGGCAGGTGGACGTCGACGCCGTGGCGGGCGGCGTCGCGGCCGAGGGCGTCGAGCGAGTAGAACCCCATCGGCTGGTTGTTGAAGAGCGCCGTGTAGTACTCCACCGGGTGGTAGTGCCGCAGCCACGCGGACTGATAGGCCAGCAGGCCGAACGCGGCGGCGTGGGACTTGGGGAAGCCGAACTCGGAGAACGCCACGACCTGCTGGAACACCCGCTCCGCGGTCCCCGTCGAGACGCCGCGCGCCGCCGCGCCGGCGCGGAAGTCCTCCCAGAACTCCTCCATCAGCTGCCGCGAGCGCCGCCGGCTCATGGCGCGGCGCAGCGCCTCCGCCTGGCCCGCGGTGAAGCCCGCGAGCGCCTGGCACACCTTGAGGACCTGATCCTGGTAGATGATGACGCCCAGGGTGTCCTGCAGGCATTCGCGGAGGAGCGGATGCTCGACCGGGGGGTGGTAGGGGAGACCCTCGGCCCGGCACCGCCGCTGGGCTTCCCGGCGCCGCACGTAGGGGTTCACGGCGCCGCCGACGATCGGCCCCGGCCGGACGATCGCCACCTCGACGGCGAGGTCGTCCAGGTTGCGCGGCCGGGTGCGTCGGATCATCTGGATCTGGGCGCGGCTCTCGATCTGGAACAGCCCCACCGTGTCGCCGGCACAGATCTGGTCGTAGACGGCCTCGTCGGTGAAGTCGATGCGGCTCAGGTCGGGCGGCGTGCCCTCTCGTCGCGCGACCAACTCGACGCATTCCTCGACCAGCGACAGCATCCCCAACGCCAGGANNGCGAGGAAGTCGATCTTGATGAAGCCCGCGTCGTCGCACGAGTCCTTGTCCCACTGGCACAGGACGCGGTCGGGCATGGCCGATCGCTCGAGGGGCACCAACTCGACCAACGGCCGGCTCGAGATGATCATGCCCCCGACGTGTTGGGAGACGTGTCGGGGGAGCCCGGCGATCTCCTCGGCGAGGTCGCAGAGGTCGCGCCAGAGCGGGCTCTCGGCTCGCTCGGCGAAGCCGGGGAGGCGGGCCAGCTCCTCCCGGAGCCCCTCGCCCCGGCGCTCGGCGAGCTTGGCCACCTGCTCGATCTCCCCCGGCGGGAGGTCGAGCGCCTTCCCGAGCTCGCGGACCGCCGAGCGGAGCCGGTAGGTGGGGAAGGTGCAGACCAGACCCACGTGCTCTTCGCCGTAGCGCCGGTACACCCGGCGCATCAGCTCCTCGCGGATCTCCCGTGGGAAGTCGAGATCGATGTCGGGGATCGAGGCCAGGGTCTCGTTGAGGAAGCGGCCCAGGAACAGGCCGTTGGCGACCGGGTCGACGTGGGAGAGGCCGAGGAAGTAGCACACGATGGAGGAGACCGACGAGCCCCGTCCGCGCCCGGCGAGGAGGTTGCCGCGCGCCCGGCGGGATCCCGCGCGCACGTCGGCGGCGACCTCTCGGGCCAACTCCAAGAGGTCGCGGTACACCAAGAAGAATCCGCAGAGGCCGTGGTGAGCGATGAGCCGGAGCTCCTCGGGCAGCCGTCGCTCGGCCTCCGCACGGTGCGGCGAGCCGACGGGATACAGGTCTTCGAGCCGCGCGCGGCAGAGCTCCGCCAGTGCCCGGGGTGCGGTATCGCGCTCGGCTCCCCGAAAGTCTGGGAAGGTGTACCCCAGGTCGCGGGTGAGGTCGAAGGCGCCGCAGCGCTCGGCGATGCGCGCGGTGTTGCGCACGGCGTCCGGACGGTCGCGGAACGTCGCGGCCACGTCGTCCGGCGCGCGGAGGAAGAACTCGCTGTTGGGCCGGCGCACGTCGTGCGAGCCGTCCAACGTGGTCCGGTGGCGGATGGCCACCATGGCGTCGTGCAGCCGGTGCCGGGCGCGTCGATGATAGTGGACGTTGCCGGTCGCCACGACCGAGAGGCCCCCGGCGTCGGCGATGTCGGCGAGCGCCCGCGTCAGGGCCCGGTCGCCGCGCACCGCGTTCCGTTGGAGCTCGACGAAGAACCGGTCGCGGCCGAAGACGGCCCGGCAGCGGTCGGCGAGGCGCCGGGCGGCCGTGGCCCCCTCCCGGTGCAGCACCCGAGGCAGCAGGCCGCCTCGGCACCCGGACAGGACGATCAGGCCCTCGTGTTGCGCTTCCAGGGACGCGAAGCTCAGTCGGGGATCGTGACGGTCGTCGCGATCGAGGTGCGCCTCGGTGAGGCGGCAGAGGTTGGCATACCCCTGCGGGGTCTCGGCGAGGAGCGTCACGTGCGAGCCGTCGAGCAGGGTGACTTCGGCACCGGTGACGGCCTGGAGGCCCGAGAGCTTCGCGGCCTGTGCGAAGGCCATCGAGCCGTAGAGCCCGTTGTGGTCGGTGAGCGCGAGCGCGGCGTACCCCAGACGCCGCGCCTCGTGCAGCAGCTGTTCGGGGAGCGAGGCGCCGTCGAGAAAGGAGAAGGCCGAGTGGCAGTGGAGCTCGACGTACACGGGGGGAGGAGCGTGTTTACGGCCGCTGTGCGAACCAGCCGCCGGTCACCAGATCTTGGTACAGCACCACGTGTGCCCCGCCCTCCAGCACCACCTCCACGTACCGCCGGACGATGGCGCGACGCCACCACTCGTCGTCGATGCGCCAGGTTTCGAGGATCGTCTCGACCCGCCGGTCGCGCTGGCGCTCCGCGACGGCCACGGGCCGGCCGTCGGCGTCCACCTGCACGTCCACCGGTTGGGGAACGTTCAGGGCTCGTAATCGATCAGCGCGTAGCGGCGTTCGGGAATGCGTGAGCATGGCTGCACCTCGATGATGTGGTGGAGCATCTGGCGCTTGAGGCGCTGCTTGATCTCGTTCACGGCGGCGCGGAGCGCCCGGCGGCGCCCGGCTCGGGCAGCGCTGGAGGCGTCGCGGGCGAAGAGCTGGAGCTCGTCGGTGCCGCGGACGAACGCGGTGAACTCCACCGTCAGCTGCTCGGCGGCGCCGCTCGGAGGAGCCTGCGCCAGCCGGACCGACAGCGGGGCCACGATGCGGTCACGGTCGGCGGTCGGATCTCGGAGAGTGACCTCGGACATCCAGGAAGCGCCGTGGTCGAGGCCGATTCGCAGGCGGGCTTGTTGAATGCGCCAGCCGACGCGTCGGGGGTGTGCCAGGGCCCGCTCGACCAGCTTGGCGGTGGCGTGAACCAGCAGGGAGCGGTCGGCGATCGGGGCGGTGAGGTCGAGGCAGGCGATGATCGGCTCGGGCCGTGCGAGTCCGGTGACCGGGTCGGCCTGTCGGCCGGCGGCGAGCCGCCATGCCCGCTTCCCCTCGCGGCCGAACTGCGTCACCACGGCGGCCTCGGGCAGTCGGGCGAGATCGCCCAACGTCTCGATGCCGAGCCGTCGCAACCGCTGGTGGGTCTCCGGGGAAATCGGGAGGACCGCCACCGGTTGCCTGGCCAGGAAGGAGGCGCGCTCGGCGTCGCCGACGACGAGCGTGCCTCCCGGCTTTGCCCGGGTGGCCGCCACCCATGCGGTGAACTTGCCCCGTCCCCACCCGAGCCGGGCGCTGGTGGCCCATCGCCGGCCCTGGGGGGCGACGCCCGCGAGCGCCGCGGCGATCCGTTCCAGCTGCCGCACGGATCCGCCGTGCAGGCTCTCCAGCCCGTCGACGCCCACGAAGGCCCGGCCCAATTCGGCCGGCTCGATCACCGGGCTGACGGTGCTCAACGCCAGGAGCAGCCGGGAGAACTGCTCGTCGTAGGCGACGGGGTCCGGCTCCATCAGACTGAGGGCGGGGCAGAGCCCGATCGCCTGGCTCACGGTCATGCCGGGCCGCACCCCGGCACCCCGCGCCAGCGAGGAAACGAGCCACAGCCGCCTGAGGTCGGTCGGCGAGAGGAGGGCGGCTGGCGTGTGGGCCAGGCCCGGACGACGGAACTCCTCGGCCCGAAGCGGAAAGAGGGGGATCCAGGCGCAGGCCGCGCGCTCGCTGATCAAGCCACGGTCTCTCGCCATCACCAGAGACTCAGCTGCCTGTCCACCCCTTCCTTGGGCTGCTCCTGCTCGGCATCGGTTGCGGGAATCCCGAAGCGCTCGGCGATGGTGCGAAACCGCCGCTTCATGGCGGTGACGTACTCGGTGGGTGCGCTCCACTTCACGAACGCCTTGCGGTAGCGGGCCGCCAGGGCGGGGTTCCGGCGCTCGAGCACGGGCAGGAGCGGCTCTCGCACGGCGGGATACAGTCGGAGCGGGACCGGGAAGACGAACTTCGCGCCGGCATCGCGGGCGCAGGCCATCAGCGCCGTCACCTGCTCGACGCTGTCCGTGACCCCCGGCAGCACCGGAGCGACGATCAGGCCCGCACGGATTCCCGCGTCGCTCAGCTTCCGGAGCGTTCTGAGCCTCGCGTGCGGCATGGGGCTCCGCTCCTCGAACTCCTTGACCACCGTAGGATCCGTACTGATGAGCGACACGTAGACCGACAGCGGATTTCGCCGCGAGAGTCTCCGCAGCACGTCGATGTCCCGCCCGATCAGGGTGCTCTTGGTGATGATCCCGATCCGGAGGCCGCGCTCGGCGCAGAGCCGCTCGAGCACGGCCCGGGTGATCTGGTACTGACGCTCCGCCGGCTGGTAGGGATCGGTGGCGGTGCCGATGGTGATGTTCTGCCTGCCCTCCCGCTGCATCCGGAGGCGCACCCTCCCGAGATCGCGCCCCAGGGCGGTGAGGACCGAAGCTCGCGCCTTGACAAATATCCGATTTTCGAAAGCTTCCCACCCCGTCGGCCCGCGGTATTCGGGGAGGTCGGAGTCCGAGAGGTGCCCGTTACGGTGAGCCCGTTCGACCACGTAGCGGTGGGCGTACCGGGCGTAGCAGTAGGTGCAGCCGAACTCGCAACCGACGTACGGATTGAGGGACCAGAATCCCATGCCGGTCGATTCCGGGGAGTTGAGCACCGATCGCGCGACCAGCCGGACGAACTTGGTGCCGCGCCGGCGATCGTCGAGGAGCGGCAGGCGTCCGGAGCCGTGGTCGGCGCCGGGAGGGGCTGCCTCGAGCGGAAGACCGGGGGCGCTCATACGCAGCGACCCCAGCCGCAGTGGCGGCAGAAGAGACAGCCACCGCTCGGGACGAGGGTCAGGCCGCACTCGGGACAGCGGGCCGCGTCCGATGGCGGGGGGAAGGACCAGGGGGGTCGACCGGGGATTCGCGTCATCATCTTCGGGATATATTCGGTATCCATGACCCAAATATATCCCGAAGATAGGGTGGAGCAAGGCCTGGCCGCGGGGTGCGCGAACCGGCTCGGCGGAGCCTAGGGCGTCACATGGATCAGACGGCTTGGAGCCACGCCCGTCCGCCATGGGAGCACCCCCTGGCTCGTGCCGCCTTGCTCCTGGCGCTCCTCTTTGTCTTCCTGCTCGGCGTCAACGGCCTGGGCGACGGTTTCAAGTCGTTGGGCAGGAACTTCCTCGACGCGTTCTTCCAAGCGACATCCAACCCGTTCATCGCGCTGATGGTGGGGATTCTCACCACCACCCTGGTGCAGAGCTCCTCGGTCAGCACCTCGATGATCGTCGGCTTGGTTGCCGCGCCCGACAACCCGCTCCCGATCGCCAACGCCGTCCCGATGATCATGGGGGCCAACATCGGCACCACCGTCACCAATACGGTGGTGTCCCTCGGGTACATGGGTCGGGCCGAGGAGTTTCGCCGATCGTTNNCGCCACCTGCCATGATTTCTTCAACTTCATGACGGTGGTGGTCCTGTTGCCTGTGGAGATGGCGACCGGCTATCTACGCCGCATAGCGGAGGCGGTGGCCGGGGTGGTGACCGGTTTCGGCGGCGTGCAGTACGAGAGCCCGATCAAGGGGGTGCTCAAAGCCGCCCTCACGCCGATCAAAGGGGCGGTTGCGGCGGTGAGCGACACCCCTCAGGTGCAAGCGGTGCTGCTCATCCTGGTGAGCGTGGCGCTCATCTTCACGGCGCTGTTCCTGATCGTGAAGCTGATGCGCTCGGCAATGAAGGCTCGGGTCGAGGTCGTCATCTCGCGGGGGCTCGACCGGACGCCGCTGATCGCCATCGCGGTCGGTATCGTGGTGACGGTCATGGTGCAGTCGAGCTCGATCACGACCTCGCTGCTGGTGCCGCTGGCCGGCGCGGGGGTGCTCACGCTCCCCCAGGCGTTCCCGATCACGATCGGCGCGAACATCGGCACCACGGTGACGGCGCTGCTGGCCGCGCTGGCGGCCACGGGCGCAAACGCCCAGGCCGGCGTGACCATCGCGCTGGTGCACCTCCTGTTCAACATCAGCGGAACGGTCTTGATTTATCCGGTGGAGCGGATCAGGCGCCTTCCGCTCGCCGCAGCCGAGCGGCTGGCGGTCACGGCGACCAAGTCGCGACGATGGGCCTTGCTCTATGTCGTCGTGTTGTTCTACGTCCTACCAGCGCTCTTCGCAGCGCTGAATCGAGTGCTCGAGTAGCACGGGGGCCACATGCTTCGGGAGCTTTTGGGTATCCTCCGCGGCGACAACCCGCTTCGCGCCATGGGCGACAACTTCGCCCAGATGCTGAGCGAGGCGAACCAGCTGACGAAGGACGCGGGCGAGATGTTCTTCGGGGAGCCGGTGACGCCGGAGGAGCGCACTCAGATCTACCAGCGCGACGTGCAGATCAACAAGCTGCAGCGGCGCGTGCGGAAACAGGTGATCTCGCACCTCTCGATCCGGAGTAACACGTCCGACCTGCCGTATTGTCTCGCCCTGCTGAGCCTGGTCAAGGACGTGGAGCGGATCGGCGACTACGCCAAGAACCTCGCGGAGGTCCGGGAGATCCACCCGGCGCAGCTGCCGGAGGACGACATCCTGGCCGAGCTACGGGAGATCCGGACGGGAGTCGAGCGCGCGTTCGCCGTCGCGGCGGAGGTGTTCGCGGCGTCGGATCGCGAGCGGGCGCTCGAGTTGCTCCAGCACGGACAGGAGCTGCGTCACCGGAGCGACGTGCTGATCGAGCGGATCGCCGCCGGCACGCACGACGCACGGACCACGACGGCGTTCATTCTCGGTACCCGGTACTACAAGCGCATCGGCGCGCACGTGCTGAACGTGCTCTCCAGCGTCGTGATGCCGCTCCACAAGCTGGACTACTACGACGAGGACGAGCTCGAGGCGGAGAAGAGTCCGCCCGGCACTTAGCGGCGCGCTCCGGTCGATCGTTCGAGGAACGCGGTCAGGCCGCGAAGCGCCGACACCACGACCTCCTTCGGCGTCGCTCGCAGATCGGCCAGGACGCGCCGCTTCACGTGGGGCGCGGCCCCCTCGAGGATCACCATCCAATAGCCCTCGATCGTCTCCACGAACGCGTCGGAGTCCAGCAGTCGGAGGAAGGGTTCCGTTTCCGTTGCCTGCCGCTGGTCGCCAGCCGGATCGACCAGCACCAGCCCCGCCAGATGCTCGGCGTGCTGGCCGGCGTAGGCGATGGCGACGTGGCCGCCCAGGCTGTGTCCCACGAGCAGGAATCGCTCGACCTCGAGCCGCTCGACCACCGCCGCCACGTCGTCCGCCATCGCCGCGATCGAATAGTCGCCGTCGGCGGGCGGCTCGGAGCCCCCGTGGCCGCGGAGCTCGGGCGCGAGCACCCGGCGTCCGGTGCGGAAGTGCTCCAGCTGCGCGCGCCACTGCGCCGCGGTGCCGGCGAGGGAGTGGAGGAACACGATCGGCACGCCGACGCCCCATCCGCCGACCTGCACGCAGAGCGTGCCCGCTCGGCCTCGGACCGTGGTCATCGTCCGGCGGCGGCCTCCCGCAGTGCGTGCACCTGCTCGAGCCCGACGTCTCGCGCGATGGGCGGAGGCCACTCCCCCCGACCCACCTGGAGGTCCAGCATCGCCCGCTCGTTCGCGAGCCGGCGCTCGGTGGCGCGATCGATCAGACCGGAGCGCACCGCCTCCGCCAACTCCGCCTCGTCAAGCCACCGGGGCGCGCCGCTCGGCGGCAGCCAGTGATCCAGGAAGAGGTCGGTGGCCGACCACCCGTCCTCCCCGATGCGCACGGGCGTCGAGAAGTTGGTGTACCAGCCGGTCACGACGCCGGTTGCGCGATGGAACCGCCCCACGTCGTACCATCGATCCGGAAAGACATACCAGACGATCGGCGCGCCCACGTCGAGCACGACGTCGCCGCCGATCCGTACCGCCGGACCCTCGTGCCGCTCCAGCAGCAGCACCTTCACGTCCGGCCGATCCAGGACCAGGAGCTCCCGGTAGACGATCGTCCCCTTGCCGGGACGCCGATAGCGGAAGCTGACCGCGGGAAGTGCCGGCGGTCCCTCCTCGCTCACGGCGACTCCGCCGGCGGATGCGGTTCAGCGGCGTCCCCGGTCGGGGGTGCGTTCCGGGGAGGGACCGTGCTGCGATTGGCCCCGCGCACCGCCCGGTAGTGTGGCGACGTGATCTCCACCCCCGCCTCGGCGAAGCGATCCTGGATCGCCTGATGGAGGGCGGAATAGAGCTGCGCCATGCGGTTGGGCTGGTCGGTGTAGACGTTCAGCTCGTAGCTCACGTAGGAGTCGTCGAGGCTCGTCTGCAGCACGAACGGCTCGGGACGGGACACGGTGCCCTCCACCGTCCGAGCCGCAGCGAGCAGCAGTTCGTGAATCTTTTGCCAGGGCTCGTCGTACCCGATGGTCACGGTGGTGTGGAGGATGATGCCGCCTTCCGCCGCGGTCGAGCTGTAGTTGACGATGTGGCTGGACAGCACCATGGAGTTGGGGATCGTGACGTCCACCCGCTTGACGGTTCGCACGCGCGTCACCAGCAGCGACTTCTCGATCACGTCGCCCACGGTGTCGGCGATCTTGACGCGATCGCCGATCTTGAAGGGCCGCATGTAGGTCATGACCACGCCCGCGACGACGTTCGCGATCGCGGACGACGACCCGAAGGTGATGAGCACGCCGAGGAACACCGAGATGCCTCGGAACGCCGCGGTGTCGGACCCGGGCAGGTACGGCCAGATGACGACGACCGCGAACACCAGCACCAGGAAGCGGACGATCTTGTAGGAGGGGTCGGCCCAATCCGGATAGAACCCCGGAAAGGCGATCGACCCCCGGCGGATGCCCTCGAAGATCAGGTGAATGAACTTCAGGGCGTAGAGGGTCACCGCCGCGATCACCGCGATCGCGAAGAGATCCGGCAGGAACGCGACCAACGCGTTCCACGCGTCGCGCAGCGGGTCGAGGATGTACTCGAACAGGGTGGTCGACAGGCTCCGGGTCCAGGGGAAGAACCCCAGGACGAGCGGCACGAAGTAGAAGATCAGCGCCGCGGTGACCGCGATGCGGACGATCCGCACCAACAGCTTGAGCGTCTCCGTCACCTGGTTGGCGGAGAGCAGCTCCAGGCGCTGGATCCGCACGCTGGGGATGCGGGTCCCGCGCCACGCCTCCAAGCGGGCGTAGGCGGCCGGGAAGATCCGGCCGAGAAGCCAGAACGCCGCGGCGAGCACGCCGGTCGCGATGAGGGTGAACAGCAGACCGGTCAGGGCCTCGCGCAGGATCTCCAAGAAGGAGTCGCGCTCGAGCCCGCGTCGGATGGCGGCGGCGTACTGGGCGGCGAGCTCCTGCCGCGGTCGGCCGACGGCCTGGGCATCGGCTTCGGTGACGGTGGCGATGAGCAGGTCGCCGACGGCGATCGCGGTCTCGTTGCCCTCATCGCGCACCACGACCGAATCGTGCGCCTTCGCCTGGTCCGCCAGGATCCGCTCGAGCCGGCCGGCGATGGCGGTGGCGCGGTCCGCGGCCGAGAACGGCCCGAGCCGCGTCGTGACGACGAAGAGGGTATCCCCCTGGATCACCACGGGCGCGCCGGCGGGTGCCTGGAGCTCGAGGCTGTCCTCCTGTGCCGCCGCTGGGCGGGGGGCGACCGCGGCGGCGAGCCAGAGCCCGACTGCCGCCAGCCCGATCAGTCGCACGGCTCGAACCTCCCTCCGAGGTGCTTCGCCAAAAACTGCTCGGCGCGGGCGTAGAAGTGGAGCCGGTTCTCGGGCTTCGCGAAGCCGTGTCCCTCGTCGGGGTAGAGCAGGTACTCGTGATCGATGCCGCGCTCCTCCATGGCGGCGACGATCTGCTCGGACTCGGATTGCTTGACCCGCGGATCGTTCGCGCCCTGCGCGATCAAGAGTGGGACGCGGACGTTCTGCACGTGGGTGAGCGGCGAGCGGTCGCGCAGGAAGTCGGCGTCGGTCTCGGGATTGCCGACCCGTTGCTGCAGCATCGCCAGGTACGACGACCAGTATGGGGGAATGGTCTCGATGAACGTGATCAGATTGCTGGGCCCGACGATGTCGACCGCGCAGGCGAAGAGCTCGGGCGTCATGGTCGCGCCGACCAACGAGGCATAGCCGCCGTACGACCCCCCGTAGATGCCGACCCGGTTCGCGTCGGCGACCCCCCGTTCGACCGCCCACCGCACCGCATCGACCAGGTCGTCGTGCATGCGTCCCCCCCACTCCCGGTCCCCGGCGTTGAGAAAGTCCTTCCCGTACCCGGTCGATCCCCGGAAGTTGACCTGGAGGCAGGCGTAGCCCCGGTTGGCCAACCACTGCGACTCCGGATCGTAGCCCCAGACGTCCCGGTGCCAGGGGCCTCCGTGCACGTTCAGGACCAACGGGAGGTTCCGGGGCTCCGCCCCGGGCGGGATCGAGAGGTAGCCGTGGACCTCGAGCCCGTCGCGCGCCTCGAACGAGATGGGCTCCATGGTGGCCAGGCTGAACTGCGCCAGCCGCGGGCGGGTCGTGAGGAGAAACCACCCCTCGTCGCGGCGGCGATCGACGGCGTAATGGGAGACCGGGCGATCGTCCTCGGTGAACGTCACGATCCAGATGTCGTCGGCATGGTCCCGGCTCGAAACCTGGAAGTCTCCTCTGTTGAGTTTGCGGATCACGTCGATCGTGCGGTCGATCGATTCATCGAGCACCCGGTACTCCGCCCGGGCCTTGTAGAACTCGACCAGCTGCACCTCCCGGGTGTCGGGGTGCAGCATGACGTGCCCCACGTCGTACCGGGGATCCTCGGCCAGCACGTCGACGTCGCCCGAGCCGAGATCGATCCGTACCAGACGGCCCGCGTTCCACGCGCGGGAGTCGATGGCATAGAGTGCACGCCCGTCCAGCGTCGTGCCGATCGGGCCGCTCGTCAGCGCGTCCTCGGGCGTCCATTGCACCAACGTGCGCCACGCCGCGTCGTCCGGGTCCCGCGTCAGCAGATCCAGGCCCCCATCGGCCGTGGCGACGGTCGCCACCCGAACGTTGAGGTCGCGGTCGGCCACCCAGCTGACGACGTTGCCCGGGTTCTTGGCCACCATGCGGAGCTCCCGGGTGCGGAGATCCAGATGGTAGACGTCGTGGTGCCGCTCGTCCTCCTTGTTGATGGCCAGCAGCAGCTCGTGCGGATGGCGCCGGTCGTGCGTGAGGATCTGAACCTGCACCTTCTCGAACGGCGTCAGGTCCGTGACCTCCGCACGCTCCACGTGCACGCTGTAGAGGCGCCAGTTCTCGTCTCCGCCGACGTCCTGCAGGTACAGGATGTGGTCGCCGTCGTGCGCCCAAAAGTAGACCCGTACCCCACGATCGGTGTCGTGCGTGATGGGCCGCGGCTCGTCGCGCTCCACCGGTCGGACCCAGACGTTGAGCACGCCGTCCCGCGGCGCCAGATAGGCGAGCGTGCGACCGTCCGGTGCGATCTGCGGCATCGCCCGTTCGGGGTTGCCGAACAGGATCTCGCGCGGGATCAGTGGCGGGAGGCGTGAGTCGTCGTTCATGGGTCGGCGGGTCGCGTGTCTCGCTGCCGTCGCCAAAGATAGCCTCCGTACGCCAGTACGTTCACCACCACGACCAGCCCCCCGAGCAGCACCCGGACGGTGAGCGTCAGCTCCCCCGGATAGATGAGGGGGATGAGGTAGTGCTCGACGAAGCCGCCCTCGTACCCGGCGCCCCCCGCGAGTTGCCGGAACCGGTTCTCGACCGGCGTGAGGGGGCAGATCCATCCGGCGAACTCGATGACCGCCCCCCACAGCGCGGCCGGCAGGTGTACCCAGGCGAGGCGGCGCCAGCGCCACGCCAGGAAGCCGCCGGCGACCACGAACACCACGAAGACGAGGTGCAGCACGACGAGCAGATCGGCGGCGATTCGGTACGGCACGGCGGATCGCCCCCGGGGCTCAGCGGCGGCCCCGCGGCCGCCCGATCGGCGCCGGGCACCCGGTGGCTGGTGGCAGATTCATCGACTAACTTCCGCGCACGTTTCGGTCGGAGGGCCGGTCTTGTCCCATGCACAGACGACGACGCCGCGCTGGGCGGTGATTCTCGGCGCCTCGAGCGGCTTCGGGGAAGCGTCGGCGCGCGCGTTGGCGCAAGCCGGCTACGACATAGCGGGTATCCACCTCGACCGCAAGGCGGGGTTGCTGCACGTCGAGAAGATCGTCGCCGCGATCGGCGAGTCGGGTCGGCGGAGCCGCTTCTTCAATGTGAACGCGGCCGACGAAGCCAAGCGCAAGGTCGTGCTCGACGGCCTGGCGGAGGAGCTCGCGGCGCACGGCGGCACCGTCGCCGTCCTGATGCACTCGCTGGCGTTCGGTACCCTCAAGCCGTACATCGCCGACGACGCGCTGACCAAGTCCAACCTGGACATGACGCTCGACGTCATGGCCCACTCGCTGGTCTACTGGGCGCAGGACCTCGTCGGGCGCGGGATGATGGGCGAGGGAGGACGGATCTTTGCCATGACCTCCTCCGGCTCGACTCGGGTCATTCCATCGTACGGGGCGGTGTCGGCCGCGAAGTCCGCCTTGGAGTCGCATATCCGCCAGTTGGCGGTGGAGCTTGCGCCGCACCGCGTCACGGCCAACGCGCTTCGCGGAGGGGTGACCGACACGCCGGCGGCCCGACGGATACCCGGTAGCAGCGATCTGTTCACCAACGCCGCCGCGCGGAACCCGCACGGACGGTTGACCACCCCGGAAGACGTCGCGCACGCGTTGGTGGCGTTGTGCAGCCCCGGTGCCGATTGGATCACGGGCAACGTGATCAACGTCGACGGGGGTGAGGAGGTCGCGGGGTAGCTTCGGCGTCAGGGTGCGCCGAGGCGCAGCTCCGCGAGATCCCGCTCCATCTGTTCCAGCCGCGTGGCCAGCTCGTCGACGTCGGCGGTCGCGGCGGAGACCGGGACCCCCTGGCGCTCGAAGAGAATCTCCACGAGGGAGTCGGTGTAGCCCACCACCGCGTGGGAGATCCCCCGATCCATGGCGCGGTTCAGCCGAAGCACCGCGGCCATGGCCTGGCGCGCCGGGAGCGTCGCGATCGGCTCGGACACGGTGCGGATGAGGAGCTCGCGCAGATACTGGATCTCCTCGACGACCTCGCCGGCCGCCAGGCCGCGTGCGGCGGCGGTACGACCGAACAGGTCGCACGCGCCGTACCAGGCCTCCAGCACGTGCCGACGCAGCGGTCCGGCGAGCTCGATCATGAAGTCGACCAGCAGCGCGATCTGGCGCTCCAGGGTCGGCCGGTGGAGTTTCGGTGCGTGCGTCAGGCGTCGCAGCACCCACTCGGTCCACCGTTGGATCAGCCGGTCGCGATTCGCGGCAATGGCGCGGCCGACGACGTCCAGTGCGGGGCGCGAAGGTCGCATCATGAGTCCCATGGTCAGCGGGTGTCCCGGGCTCCGCTGTCCGGGAAGCGGAGACGAGCATGGCAACTGTAGGGACGGTGACGTTCGAGATTCCCGGGGCCGACGGCGGGCCCCTGCGCGGGGAGGTGCGGACCGCCGAGCCCGGCGCCGGCCGACCGGCCGTGATCATCTGCCACGGCTTCAAGGGCTTCAAGGACTGGGGCTTCTTCCCGCACCTGGCCCAGCGCCTGGCGCGGGCAGGGCTCACGTCGGTGTCGTTCAACTTCTCGGGCAGCGGCGTCGGCCCGGACGGCGAGTCGTTCTCCGAGAAGGAGCGCTTTGCCCGGGCCACCTTCTCCAACGACTTGGCGGACCTGGGCCGGGTCCAGCGCCGGCTCGAGGGTGGGACGCTCGCCCCGGGGATCCCGCCGATCTCGGCGTGGGGTCTGTTCGGCCACTCCCGGGGCGGCGGGACCGCGGTTCTCTATGCGGGGCGGCACCGAACGTGTCGGGCCCTGGTGACGTGGGCGGCGATCGCGACCGTCTTGCGCTGGGACGTGGCGACCGTGGAGCGTTGGCGGGAGGCGGGGTTCCTCGACATCGTGAACACCCGAACCGGGGAGGTCCTGCCGGTGGGGACCGGCGTGCTGGACGACTTGGCTGCCCATGCCGACGGGGAGCTCAACATCGCGCGCGCGGCCGGCGAGGTCAGGTCGCCCTGGTTGATCTTGCACGGGGAGGAGGACGAAGGCGTCCCGGTGGCCGAGGCCGCATCGCTGCATCGGGCGGCCAGGGTGGGAATGGCGGAGCTGCGCACCATTCCTCACGGCGGACACACCTTCGGGGCCCGGCATCCTTGGGCTGGCAGCACGCCCGAACTCGACGAGGTGATGGACCTTACCGTTGGGTGGTTTGCCCGCCATCTGGTGTGACGGGGCGTGGCGGGACGGCCCGACGCCCGGGCCGTCCCGCGCATCGGCTCAGAGGCCGGCCGCGTACAAGGCGTCTACTTCGATGCTCCGCTGGGCCGGCACGGTGGCGACCACCATCCGGCGGCGGCGAAGCAGCAGGCCCGCAGCCGCGAAGGTCGCCAGTGCGATCAATCCGACACCAAAGTTCCGAATACGCCACCTCCTGCTACGCGTGAGCGGTGACCCAATTGCCCGTGCGAACCCGCCCAATATAGTCGGGTGCGCAAGCGTCTTCGCACCCATCGTGCTCGCGCCGCCCCGCACCGATCGACCGCAGCGCCGCCCGGCGCGGCGGGCGGCCTGATGCCGGCCGACTTCGACCGGATGTGCCGGCGACTCCGCGCGCGGATCGCCGTGGCCGCCGACCCGGCCGGCCGGCGGGAGGCCGCGGTCGCCGTGGTCCTGGCGCCGGTTCGAGCCCCCGACCCGAGAATCCTGTTCATCAAACGTGCCGAGAACGCCGACGACCCCTGGTCGGGCCAGATGGCGCT
>JABAOE010001231.1_pt5 | contig 19351 bp, 36 predicted proteins | sample 7062141 | NCBI WGS metagenome assembly JABAOE01 (sample SAMN14538627, study PRJNA623070) | marine sediment metagenome | biome: marine biome [ENVO:00000428]; feature: marine pelagic biome [ENVO:01000023]; material: deep marine sediment [ENVO:00002113] | place: India: Gulf of Khambhat ... | reverse complement strand
TTTTAGCATACCCTGCGTTGGCGGAAAGGTTAGTTTCTATAACGAAACGCCAAAAGGCCCGATTAAACCAACTCCGTTAATTGGCGTCTTGGGATTAATTGACAAAAAACCACTCCGCCCACAAAAAATTGCAAAAGGTGACATTCTGCTTATAGTAGGAGAAACAAAAGATGAACTTGGTGGTTCTGAATATTATGAATACATCCACAAATTTATCGGCGGCAAATCACCGGCAGTTGACTTTAAAGCATCAAAAAAGAACATGAAGACAGTTTTGTCTGTAATCAAAAAAGATTTGGTAAAAGCAGCTCATGACCCATCAAAAGGCGGACTAGCAGTTGCTATTTCAGAGCTATGCATGATGAACAAAATTGGTTGTAATGTTTCATTAAACAAGATTCCAAGCAAAACTCTCGAATCAGTAAGAAAGATGTTCTCAGAAACTCACTCTAGATATCTAATAGTAGCTGAAAAGAAGAATCTCAAAAAACTAGAATCTGAACTTTCAAAAAATAAAGTCCCATTTGGTGTGATTGGAAAATTTGGCAGCGATCAGATTATTTTTGAAGACTCTAAGAAGCAAGTCGACCTAAGCGTTGATAAAGCACAAAAAGCTTGGATGAATTCATTGGGAGAGATAATTTCACATGCCTAAAGTAAAAGAAAACTGTGGAGTCATTGGAATCTATAGTTTAGAAGGTGTGAATGTAATTCCTATGGCAATTGATGCACTTCGTGCATTACAACATCGTGGGCAAGAAGCTTGGGGCATTGCAATTCCTAACAAAGATCCACTCAAAAAACTTGGTCTAGTTTCAGCATCCTCATCAGAATTTAAAAAAATTGCAGAAGAATATTCCTCTCCTTGTGTTATTGGTCATGTGCGCTATTCTACAATTGGAAAAAGTACACTTGATAACGCCCAACCTCTAAAAGTAAAAGATCTTTGTGTTGCACATAATGGAACTATTGCAAATGTTCAAGAATTATCAAATTTAGTTGGAGGATGTTCATTTACTCCACAAAATGCAAGTGACACTCTAGTCGCTGCACAAAGACTGGTATCCTTAATCTCAGAAAAAGGAAAAATTGGTCAAGCACTCTCCGTTTTGAAAAATGAAATGGTGGGATCTTATTGCTTTACTTTTATCTCTGATGATAATTCTGTTTATGCTGCACGTGATCCAAAAGGATTTCGTCCAATGGTATTAGGACATAAAGAAGATAGTAATACATACATTGTAGCTTCAGAATCTTCTGCACTTTCTGCAATTGGTGCAAGACTTGAACGTGATGTAAAACCTGGTGAGCTGATCAAATTTAGTTCCAACGGAATTGAAAACGAGATGTTTTCTGACGATAATAAAAGAGCACACTGTTCATTTGAATTCACATACTTTGCACATCCATCAAGCAAGATGGAAGGCTCTAACATCTATGTTGCAAGAAAAAGAATCGGACAATTTTTGGCAAAAAAATTCCCTATTGAAGACGCTGACTTGGTAATTCCTGTACCTGATTCGGCACGTCCTGCGGCACTTGGCTTTGCACAAGAGCTTGGAGTTCCATTTGATGAAGGACTACTAAAAGACCGTTACAGTAAGAAGGGTCCCTTGAGAAGTTTCATTGAACCTCATCAAAGCGATAGAGTGGAAATTAACAGATGGATTATTCCAATCCGAGAAATAATTGATGGTAAACATGTAGTAGTTGTTGATGATAGTCTTGTACGTGGTACAAGCTCTAAAGCTATTATCAAAGCATTACGACGTGCAGGTGCAAGAAAAATTAGTATGTTAATTACATATCCTCCAATTCGTTTTCCCTGTTATGCAGGAATTGATTTTCCATCACAAGAAGAGCTTGCAACATTTTCAGATAATCCTGATGTTTCAGAAGATATCATTACAGAAAAAGTTCGTTCTGATATAGGAGCAGACTTTCTTGGATATAATGATGCAGAAAATCTTGCAAAGGCTGTAGGAATTCCTACAGATTCCATGTGTTTTACATGCTCTAATGGTAATTACGAATCATTAGGAATTCAACCAGAGTTTAAAACACGTATAGAAATGAAAGGAGAATAGAAAATATGGAAACTGCTTATGTGCTTGTAAAAAGCGAGATGGCGCACGAAATGGAAGTAATGAAAGAGATTCTAAAAGTTGATCATGTAAAGGAAGCAAAAGGAACATTTGGGGTCTATGATATCTTTGTAAAAATTGAGGCAAATTCTCATTCAGAGATTGAGGATATTATTACAAAAAACATTCGACAGATCAAGCATGTAATTTCTACTACAACTCTATCAGTTATTCCAGAACAAGACCCATAGATTATTTGGAAATTTTTTAAATAGAATTCATTTCATTGAAATTCATGAAAGCAATTTGGAATGATATGGTAATTGCTGAAAGCAATGACACTGTTGTTGTCGAAGGAAATCATTACTTTCCCCCAGAATCTATCAAAAAAGAATTATTTCATCAGAGTGATTTTACAACAATGTGTGGTTGGAAAGGAATGGCAAATTATTATTCTGTGACTGTAAATGGAAAAACAAACAAAGATTGTGCATGGTATTACGCAGAACCAAATGATGCAGCAAAAAAAATCAAAGGGCGAATTGCCTTTTGGAATGGTGTCAAAGTAACCAACTAGAATATTCTTAATTATCAGAATCTCTAATTCTTTTCAGTGGATAACTATAAGCTTCTAATTGGAGTGGGAGTGGCCGGCATTGCAATTATGGGTATAATTTTTGGATTAGATATTACTCGCGTAACAGTTGCAACTCAAGAATATGATATATTTGTGGATCCTCTAAAAGACCAACAAAATCTCTTTACCATGGCAAGAGTTACGATTCAAAATACTGGGACTCAACCTCTGACAAATGTAAAAGTGAATTTTGGAGAAGGTGATATTCTAGAATTAGGAACTTTAGATTCTGGTGAAAAAATACTTCTTTCTCCTCCATCTGAAAACAAGATGGAATTTGTTCAAGTGTCAGCTGATAATGGAATCTTTGTTAGTAAGGCTTATCGAGAACCACCAAAGATGGTTGGCATGATGGGTTCTTAATTTAAGAGCAGTTAAATTCCATGCAGATAATCAATTTCTAAATGAAGTTTATTGGTTCTGGAAAAGTAAAGGACATTTATGATCCAGAAGATGATACACTAGTTTTCAAATTCAGTGACAGAGTTTCTGCATATGATGTAAAGTTCAAAGAAGATATTCCAAAAAAAGGTGAAGTCCTATGCAAATTTGCAGAGTTTTGGTTTAATGAACTTCCAGTAAAAAATCACTTTGTGAAAAGAAGTTCTGATAATGAAATTGTTGTTAAAAAAATGAAGATGCTTCCAATTGAGTGTGTAGTGCGTGGTTATTTTTATGGAAGTTTAGTTAATCGATGGAAAAAAGGTGAGGTAACAGTTCCAGAAGGTACTGATACTACACTTGCAGCTAAACTTCCCGAACCAATATTTGATCCCACAACAAAATCTGAACATGATATCCCAGTAGATAAAAGGACAGCAATTCAAATGAATCTAGTCACTGAAGATGAGTTTGATTGGCTGTCTTCAAAATCAATTGAAATCTATAACAAAATGGCACAAATTGCAGATAAAGCAGGATTCATTTTGGCTGATCTCAAATTAGAATTTGGTAAACTTGATGGTGAAATCGTACTAGGTGATTCTATAGGTCCAGACGAATATCGATTGTGGCTAAAAGATGATTACCAGATAGGCAAAATCCAAGAAGCATATGATAAACAACTCTTACGAGATTGGCTTACTGCACAAGGTTTTCAAAAACAATTTGATGATGATAGAGCACAAGGAAAGGAACCGACCGCCCCTAGCATACCTTCAGAAATTATAGAAAAACTGACTCAACGTTATCTCATTGCATATGAAAAGATTGCAGGCAAATCTCTATAATCCTCTATTTTAGGCGTAATTTTATGTCTAGCCCAACTGATGTTCCAATAAATCCTGACAAAATGAGTACGTGGTGTGAATTATGTCAGATTGCAATTTATGGATTAGAAAATTGGCAAAAACATCTTGATAGTAAAGAGCATCAATCAAAAATTTCTAAAATTTGAAAAAATGGGATCGGGTTTTTATCAAACAAGATTTGTTTCAATTTATGAAAAAAATTGAAGCAATAATCCGTGAGAGTAAATTTAATGAAGTAAAAGAAGTTTTGATAAAAAGCGGTGTAGGTGGCATGACGACTTATGAAGTCAAAGGACGAGGTTCTCAAATAGGTCAAGCAGTTCCACCTGGTCATCCAAGTTCTGCTTATGCAGATGATCTAATTCCAAAAAGAAAAATCGAAATTGTTTGTATTGATGAAGAAGCTAATAAAATAATTAATGCAATCTCAATTCATGCAAAAACTGATCTCATGGGAGATGGAAAAATTTTTGTCTCTGACATAAGTAATGTTATAAAAATTCGCACTGATGAGGAAGGCAATACAGCTCTCTAATTAAATTTATTCTAAAACATGAGTACCCTAAAAGAATTTGATACATTAATTCAAAAAAAGAAAAAAATTTCAAAAACAATAAGACTATACTATCTTCTTCAAAAAAATCATTACTACATTATTAACGGTGTCTTAGAGAAAGGCTTTGGAAATATAGATATAAAAAATAAAAACAAAGTAGATAGAGATTTTCTTTTATCTGTTTATGGTAAGATGGAATTTCTTTTTGATGAATTGATTCGGTTGTTGCTGGTGGGATACAATCATGATGAAAGAAGCAGGCGGTTATTGTATATCCTGAGTATTGTTCCTGTAAATAGAAAGATTCGTTTATTCTTAGACTGGAAAATTTTTGATGAAGAGTTTACAAGATCATTAGCAAGATTATTTGAAGTAAGAAATGGCTTGACTCACTGTGTATCATTTAAGGAAGTAGAGTATCGTAAAAAAACGATAATGAGGCTCTCAAAAAAGCAAGATTTGAAAAAATTTCTTTCTGATTTGCAATCTGCGTGGGGTACTTTACTCAAAGTTTATTCAAATCAGCAAAAAACAATTGATTGGAACAATCTAATCTCTGAAATTAAAAAATAATCTCTCAATTATCGCATTATTCTCATGCGTATCAACTCGAATTTGATTTTATGACATTGCTTCAAACTCCACCTTGGGCCTAAATTGTGGGTCTATGGATACTTTTTCCCCAAAAAAGCATTTTTTGCTATTTTTCTGATTTTTTCGTTATGCTATGATTTTTTTTGTTGTACTACAATGAAACTAATTGCACTACAATTGTTCTTGTAGTGGTACAAAATTTTATTGTTGAAAATTCAAATTTTTTGTAACAATAAAAAAAATGATCCCATTAGACAAAAAAATGTGATACAAGGATCTTTTAGCTTACTAGTAAAGAAGCAATCGTATGTCAACTCTACTAGAAAAACAAATCGAAGTGAGTCGGATTGTTACTACTAGTACTGATCAAGCCCGAGCTATAGAAGACCCAGCACGTGCAAAAATAGTTGGAATTTTGTACAAAAAGTCTCTTAGCGCAGAGCAAATTTCAAACCAATTAAAGAAATCTGGTTTCAAAAAAGCTTTGACAACAATCAGGCACCATCTTGACATCTTAAAAGAAGCGGGATTAATCGAGATTGTAAAAATCGAAGAAACAAGAGGAGCGATTACAAAATACTACGGTACCTCGACTAAACTACTTGGGTATAATGCCCCAGAAGATTTTGATTCCAAATATTCTTCTGCAATAAAACTGACTGCACAAAAACTCGAAGAAATTCTCAAAATCCTAGCCCCAAAGGCTGCTCCAAAAACAAAAAAACTTCGAACTGATCCTGCATACAAACAGTACGTAATGATGGAAATTATGAACCGGGCAATGACAAAAGCAATGGAAGATACCTCCAAAAAATCTAGTAAATTCAAGTAGTGTTGAGAAAACCCTAAGTAAGATGGAAGAAGAGTTTGGAATATGGTAAGAGTATTCTATACTCAACAAACCGAGCAACTGCTCAAAAAAATGGAGTTAAAGCACTGGCGAGAACTATCCCAAGAGAAACTCGATCAAAATCACCAGGACTTGTCAGATAACTGGAAGACTTGTGCCATAGGTGAGCGCATAAAAATTGAAGGTAGAGAGCTCAAGGACCTTAAGGATCTTACGCCTGATGCAATAAAACTTGGTTACGACTTCTCTGTTGCTATGCAAGAGCATGATAATCAAAAAGCACTTGAAATTCTTGCAAAAATTGAAACACTACCAACTATTTGGCGAGATGAACAATAATTCATGGAATCTAAAGTAACAAAATTATTTCTAGACAAAAACTTGGTTTACATTGCTACATTGATGAAAGATGGCTCGCCACAACTATCTCCAGTTTGGGCTGACTTTGAGGATGAACATATTTTGGTAAATACTGCTGAAGGCAGAATTAAACACAAAAACGTCTTACGTGATCCTCGTGTTGCTGTATCTGTTGTATCTCATAGTAATCCATTAGACATGACAACTATTCGAGGTAAAGTCGTTGAATTAATTCCTGATTATGATTATACACATGCAGACAAGCTTACAAAACAATACATGGGTAGAGATTCTTATCCCTTCAAACGTCCTGATGAAAAAAGAATTATCCTAAAAATAAAACCTGAGAAAGTTTTTGTCTTGCCTGAATTAAAGATGAGTGAAGACTAACAATTAATAATATTTCTAAATTCGAATTAAGAAACATTCTAAATCTACAACTGAAATTCAAACATAGTTGACACTAAGTTGTAATTGAAAAAAGGGAAATAAAGATGGACTTTCTATCGTCGTCTTCTTTTTGCTGTTCGACGCTTTCCGCCGGCTTTCTTTTTGCCACCGGTTCGTCTCTTAGCTGTTCGACGTTTAGCTCCACCTTTCTTTGCAGCAGTTCGTCTTTTACCGCCAGTTCGACGTTTAGCTCCACCTTTTCTTTTTGGTGCAGCACGTCTCTTAGCTGTTCGACGTTTAGCTCCGCCTTTCTTAGCTGCAAGAGTACGTTTTCTCTTAGCTGCAGCTCTCTTTTTCTTGGCGGCTTCTGCCTTTAGTTTTGCATTGCGCTTTCTTGTGCGAGCAGCTTTTTTAGCTGCTGCACTGCGCTTGGCTTTTGAAATTGCCATTGACTTTCCCCTAAGTTCTTATGTCTTATGTAGTACAAGTCACTAATTTTTGCTCTGTTAATGCATTTTTTTGACTAATTTTTTGCAATGCGATCAAGAATTTTTTAGAAAAATTTTGTTTTGATTAAAAGTTTTACTAACAATTTAGCACACAAATTATTCCAATATCTCTTGATGATTGCTCTTTTCTTGTTTCAATTCCAACTTTGTATTGTTTTTCTTCATCAAAATCAATATCAAATTGTGTAGTGTACGTCTGTGATTTTTTTGGTTCTAGGTCGTAAAGCAGTAAGTCTTCCTCAGAAAACTCACCATAAATTGGTTCGATTTTATCATTACCGTCTATTAGGTAGAATTGACCTCCACTGATTTTTGTTGTCTCATCACCTAGGTTTTCTGCAATAATTCTTATCATAAAGAAGCTATTTTCTGGTCTAGTTTCCTCATTTCCATTATGTTGTCCTTCATAGGTAATGATATACTTTACAGGTCCAACTTGTAATGATTCTCCTTCTGAGGCAAAGAGAAAATTTGGTTGATACTGAATATATGTGAAAATACCTGCCACAATTGAGACAATAATTGCCCCAAAAAATATCACGAGTCCCATTCTAACCATATTGTGATGGCGTGATTTTTCGGTATATAGATGATAATTTTGCCAAAAAATAAGGGGTTTAGCTTTCATTCCTAGCTAGAAATGATTGGATATCTTTAGCTGAGCTATCTAGGTGGTTTTAGGCTTGGACGCTGTATTTACGCACGAGTGCTAAACCCCCCCAAAAAATGGGCATTTTTGAAAAAATGGCATTATGCCTAAACAGGGTTGTCTAATGAGGGGGTTTAGCTTTTACGAATAAAGTCAAAAAATGACCAAAATTCTGTCTTTTTCAAAGAATGGGCATGTACCCAAAGATGATTATTCTTTTTCCAATTTTATGGTGATTCTTGAATGTCTTACATCATCTGCAGTCTTTAGGACCCTGGTAAAAACACCCATTCCAGCTTTTGTGATGTCACCAACAGAAATTGAAACTGTTTTTTCATTTTTTGATTTAACTTGTTTTGATTTCATGAATTTTTTGGGTAAATTTTGGATATAAGGCCAACGTAGAACTGATAAATTATCTATTTTTTGATGCTAGAAAGCTTTGATCAGAAACTGTGATGTCTTATCACTCATTTCAATAACATTTTGCAATCCTTCAAAAAAACTATGCTGGTTTAACTGTTCTTCTTTATCTAAAACAACAAAAACCCCTACTACTTTTTTGCCATTTTCTTCACTCATTCTATGAACTGCCTTGATATTATAACAAAAATCTGCAACTTTTTTTTCGAATTTTTCTTGCTCAGCTTCACTTAGTCTTAGATATCTTGCATTTTGATTATTCTTAAGAGGAATTTTGGAGCCCAAAACTAAAACATTAGGTTGATTTTTTGGCTGAAATATTTCTACAACATTTCCGAAAGAACCTACATGCTTTATTGCCATTTGAAAATTATTTTCATCTGATTTTTGTTCATCAAATTTATAATTTTCATGAATTAACCAGCGTTCTACATTGTCACGAAGGTTTACCATGAATTTGGGTGATTAAGAGCACTATTACAATGTTTACCAAGTCTAAATTCAAGATGTTTCTAAATTCGAATTTAGAAATCTTTTAAATTTAGCATGTTAAAACAATACCTAGACATTTACATTTATTCCGAAATTCTCTTCTAACTGACTAAGCTCTGCTGCTAGAGTTAAATTCAAAACAATTCCGATAACTGCAAGAATAATTCCTAAATAAAGACAATTTTTTGCTTTACGAGGATCATCATGTCTTAGAACAAAGTACGCAATAATTCCACCAATTAATCCGATAAATATTGGCAACAAAAACCACCAATTACTTCTTCGTCTTTCTGGATACATTTTGGTTACTATAGAAAATATTTTGAGACATTATGAGGTTTTTGATTTTATTGCAAGTTTTTTTTGCTCTTGTGTAATCTCGATTTCTACTGTTTCTAGAGGGTCTTCGACTTGATTTCTTCGAATTGAAAACATTTTTGGTTTATCAAAGTCATCAGTACAATCTGGGCAAGCATAAACTAGCACTCTATGTTCATTTGGTGCCTTTGGATTGGATAATCTTGGGTAATAGACTAGTCTTGCCCCACAATCAACACAATATCTGTTGGCCCTCCTAGTTCTGGCCAAAGTAAATCTCCTGCAATACTCTGTATCTGCGATCAGATATTAGATCTATCTAGTCAAATTCAATGTACCATTTGATATCAAACCATGCATATTTCAAAATTCGAGTTTAGAAATATTGTCAATTTATTTTGAAATTTTTTCCAAAACTATCAAAATAGAATGTTTCAAAATTCGAATTTAGAAATATGATGCGCCGCCCACCAGACTTGAACTGGCGACCAACGGATTAACAGTCCGACGCTCTACCACGCTGAGCTAGGGCGGCAACAAACAAGTACCTTGGTAAATGCGATTTAATCCTTGCGAACACATGTTTTAGACCAAAAAGAATGATGATCAGTTGAATTTTGCAAAGAATTCTCGAATATCTTTTGCATATTCTTCGACAATATTTACAATTTCAAGATGTTCTTCTTGTGATGGTTCTCTTTTATGAAAAACCTGAAAAGCACTTAATGCAGAACCTACCATCTCGCCAACAAAAAAACCACATAGGAAATCTCCTGCTCTTTGAACATTCCATATTTCACTGATTCTTGGAGATGCACCAGCTTTTTTGTATAATTCCAAAGTCTGTTCAATGAGAAAAATCGTTTGTTTTTTAAATTCTGGATCAAGAGTCATTAGAAAAAATTATTTTTTAAAAATTTTGTTGGATTATTTTTCAATACCTTTTTTCTTTTCGTAAATGTAAATACCATCAAGAAAAACCCTATGATCTTTATTTTTTACTTTTGTTTTTTGTTCAATGTTTGCAGCAGTTTGTGTAACTTCTGTTAGAACTGAACCACTAATTATGACATCCTCCCCTTTTGGACTAACTTTTGTTTGCCCAATAATTTTTGATGTTCTTGGTGCACGTTCTCCTTGAAAATTTTCAATTAAAACTAAATCATTTTGTACTTTAACTGTAATTGGAAAATGTGCATAGACAACTTTCATCTTAATTGTGTATCCATCTGTAATTCCTTCACAAAGATTTCTAATAACTGATCTAGCAGTGTTCATGATTGCATAGTCCCTTTTTCTTGCACCTTGTGCTTTTAGTTGTACTTTATTATCATTAACTTCTATATCTACAGGAATTTTTTTGAAATTTTTAAAAGTTTTACCAAGTGGTCCTTGAACTTGTAACATATTTTTGTTTAATGTTACTGTTACTCCCTCTGGAACATCAACTGCAGTTGATAATTTTTCTGGACTAATAGACATATCCTATCAAGAATCCTCCAATTCCTTTATTTGAAGCCTCGTGATGTGACATTACGCCTTGGTTTGTAGTGACTAAAAGCATGCCTCTATCATATGATGGTAGATACTGTTGTTCCCAATGTGTGTATTCATCTTTTTTTACTTTGAATCTTGGTGAGATTGAACCACATTTTGTAATTTTTGCTAGTAGCTCGATTTTGAATTTTCCACCTCTGTTATCATCGATATGTTCGAATTTTCCAATGTATCCATCTTTTTGTAATGTCTTCAATACTTCTACTCCTAATTTTGAAGTAGGTAACACTACACAGTTTCCTTTTCTTCTTGTTTCTTTATTGTATAGTGTTACAAACAAATTTGCTAAAACGTTAGTTGCTGGCATTTTATCACCTATTTTTCTTAAATCCTAGAGAGTTTGCTACTTCTCTGAAACATCTTCGACATATCATTAGATCATATTTTTGAATTACAGCTGTATAATCTCCACATCTTTTACACCATCTTGAACCTCGTCCAAAATCATGCTTTTTTCTTCCTGTAAATTCGTACGATCTATCTTTTACCATTATCCTATAGTCACTCCAAATTCTTTGGATACAAAATCCTTTGCCTCTTGTTTTGAAATTACATGAGATTTTCCAACACTAGCTTTGTGTTTGCTTCTTGTTCTGATTCCATAACCTGGTCTAGTTAATGCAACTGCAACATCTAATCCTAAAATTCCAATTTGTGGATCATATTTTATTTCTGGAATATCGATATGTTCTTTTATTCCAAATGAAAAGTTTCCAAAATTATCAAAAGCTCTTCCATTAATTTGATTTCCTTTTGCTTGAAGTAATCTTTTGAGTAACTCTATTGCATCGTTTCCTCTAATTGTAACTGCAACTCCTATTGGTTCTCCTTTTCTTACACCAAAGTCTCTTTGAGTTTCCTTTGCATCTCTAGCACAAGATTTCTTTCCAGAAATTTGATCTAGTGCTTTTTTTGCAACTTCGATTGCATCACCGGATTTTCCAACACCCATGTTTAGAACAACTTTACCAAGTGTGATTTTTTTCATTAAGCTTTGAGTTTCTTGAGACATATAATCACCTTATTTTAATAACGGGTTTGTCTTTACCCACTGCCATGACGATGTCTGTTGGAATCTCAATTTGTCTTTCACCCAGTTTTATTGAGGCAATTCTAGGAAGCATGAATGTTCCCTCTTTGATTTCTTCAACAGAACCAACTTGTCCAGCGTTAATTCCTTGAATGACAATTGCTTGACATCCTTTTTCTAATTTTATTACCTCAAGAATTTTTTGTTCTGGAACTTGCATAATACAAGTATCGCCAACATTTACTTTTTGATCAGAAATTAATGAACGACCATCATGAAAACCAATCTGTGTTTTACCGCCTTTAATTGATGTTTTACTTACTACTCTACAAAGTTTTTTAGATTTTTCTGATTCATCAATCTTAATTGGTTTTAAAATTGCTCCATCTAATGGAACAAGACGATATGTATCAGGAACATTTTCTAGTTCTACTACGTCCATCAATCCAATTCCATGGTGCAGTGATTTTCGTTTAACGCCATCAATAGAAACTTTCCCACCATAAATTACAGCTTTAGCTTCTCTTAGACTAGAGACAATTTTTATTGTGTCTCTAAGAAATACTGCAGATGGTATTGAGAAATGCTTAGAGTGAGCTCCTGGTCTTACTGTAATTACAAATCTTTTGTCTTTTCTTGTAATTCCCCAAAATAAGGGTGCCATTTGTCGTTTGAGTTTTTTACTTCCCGCTATGCTTACCATTTTTACTCTTCATCCTCCTTTGACTCTTTTTTTATCTCTTTTTTAGCTGGTTTTTCTTCAGTCTTTTCTTTTACAGGCTCAGATTTCTTCTTCTCAGGCTCTTTTTTAGCTGGTTTTTCTTCAGTTGTTTCTTTAGGAGTCTCTGCTTCTTTCTTCTCGGGTTTTGGAGTCTTTGGAATTGATTTGGGCTCTTTTCCTTCTAATTTTGCCATTCTCCATGAATCATCTGTATTTAGAGATGTCACTACAACATTTGATGTGTGAATTAAAACATCAAATTTGTCACCTTTGCCCTTTTCTTTTTTGATTCCTTCTATGGCCACACTGTTACTTTGTGTTGAAACTTTGGCGACTTTGCCATCCACATCTTTGTATTCTCCACGGAAAACTTTGACGGTATCACCTTCAATTACTCTTACACTACGTTTACCATATTTTTGACGAAGTTCTTTTGATAATGGACTTCCTAGCTGTTTACTTCTTGTTTGATATGATGCACGATAAATTTGATTATTTCTCATTTTAGTTGGTTTCATTTTATACCACCATCGATGCTAAGTTTGCAAGTCTTGGCCATTTTTCTGAAGCTTCAGCTGCAACAGGACCTTTAATGTCAGTGCCTTTCATCTCACCTTCAGGAGTTGTAAGAACTGCTGCATTGTCTTCAAATGCAACACGAACACCGTTTAATCTTCTAATTGGATATTTTTGTCGAACAATTACTGCTCCATGAACTTGTTTTCTTAACTCTGCAGGGCCTTTTTTAACAACAACATTAACAAAGTCTCCTACTGCAGCTGCAGGTAATCTGGAAACTCTTGTTTTTATTTTTTGAACCATAACAATCTCTAAAATTTTTGCACCAGAATTATCTGCACAAACAATTTGAGCACCTAAAGGTAATGATCTTGTAACATATGGTCTAAACTCTTCTACGCCTTTTGCTTTTCCACGACTACGGCCCTGTGACATTACTTTCTAACCTCTACAACAACAAATGATACTGATTTTGAGATTGGTCTGCATTCTGCAGCCAAAACATTATCTCCTTCTTTTACTTCGATATTTGATGGAACGTGTGCATGAATTCTGCTTTTACCCCTTGCGTATCTCTTAAACTTGGTAAAGTAAATTGGTGATTCTTTCTCAACTACGACTGTATTTTTAGCACCTGAACTAATTACAGTACCCTCAAATAATTTTCCTCTAATTGCAAGTGTCCCATTAAATGGATTTTTCTTGTCATTCTCATCTGGTTTTTTCTTTGGTGCGGTTACTGATATTCCAATATCTCTTGTCATGCTTTTACCCCCAGTCTATCTTGTGGTCTTTTTGCAAGTAGATTACCATCAATCTCAACTTTATCTCCACTCCAAGAAAATCTCCATTGGTTTGATTTTTTTGGAATTTTTTTGAATCCCTTATCAGTATCTAATGTAAACATGAATTTTGTCTCATCTACCACTCTTCCAATTAATCCTATAATCTGTGGATTTGAGGAATTAATGATCTCTGAATGTAATCCGATAATTTCATGTGAGGCAATATTCTCTTTTGTAATCATTTATTTCTCATCTCATTCAATCTAGTCATCATTCTTGCAATGTCTCTTCGCAGTGGTTTCATTTTTCCACTTTCTTTTCTTAGTGTACCTTTAGAAGAGTCAACTTTCATTTTGGATAACTCCGTTCTGGCTTGTTCAATTCTATCCTTGAGATCTTTTTCATTTAATTCCCTTACAGTTTTCATTTTAATTCGGCCCATTACTTCAACTTCTCCTCTTCTTCTTCCATTGTGTCTAATTCTTTCATCTTCTCTTCTTCAATCGCTATTTGCTCAGATTCTGTTCTAGCTTTTCGTTCTTCTTCTGTCTCATCTCTCATCTTTCCAGTCTCTTCATCTTTGACTTGCTTTGGTGCTTCCTTCTTTGATTTTTCTTTCTTTAATTCAAATTCTGGAACAAATTTTTCTTTTCTTGCAATTCTAATTCTAATTCCAATAAGGCCCATCGGAGTTTCAACATGAGCAATATCTTCTGCAACAATAACGTCTGCATGATGACCAGCTCTCGGTAAAATTCCTGCAGTATGTTTTTCAAATGAGGAACGGTCGCCTCGGAGTTTACCTGAAATAGTAATTTGTACTCCCATTGCACCATTTTCCATGATTTGTTGTAGAGTCCACATGGTAGCACGCCTAAATGCAGTTCCACGCTCTAAATGTGCTGCCATTCTATTACACATGACGCTTGGTGATAACTCTGGCTTTTCAATCTCAACAACTGAGATTTGTGGATTTTTTAATTCAAAGTCTGATGCCAGTTTTTCTGTTAATTCTCTAATTCCTACCCCTTTTCTTCCAATAACAATTCCTGGTCTTGTTACATGTAATGCAACTCTTGTACCTGTTGGTGTCTTTGAAATTTCTGCATGTGAAAAACCTGCTTCTTTGATTTGTTCTCTAAGAAAATCTTTTAGCAACATCATGTTGTAGTTGTCTTTGATTACATTTTTCACTGATGACATGATTAAATCTCCTGAGCCACTAGCTCCACATGTGTTAGCACATTATTTTTTGGTGTTGCACGTCCCATTGCTCTTGGAATAAACCGTTTGATGATTACTCCTTTGTGAACAGTTGCATTGATGATCTTTAGTCTATCAAGATCCATTCCTTTGTATTCTGCGTTTGATTCTAAATTATCAATAAGTTTAATGAATTCAGTTGCAGCCTTTTGTGGATAACGACCTGACATTACTCCAGGATCTGATCTGTGTCCAACCTGTTCTTTGAATCTTCTAAATGGAACTGCTCTCTCTTTATGGACAACACTTGTAAGATAGTCTCTTGCTTTTTCGATAGACATTCCTTTAATGTGGACTGCAATTTCTCTTGCATGTTTATGTGAGATTTGTTTCTCTCTTAGAGCAGATCTTACGTGTCTTGTTGAATCATAATTTTGAAATGCGTAACCGAATTTTCCCATAATAATCACTTTAGTGGTACGTATAGACTGGACCTTGAAGCTCCAACACCTGGTGCTCCATGTGTAACTCTCTTGTTTGTTATGACATACTCTCCAAGATAATGACTAATCATTTCTGGAACAATATTTACTGCTTGAAACTCTTTACCTGAAAAAACATTTACTTGAACACCAACCATATATGGCAAAATTATCAAATCTCTGATGTGAGTTTTAATTGGATTCTTATTTTTGCCTGCTTTTGCAGCCTTGATTTCTTCAATAAGTTTTCTCTTACCATCTGTAATGCCTCTAGTGAGTGATCTTCGTTGTCTTGATGGGAACATCTGGAATAATTTTTCCAATGGTACCTTTTCTAGCTCCTCCATGGACATTCCACGAAATTCAAATTTCTTAACCAATTCTACTCTCCGATTGTATTAGTGAAACTCTGTGAACCATATTATAGCATTCCTATCTTTGTGGCTAAATCTCGTGCTTTCTCAGTACTCTCAAATTGGACAAAGGCCTTTTTTCCGTAAACAGTTCTTGCTGTGTTAACATTTACTGTCTTTTCATTGTATAGCGTGTTGATTGCTTCTGAAATACTTGGTTTGCTAGCTGTTTTTTCAACAATAAAACAAATCTTACTTTCATTTTCAACTAATGCAAATGTTTTTTCTGTTATGTGTGGTCTTAAGATGATCTTTGTTGCTTCTTCGGTATTCATTTCATCTTCACCAATAATTCCAAATGAGGAGATTTGATTTTTGAAATCTCCTCCAAGGCACTTTTTGAATAAACTGTTAATCTAATTGGATCAGAACCTGGCGCTAAATCTAAAACACTAAGGTCTTTAACTGCTCTGACCTCAACACCTGGAAAACCTCCACATGCTTTAACTAATTTTTCTGATGACTTTGTAACAAACAAGACACTTCTTCCAATTTTTTTACCGCGTCCTCTTAGTGCTGATTTACCTGTTCGAGCTTTTCTTGCACGTAGTCTATCTACATCTTGAGAAAGATTCAATGAATCAATGATTTTTTCCATGTCTTTTGCTTTTGAAACTGATTCAATATCATCTGAGACAACAATTGGGAGTGATTCAATTTTGTCTATCTTATGTCCTCGTGACTCTACTAGTTCTTTTGAGGCAGTTGCTGCAATTGCAGAACATAATGCCAATTTGTTTTCTTTTTTATTGATTTTCTTGTGAATGACTTTATCAACAATTGGTGGATGTGCTTGTCTTCCACCTCTAACGGATGCAACTCCTCCAGCTTCTCCTTGACGACCTCCGCCTCCGCCTCTCATTCTAGCGATTCTGGCAGTACCATGACCTGTTGGAGGATCATTTGATCTTGCAACCACATCCATACCTGCTGTTGGATGTCTTCCTTGTCTTTGAAATTGATGTGTGTTAAGATTAGTGTAGACTTTGTGAATCAAATCTTTTCTAAATGGTGTTTCAAATACAATTGGAAGCTCTACTTCTTCACCTTTAGAACCTGAAGTTGTCAGTGTTGTGGTTTTCATTATACTACTACCTCCAAAATATTTGGTTTGATAACTTTTGATGGAACATTTCTTATCTGTGATCTTAGTTTAATCATTCTTCTATAAGTTCCTGGAACAGAGCCTTTCAAAATAATAAAATCACCTTTTACATTTCCAAAATGTTTGTATCCACCTTCTGGATTAATTTTCATCTCATCTTTTTCGGTGTTACTCATTATCATGATTCGTTTGTTGTATTCTACTCTTTGATGAAATCCCATTTGACCAGATCTTGGAACAGTATACATGACGTATTGAGGAGAAATTGGTCCAAGAGAACCTAACTCTCTTACACTTTTTCTTGATTTGTGTTGTTTTCTTTTAGCACCGTATCTTGTAATTACTCCTTGCCATCCTTTACCTTTTGTAATTGCAGCAACGTCAACACTTGAACCTAATTCAAAAACTTGATCAATTGTAACTTCTTTACCTAACAAATCTTTAACATATGCAAATTGTTTTTGTGTATCGCCACCTTTTACAGCAGCTTCAAAAATATATGGTTTCTTTTGTTCTAAACCAACAGCACGAGGTGCAACTGCAACAAGTGCAAAAATTTCTTTTATTTTACCAAGAGATTTTTCTGCTTTTTCTAAAGCACCTTCATTGTTTTTGAGTGAAATATGTTTTGAAATGTCTTTTGGAATTTCATCTGCATAAACATCAAAGTCTGCATGAAATCCATCAGGATTTTTTGTATATCCTCTAACTCCTAAAACAACAATAGGTGGGGTAACTAAAACAGTTCCAAGACTGACAAGTTGCTTTCCGGCATTTGGAACTTTTTCACGATCATCTATACTTACAATTTGAACACAACCTGCTTTGAAACCTACATGAGCTAGCAACTTTGGTTCTTCAGAAGCTTGTTCTGGCCAAGCACGAATTCTGGGTTCCATGCTTTTAGCACGTCCTCTAGGAAGGTATGCAAGACTACCTCTTCGTGGTTGACTATGTTTTCTATGTCCCATTGGATAAACGGAAAATGTCGTTAACCGTTTTATAAGCCTAAGGGGTTTTTTACCTGTTTTTTGAAATTTTTATGAAAAATGATCTTTAAGGTTGTAACAATTTGTCCGCTGCTGACCAAATGGTAATTCCTCCAATTACAACTCCTGCAATACCTACTGCAATAGCTAATAGCAGAAAATTTTTCTTTTTAGCCATGTATAATGTATTGGTATTCTGATTTTAAGAATGTCACTCTGAATTTAGAATAGATAGAGTGCCCATGACTGCTTCTTCTAGCCTAACTGTTTCTGTTGATTGATGCGGAAAAAAGTTGAAGACTTTGGCATTTTGAATTTTTTTTAACTTACTACCAAGGATCTCATAGATTCCTTTCTCAACTGAGCCAAATACTATCAAAATGTGTTCCTTGGAGCTATTGTACTCTTTTACCTGGGAGTTTTTTATCGGCTTGCCTTTTCTCGAAGTTAAAATTATCTTGCCTTGCCAAGTTCCCAAAAAATCTCCAAGGTTTGTTCTTTCTTTTACTAAATATCCCCAGTACTCTCTAACGTCTGCTCTAGTAATTTCTTTTATCGCAAATTCAGGAGTGATTTTTTTGAATTGCACTGTAATTCTTTTTCCAATCTTTTCATTTCCGTAATATGGAATTAAGCGATTAATTCCAATATCTACAAATCTTTTTCCTTTTGAACTAACTACAATGCCATCCCTTACGTCACCTTCTTTGATCTTTTTTGGATTTGCAGTACTAACATGACTAGCTATTTTGAGTGGGTGTAATACTCCTGCATACTTTAACTCATTAAGTTTTGGAAATAACCGTTTTCTCAAAAATGGTGGTGTATCTAAGTATTTCAAAATTGTTACTAGTAATGAGCGGTCTTCTTTTTTTCCACCATCATTGTAAATGTAAATTGTATTTGCACTAAAAATCGCCGATGCTCTTGCTATAATTGATATTTTTCTTGATTTTTCTAACTGTGTAGTCTCATCAGATAAGCACGAGTCTGGGATTGCTATGGAAATATTCAACATAATCTAACTCATTGTTAGGTATTAAAACAATGTATTCTAATTATTAGGTGCAGGATATTTTTCTTTAGCAACTTTTGCAAAGTTTGCTATCTGGTCTTCAGATACCAATTCAAATTGTTTTGAATCTTTTTTGATTTGTGCCATTCTAATGTGATTGGTTCCTTCTTTGTCTTCACTAGACAAGTAAATTGCCGCGATTGCAAGACTTGATGCATCATCTAATGAAAGGTCTGGACTGTATGCTTTTTCTAAAAAGTCAGTTACTTGATCAGAACCTGAACCAATAGCAACTGCATCATATGAAATGTAAGTTCCACTTGGATCAGTCAGATAAAGCTGTGGATTATCATTATCATCAACTCCTCCAATAATTAGAGCAACACCAAATGGTCTAACCCCTGCATATTGTGTAAATTG
>JABAOE010000488.1_pt3 | contig 19361 bp, 33 predicted proteins | sample 7062141 | NCBI WGS metagenome assembly JABAOE01 (sample SAMN14538627, study PRJNA623070) | marine sediment metagenome | biome: marine biome [ENVO:00000428]; feature: marine pelagic biome [ENVO:01000023]; material: deep marine sediment [ENVO:00002113] | place: India: Gulf of Khambhat ... | reverse complement strand
GGCGGTGCCGGCCAGGGCGGCGGTGGCCCGGACGGCGGTGGCCCGGACCAGGGCGGCGGCGGTGAGCGCTACACGGGGATGAAGTGGCGTGAGCCTGGCTTCGGCCATCAGCAAATAGGCACCAAGCCGATCACCGAGGAGCCGGCGCCGACAGCGGAACCGGAGCCCCCTCCTGAAGAGCCGGGGCCCACGACGCATGGGCAGTACGCTCGAGCGCTCGAGGACATCCGCCAGCGCAACCGCGGCGGGCCGATGCCAGTGATGAACCAGGACTACGAGCTCCCGGACACGGCGTTCGGGCAGCGCATCTACTGAGGGTACGACCATGAAGTGGATCATCCGATTGCTCGACTACCGCTTGTGGGGCGGTGGTGGCGGCGGCGGTGGCGGCGGCGGTGGCGGTGCCGGCCAGGGCGGCGGTGGAGACCCGGGTGGCCCAGCGGCCGGCGGCCTGAACGGCGGCGGCGGTGAGCGCTATTGGGGGGGTTGGCCCGAGCCAACGCCTGCGCCCGAGCCGGCGGAGCCCCCTCCTCCTCCGCAGCCAGGTGAGCCTGGCTGGGAATGGGCGGCCAACCGCCAGGTATCCAACATCGACCGCACCTCGAGGTTCGCGCACGAGCAGTACGTGAGCGCCATGGAGGGGATCTACGAGCAGAGCAAGAGCTCCGGTGCGGGCATGGGCCCGGGGGCCTACGACTACGAGCTCCCCGACGCGGCCTTCGGTGAGAGGCTGTACTGATGTCGCAAACGGCACAAGGGCCCCGGGTGAAGCATCCGCCTGGGCACCCACCGCTGAAGCCTAAGCCCAAGTGAAGGCCATCCTCACCCGGGAGGCCACGTCACCGATGGGCACCCTGGGGAGGCTTGAGCTCGAGGGGTTTTCATGCGTGACGATGGAGCCACCATGGGCGAACAACAAGCCCAACGTCTCGTGCATTCCGCCTGGCGAGTACCAGGCCCACTGGCACAAGTCCCCGCGGTACGGCTGGGTCTACGCTCTGCTCGGAGTTCCAGGCCGCAGCCACATCTTGATCCATCCGGGCAACATCGTGACGCACACCAAGGGCTGCATCCTGCCGGGCGCTCGCGTCGGGGAGCTCGGCGGTTTGCCCGCTGTGCTCGTCTCCCGTGCGACCACCCGACGGCTCTTCGATGCGCTCGACAGGCGGCCGTTCACCCTGGAGGTGGAGTATGCTTGACCTGATCCTGGGGGTACTGAGTGGTGGGGCCACCGGCCTCATCGGCACCGTCATCAGCGGCGGCATGAAGTTCTTCGAGAACAAGCAGAAGCACGCCCACGAGCTCGCCATCATGGACATGGAGATCAAGCAGATGGGCGTCGAGGCCCAGATCGCCAAGGACATCAAGGAGCTCGACATGGAGGGGAAGGACCGCGCCGCGGCCTGGTCCGCCCTCGAGGCGAGCTACAAGGAGTCGACCACCCGCATGAGCTCAGGGGACCACCCGGCGCTGGTGTGGGTCGACGTCATCCGCGGGCTGATGCGCCCGGTGATCACCATCGGTCTGCTGGTGCTCATCGGCGTCATCTACTTCACCGCGGCGGCCTCGCTGGCGGCTCCAGATGGCACCCCCATGACGGTGTTCATCATTCAAACGGTCCTATACGTGGGCACTACCGCTGTTTTATGGTGGTTCGGCACGCGCAATCTCGCGCCGTCACCGAGGAGATAGCCATGCAGGGCCTCAAGGATCTCTGGAAGTCCAACAAGGTGTTCAGGTACGCCAGCGTGGTGCTGCTGGTCATCATCGTGCTCGGCATCTTCACCTACTTCGGGAGCGCACCGCCCACGGAGTGAGCTCATGCCACTGACCAGCAAGGGCCGGAAGATCAAAGCAGCGATGCGCGAGGAGTACGGCAAAGAGAAGGGAGACGCGGTGTTCTACGCGAGCCAGAACAAGGGCACCATCACCGGCACCCACAAGGCCGCCGGCAATCCTGGGCACCCCGGCAGCACCGGGCGCGTCGAGCGCTCGATGAAGCGCATGGGCGCGTCCGATGCCGAGGCCATCATGGCCCACAACAAGGCCGAGCGGGACGCCAACGCGAAGGCTCAGCGCCGGTACTGACGGTCCATCAGCCGGCGTGCTGAGCGTAGGTAGAGCTCGCCGGCGCCAAGCGCGAGCAGCCCCATGGCGATGACGCAGACGCCCACCCAGCCGCTGGTATTGGTGAAGTAGCTGGCGACCAGTAACCCCGCCGCCACCAGGAGCGCAGCCGTGGAGCTCCGCGTGAGCTCCTCGGCCTTGATAATGTAGCGCTCCGCCTTCTTCTTGTCGTCATGTGTTGCCATTGATGAAGTCCCCCACCACCTCCCGGATGCGGGCCCGACGCTCCGGGGATGCCTTCCGATGTGTGAGTATGGCCACGAGGAGCTCCTCGAGCTCCTGGGCGCCGCTCTGACCGGCCTGGTGTCTGAGCCAGGCTCGCTCGAGAGTCGCCCTGCGGCCCGTCCAGGAGCCCCAGCAGCTACTCACGCCCGGCCCCGCCGTGCGGGAGCTCGTAGTACTTGGCCAGCACCTCTTCGCGCTCGGGGCGCTTGCAGGTCTCGGTCTCGTTCAGGATGAACTGGACGTCGATGACGTCGCCGTTGCCGAGCTCGTACCACATGTCCCGGATGTACTCATGGGCCACCCGCATCGTGCGGGCCTGGCCTGGGTGCTTGAACGGGTCGCAGGTCAGGTAGCCCTCGCCGCCGTTGAGCGGGGCGAGCAGCACATACTTGCCCTGGTCGTTGGGGTGAGTGCCGTAGCCTGAGCGGGCCCAGCACCAGCGGGCGTCCTCATCATCGCGGCTGTCAGGCTTGATGCCGATGGCCACGATGCACGTGCCCTCGTCGCGGATCTCGAACACTTTCGTCTGAGCGGTCATGCTGCGTGCCTCCTGACGAGAGTCGAGGGCTGCACTTGGAGCGCGTCGGCGCAGGCCTCGAGGTTCTCGAGGGTCATGGGTCTGCCCTCGAGCCAGCCGTAGACCGCCACCTTGGTGACGTTCACGCGCTCGGCGAGCTCGGGGGCCTTGATGCGCCGGTCCTCCATGACGCGGCGCAGGTTGCGGGCGATGGTCTCTGCGAGGGTCATTCCCACTCCCTCCCCAGGGCACGCCGCCGGCCGGTGCTGGCGCGCTGCAGGCCCTCGTCCTCGTCCTCGTCCAGCAGTCCCAGGTCAGCCAGGTGGTCCGGGTCGTTGGGCTCGAACTGGCAGCCGCAGACGCCGTCCTTGGCGTCCGGGTTGCACTCGTCACCAGGCTCCACCGGGGCCAGGCATAGCAGCGTGCAGTCCATGTGGTCGAGCTCGTAACCGTTGTCCTCGAAGTGCTCGAGGTTGGTGTTCCCGCAGTGCGGGCAGGTGCGCTTGTCAGCCATCTACGATCTCCTTGAGGGCGCGCTTGGCGGAGCGTGTCCCACCGAATGTCTTGTGGAGGCGGAGCAGGCGACGGGCCGTGGCCTTGAGCGGATACGGCCGGCCGCTACGCTTCACCAGCGGGGTGATCCATCGCTCCTGCGAGAGCGGCACCTTCTCAATCTTGATGCCGCGGGAGTCGATGGGGATGATCTGCAGCAGGCGCCGGCCGCGGGCGACCACTAGGGCCACCCGCATGCCTTCCTCATCGGTGCGCCACTGCACCACCTGGGGCGTGCTCACTTCACCTCCTTGCGGTGGATCTCCACCGTGTTGCCGTTCTCCGCCAGCACGACGCAGTCGCCAGGCACGCAGTCCTCCTCGAGGATCTCGAGGGCCCGCAGCCGAGCGGCCTCGTAGGTGGCGAAGCGGGGCTCGTCCGGGTTGAGCACGCAGTCCAGGTCGTTCAGGTGCGCCACCTCGAAGCGCCGGCCCGCCGGCACCAGCTTGCGGCAGATGTCCTCGGTGTGCTCGACCAGCAGCTTCGAGGCCTGCTTCTCGGCCGCCTCGCGCAAGGCCTTCTTGCGGTCGAGCTCCTCGCAGTGCTGGCGAAACTGCACCTCGCTCTCGAAGCCCCGGCGGTAGTCGATGTGCTCCGACTTCCAGAGGTCGTGGCGCTCCGGGTCAGGGTCCAGGCCCTTGCGGGCGTCGTTCTCGCCCAGGTAGAAGGCCCAATTTCGGGCGTTCTCTTCCTTCACCTTCTGCTCCTCGATGTACTCACGGGCGCTCTGGCCCTCAACGTAGTCACTCATGCTGCTTCTCCCGTCACGGTTGCATGGATACGGTCAGCGAACCGGCGCACGTAGCCAGGTCCGGTGTGCTTGTAGCGGCAGTGGTTCACCGCCAGGTTGGTGCTGTCGCTCGAGTCCCAGCGGTAGTGCCGGTGCTGGGCCTGAGCTCGCATCATGTGGACGTGGGGGCGGCGGCCGGTGTCGGCCTCCACCCGGTCGATAACGGCCATGATGGCGGCCATACGGCAGTGCCAGTCCGCGGTCCCAGGCTTCGCGTACTCGCCTGAGCTCCCGATCGCAACGTAGGCCCAGGGGCCTCTCAGGAGCTCCTCGAGGTACTCGTCGCTCTCGTGCATGTGGAACACCACCATGGAGCGCTCGGCCGGCAGGCGGCTGCTGAGAGCCAGCTGGCGGTTCATCTCGGTCGACCCGGTGATGGTGTCGGGGACCACCGCCACGGCGGCCGGGCACCGGTCCAGGATGTCCAGGGCCCACGTCTCGTAGGCCTCGAGGTACTCGGCCCGCAGAAACGGCTCCTCGCCGCCCTTCTGCCAGGCGCTGAAGGCGCCGTTGTCGAGCATCAGCATGCGGCCGGCGAGCTCCATCAGGCGCTCGACCTGGCCGTCGCGCTTGGTCGCGTAGCTCACGCAGAAGGACTCCCCGCGGAGCTCCTCGAGGAGGTGCTCCGGGGTGATGGGCGTGCCGAAGATGGGTAGCTTGTTCATGCGCTGGGGGTGTGCCAGTAGTTGCCTTCGGGCTGGGGGTCATCGAGCTCCTCGTCCACCCAGGTCTTGGCGTCCTCGATGGTCTCGAACAGACCAAGCAGCCGGCGGGTGCTGACGCCGTTGGCGTCCATCTGGCGCAGGCGATACTCGTGGGGGACGTCGATGCCGACGAACTCCTCGGTGATGGTGTGTCCGCGATAGCGGATGAGGCCGTGGTCGTACTCAGTCATCAGACAAGCTCCAGTTGGTGGGTGATGGATACAGGGATTCCGGTGACCTTCTCGAGGCGCTTGCCGCTGGGGCTCATCGTCCAGCCGGTCTTGCGCTCGAGCTCCACGTAGCGGCGGTAGAGCGCAGGCTGCAGACGGGCCGCGGTGCGCAGGTCGGCCTTGCTGGCCATGATGCAGAAGCAGCAGGACAGGCGCGTCATGCCGGCGCCGTAGGCCCAATGGAGCTCCTGGCCGTTGCCGCGGATGACGTCGCGGACGTCGGTCTCGCTCCAGCTGTGGATGGGGAGCCAGTCGTAGACCGTGCGGCCGGCCTTCGACTCGCGCTTGTTCAGCTTCCAGGTGGCCTGCTTCGCCCGGCTCGAGCTCTCCTCGGCGCGGATGCCCATGCAGTTCACGATGGTGGTGGCGCCGCGGGTCTTGGCGATCTGGCGGACCAGCTTGGCGATGGGGCCGCGCTTCAGGTCGCTGGTGCATTGCCGGAACTGCGGGCTCGGGAACGACGGCGCATCAGGGCGGCTCTCGAAGCGGCGCTCGACCATCTCGAAGAACGTCTTGACGGCCTTGCAGTAGCGCACCGGCCACGCCTGGGGCACGGTGGCCTCGATGTGCTCGGGGATGCCGGACCAGTCGGCCTCGGGGAGCTCGGCGTGGATGACCACCACCTGGTCCGCCGGGATGGCGGCGCCGAGGTAGCCCTGCTCGAGGGCGATGGTCATGGCCTGGCTGTCCTTCCCACCGCTGTGGTTCACGATGAAGAGGGCGCCGTCGTCAATCAGCTGCTGGATGTTCGGGGTCATGTGCGTGTTCTCCGTGGCCTCAACAGTCAGTATACCATAGCTTAACTGGTCGTCAACCTGGACTTTACTGTCAAGGCCACGGATTCCACGATTTGTGACACAGGTCTCAGAACGGGATGTCGTCGTTGAACTCCGTGCTGGGCGGCGGGCTGTACTCCTTGCCCTTAGCGTCGGCGTAGTCCTTGGGCTGGGCCTGCGCCTGGCGCTCGCCACGGCCACGGCCGCCACCGCTGAGCAGCACCATCTCCCGGACGTTAACCTTGGTGAAGTATTTCTCCGGGCCTCCGTCCCTGGGCGTGTACTTGTCCGTGCGCAGCTGGCCGGCCACGTAGACCGGGTGGCCCTTCTTCAGGTATTGGCTCGCCGTCTCGGCCAGCTTGCCCCAGAACTCGAGGTTGACCCACTCCACGCGCTCCTTCTTCTCGCCGGTCTCGCGGTCGTTCCAAACGTCGTTGCAGGCGATCGAGGCCTTCGCCACCGCCGTGCCGTTCTTGGTGTACCTGAGCTCGGGGTCATTGCCCAGGTTGCCGATGAACTCGCATCTATTGAGACTCGCCACTGCTCTCCTCCTCCGCCGGCTGGCGGTGCTTGATGTTCAGCTTGTAGCTGTAGTCGAGGGCGCAGCCGGGCACCTCCTCGCCGGCCTTGAGCTGCGTCATGATCGCGTCCTTGTCCGGCGCCGGCGGCCGGTGGATGGTCTTGGGCGGGTACTGGCGCATCAGCTGCGAGGGCACCTCGTGCTTGTTCAGGATGAGCACCTTGGCGTAGCTGCGCACCGCGACGGTGAGCTCAGGCGTCTCGACCTTCTTGGCACCGCTCGCCAGGAGCTCGCCCTGGATGTAGCCGCGCAGGTAGTCGGCGTTCCTGCGCACCCGGTCGATGCGGTGCTCGTACTCCATGGCGATGCCCTCCATGCGGATGGCCTCGCGCTCGTACTCCTCAAGCACGTGGACGCAAGCCTCGACCTTGCGCTCGAGCTCGTAGTTGAGCCCCTCCATGGTGTCCTTGAAGGCGTCCGGGTCGATGTCCTGCTCCATCTCCCGGAGCTGGGCCATGCGGTTGGCGATGTCGATGAGTCTCTGGTCGTTCATTGTGGGATGTCCTCGTCTACGTCAATGTCATCAATGCCCTTGCCCTTGCCCTTCGCCGGCGCGAGCTCGGCCTTGCGACGCTCATAAGTGACCTGGATAAGGTCCGGCACGATGTCCGGCACTTCCTGGTTCTCGAGGCGCTGCTTGGTCTCGGTCGCCAGCTTCTCGAGCTCGAGCCTCGAGGTCACCTCACGCATCTTCTTGCACATGAACTCCGCCCAGGACTTCCAGCCCTCGGCCGCGGCGGAGCTCTCGGTCGAGTAGTTCGGATCCGACTGGCTGGCGTCGGTATCCTCGGCGCTGGTCACCAGGCCCAGGATGCCGCCCATCCCGTAGCGCCGGGCATACGAGTAGGCCGCCCCGAAAGCCGGCGCCTTCTTGCCCTTGCCCTCCTTGCCCAGGTCGATGGGCATCACGATGACGGAGCTCCGCCATTCCCCGGAGGTGTGGGCCAGGGTGTTGCGCAGCTTGGCGCCCTCCTCGATGGTGCTGGGCATGGGCTCCTGGATGAACACCAGGCCGTGCTTCTTCAGGATGGGCCTGGCGAGCTCCCAGAGGGCGTAGAGCGGGGCGTACTTCGAGTGGAAGTACTCGTTGTCGGCGGTGGCCTGGATGGTGTCGAAGTCCGCCTGGGCGTTGCAGAGAGCCTCGAAGAGCCGGGTCTGTGAGGGGCTCCTCTCGAGCTCGAGGTTGGATTGAAGGAGCAGGTGCTCGGACTGAGCGACCGCCTCGTTGGCTGCGTCCAGCAAGCGCTGGGTATCGTCCCCTTCCGGGGCCGTGGTCTCATCGGTCATGGGTATTCTCCCGTCAAGAAGAAACCCGAGTATAGCGTACCTGTACCAGGGGTACAGCCCGGTTTAACTACTTTAGTTCTGTTTGATCAGAACTCAGGGTAAGTGCACAATGGGGGTCTCCCTGAAAGCGAAGGCCCCGAGTGATCAGCCCGGGGCCTCCTGACGGGAGAAGCGGAACGGTGAGTTTCCGCTCTCAAGGTGGGTCGGATCCACCTGCAATTCGGATCCTCCCACACCCCCCTTGAGAGACGCAAGTCCTCGTTTCGCCGTGGACGGGTACACCAACGGCCTACGATAGTGGCGAGTAGCCAGCAGCGGCGCCTCGAGCCAGCGCCAGGAGAACAGGGGAAGAGATCCCACTACGGGGATGGCCTGGCCGGGCCAGTGACGCGAACCGGACCCTGGAAGTAGCTGCTGGGGAACAACTTAAAGTGGTGGGCAGGATGCCCTTGAGGAAGCCGATTCCTGGCGGGGATCCAACCGGCTCTTTGATGAGCCCTGCGCGAGAGGTGAGATGGCAGCGGTACAAGCGACGGTCTCGAAGTACATGAGCCTAGCGGACGGCACGCTCCGCATCCAGGTCGACATCCATCAGCGAGACACCCGGCAGGCCCTCGAGCTCCTCGCTGAAGTCGGGCGGGTGGTCGCCATCGCAGGCCTCACCGAGAGCCTCGAGACGCTGGCGTACCTGTTCACCGAAGAGGACAAGCTGCAAGATGACACGCCCAAGTACCTCGAGAACGAGGGCGACAACCAGGCCGGCAAGCTGATGCAGGCCCTCTACCGCGGGGGCTGGTTCCACGCTCCCAAGGTGCTCGAGGCGCTGGGCAAGGACGCGGAGTTCCTGCAGTTCACGCGAGCTCAGGGCGTGTGCTGGTGCTGCTCGGCCTTCGAGGACGAGGGGGCGAGCATCGTCGCCGCGCACTACCGCAAGGTGAGCAGCGGCGCCGGGACCGGGGTGAAGCCACCCTACTCCGCCATCCCGCTGTGCTCGAGGTGCCACGACAAGCAGCACCAGCATGGCTACGCCGTGCTCGGCACCAACGACTGGTGGGAGGCCAAGGTGGCCGAGATGCGCCAGCGCTGGGGGCATGAACGCATGCGGGCCATCTTCGAGACCGAGTCGATGACCGCCATCCCGGCCAAGTGGATCGTGGAGTGGGCCCTCGAGCATGAGCTCAACGCCCACATCCCCAAGGAGTTTCTCGCGTGAGCTTCGAGGGCGACTACATTGTGCAGAGCACGCCCCAGCTGGTGGATGCCGCCATCGTGATGGCCAAGCGCATGGCCCAGGTCATCGACAACGGCTACCAGCACCAGGTGCAGGCGGGCGCGGCGTCGGACTTCGAGAAGCACTGGCGAGGAGCTCGCTTCGAGCGAGCCGTCGCCGACTGGTCAAGGTTCGAGTGGACCGGGCGCGATCGGCTGGGCGCCAACGACGTGGGCCCTCTGGAGTGCCGTGCCTCGTACAAGGTGGTGGAGTTCTGGTGGATCCTGCACAAGCAGCTGGAGATGAAGGCCGACAAGGACTACGTCTTCGGGGTGGTGCCGAGCAACAGCCGGGTGGTGAAGTTCGTCGGCTGGGTGCCTGGGAGTTTCGTGCTCGAGCACCCGGAGTGGCAAGTGCCGCGGATAACGTCGCGGACGTCGGTCTCGCTCGACCCTCGTGGGCGTGCCGGGCACTGGAACGTGCCGCATGCGGAGCTCTTCAACCTGGACAGCCTGCGGCGCAAGCACGGGGCGCAGACTGAGGAGGACATGTTCAGTGGCAACCCCCTCGCCTGGTAGCGAGCGCGAACACCAGGAGGCCTTCGTGGAGTGGGCCCGCCTGCAGTGGTGGTGGGACCGCTTCGCGCACTGGCCGAACGAGCGCATCGTCAAGGCCGAGGCCGTCAAGCTCTACCGCGCCGGCGTCGTGCCGGGGCTCCCGGACAATTGGCTCTTCCTGCCGATGGGTACGCACGTCGGTGCGGTTATGGAGCTCAAGCGTCCGGGGGCTCCGCCTTCTGCGGTGCGCGCCGAGCAGAATCGCTGGCTGCACATCCTGGACGAGTGCGGCTTCCAGACCCGTGTCTGCCGGGGTGTCGATGAGGCCATAGCCTTCTTCGGTGGGTATGCAGGTCCAGCAGGTCCATGGCGCTACATCTATGAAGGAGAGTGCTGATGATTAGTGCCAAGTTCATCGGCGGGCCGTGGGACGGCATGGAGCTGACGCTCGATGAGGTGTGTCCCTTCTACGACATCGCGGAGTGCAGCGACAATCTGCAGGAAAGAACAGCGTGGACTGACGCCATAAAGCCTGTGGAAACCAAGCGAGTGCGCTATCATCTGTACGACACGTGGCCTGTGAAGTACCTCGTAGAAGGTCTGAAGTAGCCGGGAGTAGATGACCGCCATCACCGCCGAGTGCCTGTGCGTCCAACGCAGCGGCCTGCCTGTGGTCTTCACCGATAACGTGGAGACGCCAGGGCCGAACGAGAACGTGGTCTGCTATCACTGCGGCCGGGTGCTCAGGACCAATGCCTCGAGCGCGGCCAAGCGACCCAGCTGGCTGGATGAGTCGTTCGACATCCCGGGAGAGCAGGGCCGCATCGCCGCTGCCCGAGCTCGCGCCGGCCTGGTGCGTGGCCGTCCCTTCGACCGCTCCCCGCCCATCGACCCACGCCCACGCCCGCCCTGGGCGCCGCCAGGTGAGCCTGACTGATGGCCAAGGGGCGCAAGACTGGCGGCCGCGCCAAGGGCACGCCCAACAAGGACAAGGCCGCGCTGCTCGAGCTCATTCAGGAGACCGTGGGCGACCAGAACTACCACCCGGTGGTGGCCATGGCGGTCATCGCCAACGACTCGAGCACCAAGGAGGTGACCGTCGAAGGCAAGAAGCGCCGGGTGCCCAAGTATCCGCTGGAGCTCCGCGCCATGATGCACAAGGAGGTGGCGCAGTACGTGGCGCCCAAGCTCAAGGCCATCGAGCACAGCGCCGGCGATGAGGTGAAGGGCCTGAACTTCTTCATGGGGTTCACCGAGGAGAGGGAGGTGTCACGGCCAGATGCCCCAGAGCATCCTGCTCGAGGACGCGGCGGTAACGGCGCAAGCAGACCGAGACCCCGCGCCGGCCAGTAAAGACGTCCACTACAAGGCCACGTACACGGGGACGCAGTTCCACCGTGACAATAGCTTTGTGCGGGCGCTCATCGGGCCGATTGGTTCCGGCAAGTCTGTTGCCTGCTGCGCCGAGCTCATGCGACTCGCACACTCCCAGGCGCCGGGGCCGGACGGCATCAAGCGTGGCCGAGGCTGTGTTGTCCGCAACACTTATCGTGAGCTCAAGGACACGACGCTAAGGACGTGGAACGACTGGTTCCCGCCCGATGCCGTGGGGCGCTGGGACGAGGTGAACATGACGCTCCACATCCGGGACGTCGACATGCAGGTCGAGATTCTCTTCCGAGCCCTCGACCACCTGAAGGACATTAAGAAGCTGCTCAGCCTGGAGCTCAGTTGGGCCTGGCTTAACGAGGCCCGCGAGATCCCCAAGCCTGTGCTCGACATGCTGCAGGGCCGCGTCGGCCGCTACCCGGCGGTGCGCGATGGCGGCGTCACCCAGCCGTGCATCATTGCCGACACCAACCCGTGCGATGAGGACCACTGGTGGTATCGCATCTTCGAGGAGGAGACCAACGACGGCTTCCAGGTCTTTCATCAGCCGTCAGGCCTGGGGAAGTACGCCGAGAACCTCGAGAACCTGCCGCCGCTGTACTACGAGCGCCTGATGCAGGGTCACGACCAGGAGTGGATCAACGTCTACGTGCACGGCCTGTACGGCTTCGTCATGGACGGCAAGCCTGTGCAGCCCTCCTTCCAGGACGATGTCCACGTGGCCGCTCAGCCGCTCACCTACATACCAAGCGAGACGCTCGTCATCGGCCTGGACTTCGGCCTGACGCCGGCGGCAGCGTTCCTGCAGCGTTCCCAGCTGGGACAGTGGAAGGCGATCGATGAGATCGTTACCGAGGACACCAGCACGGTGGAGTTCGCCAAGATTCTGCGGTTCAAGCTGCAGAACGAGTACAGCCTGGCGCTCGGTAATCTCGAGATGTGGGGCGACCCTGCCGGCGACATCCGGGCCGAGACGGACAAGCAGACGCCCTACGATGTGCTCCGAGCTCACTACCTCGAGGCCCACCCCTGCCACACCAACGACGTAATCATCCGCCGGGAGGCGATGAGCTCGCAGCTGACGCGCCTGGCGATGAACGGCGAGCCTGGCTTCGTGGTGTCGCCCAAGTGCCGGATGCTGCGCAAGGGCCTCTCCGGCGCCTTCAAGTACCGGCGCATGCAGATCACCGGGGAGGAGCGCTACCATGACGTCCCGGAGAAAAACATCTACAGTCACATCTGTGAGGCCGCCGAGTATGGGCTGCTCGGCGCCGGCGAAGGCGACCGCCTCATCACCAGCACCACACCGTTGAGATCCAAGCCCAGGGTCAGGAGGGCATTCTGATGCCGAAGGGGAAGCGACTGTCGAAGGAAACCTATTACAGCGAGTATGAAACCAAGGGGATGACCGGGAAGGGCCCAGCCTATTACCCTGGCGAGGTGAGTCATGGCACCTACGGCGACACCAAGGACAGCACGATGATGGCCGGCCAGGGCTCGAGCAACCTGAGCCCGCCGGGTAGCGAGGGCATGGGTGCAGCAATGACCGGTGCAGGCCTGCCGCCGGCGAGCGGCATCAACCTGAGCATGGCGCCGCCTGCATCACCGCTGCCGCCAGGCCCCGAGGTAAACCCGGGACTGCCCATCAAGTGCGAGCTCCCACCAGGCCCCAACGCGGACCCAGGCTTGGCCGCCCCCAGCCCGCTGCCGCCAGGCCCAGGTGACCTCGAGCAGGGCGACCCGGAGACCGGCATCACGCCAGCTGGTCCGCCCCTCTAGGCCGTGGGCGTCTCGGCCCCGCCGTTCAGGAAGGGCTCGGATAGCGTCACCCCCGCGGTGGCGCTGGGCGACATCGACGGCGACTTCTTCCGCCCCGAGGACTTCGAGATTGCGTGCGGTGGCTGCACCGCCTGCTGCCGCGGCGACGATGGGCCCATCATCAACCCCGACGAGAGGTTCGACTACGAGTGCCACGTGGACAAGAAGGGCAATCTACGGCTCGACCAGGTGGACGGTCACTGCGTCTACCTCGAGGAGGGCGGCTGCTCCATCCACGACCGAGCGCCGCGCATCTGCCGGGACTTCGACTGCCGCTCGCTGATTCTCAAGTTCAACAACCGGGGCCTCGACTACATGATCAACAGCGGCCAGCTGCCGCTCGAGGTGGTGGTCGAGGGGCGCCGGCAGCTGAAGGCCTTCAACCACATGATCGAAACCCGGGCACTGACGGTGGGCGCTGATCTGAGCAGCCTGCTGATGGTGCCTGCAGAGGAGAGGGAAGATGCCCCACCGGATGACGCCGCGTGACGTGAAGATGCGCTACGACGCGCTGCACAGCGTGCGGCGCACGGTCGAGGAACACTGGCAGCTGATCGAGCGCTTCGTGGTGCCGGGGCGTGGCAAGTTCTTCCAAGACGAACGCAGCGAGCATGAGCTCACCTGGCGCAGGAGGGAGCTCTACGACAGCACGGCGCCCATGGCCTGCCAGAGCCTGGCGGCATCTATCCACGGCAGCCTCACCTCGCCCGCCACTAAGTGGTTCGACCTGCGCTTCCGCAACCCGTTGGCCAGGGACCAGCAGGAGGCCAAGGAGTGGCTCGAGGACTGCAGCGACCGCATGTTCAAGGCCCTGCAGGACAGCAACTTCAACCTCGAGGCCAGCGAGGCCTACCTGGACCTCACCTCGTTCGGCACCACCGTGCTCATCGAGGAGCCGATCAACGAGGCCGTCTACGAGGGGATCGAGTTCCAGACCGCCCTCATCCGCAGCTGCTTCTTCGAGATGAACTTCGACCGCAGCGTGCGGAACTTCTATCGCCGGCTCGAGCTCACCGCCAGCCAGATGATCGACAAGTGGGGCTACGAGGGGGTGCCCGAGCGCATCCGCCAGCAGTACGCCCAGGCCGGCGAGGTGGATCGCAAGTACACCATCATCTTCTGCATCTATCAGCGCGACGAGAACCTGCGCAACAACACCCAAACACTGCTGGCGCCCGACCAGCGGCCCTACGGCTGGATGTACGTGATGCACGATGACGCCACCCAGATCGGCAACGAGGGCGGCTACTACGAGCAGCCGGCCTTCGTCACCCGCTGGCGCATGATGAGCGGCTCGGCGTGGGGCTACAGCCCCGCCATGCTGGCACTGCCCGACATCCTGAGCCTCAACGAGATGGTGCGGCTCATCCTGCGTGCCGGCGAGAAGGTCATCGACCCGCCCACCATCACCTCGGAGCGCGGCCTGCTGGGCGACCTCGACCTCGAGCCTGGGGGATTGTCGGTGGTGCGTGACGTGGAGCAGATCAGGCCCTACGAGAGCGGTGCCCGCTTCGACGTCTCGGAGCTCCAGAAGGAGAACCTGCAGCGCTCCATTCGCCAGGTGTTCCACGTCGACCAGTTGGAGCTCAAGGAGTCGCCGGCGATGACCGCCACCGAGGTGCGGGTGCGCTACGAGCTTATGCAGCGGTTGCTGGGCCCCACCCTGGGCCGGCTGCAGAACGACTTCCTCGACCCGCTCATCATGCGCACGTTCTCCATCATGCTGCGTGGCGGAGCGCTGGCGCCGCCGCCCGACTCCGCCCGGGATGAGCAGGGCATCCTGGACATCGAGTACACCGGGCCGCTGGCGAAGGCGCAGAAGATGGCCGAGGTGGAGGGCATGGAGCGCTGGGTGGGCAGCATCGTGGCGCTGGCCGAGGTGTTCCCGGACCTGCGTGACCTGGTGGATGCCGACGACTACGGCCGCAACCTGGCCGAGGTGCTGGGCGTGCCGTCCGACAACGTGAAGGATCCGGCCAAGGTGGCGCGTATCCGGCGAGCTCGAGCTCAGGCCGCCGCCGCAGAGCGTAAGGCCATGATGGCCAAGGCCGAGGGCGAGGCGATGGAGGCCCACGGCAAGGGCATGGGAGCGCTGCAGGAGAGCCTCGGCGAGGAGGGCGCCGCCAAGGCGCTGCAGGAGGCGATGCGAGGTAACGGCAACGTGCCGATCCAGTGAGCACCGAGCTCACCCCTGAGCAGAAGGAGCGCCAGGCGAAGGCCATCGAGGAGGCCAAGGCCCGGTTGCGCAAGAAGGCCCAGCCCTTCAAGCGCTGCCTGCGCGACCACCCCGATGGGCCGCTGGTCATCATGTACCTCAAGCAGGAGTTTCTGAAGTCCACGGTGTTTGACCGGGACCCCTACGTGATGGCGGGCAACGCGATGGCCCGCGACATCATCGACTACATCGAACGCATGATCCGATTCGAGGAGCAACCTACCCATGTGGCCGAAACCGACATACTTCCAGAACGCGGGTGAGGGCGGCGAAGGCGGCGGTGGCGCCGGCGACGGCGGCAGCGGCGACGAGCCATGGTACTCGGGCCTGGTCGAGGACAGCCCCGAGCTCCCCGCCATGCTGCGCGAGAGCCCCGACTTCGACACCTTCGTGAAGCAGGCCGTCGACTACCAGGCGATGCAGGGCTCGAGCATCCGCATCCCGGGCGAGAACGCGAGCGACGAGGACCGAGCAGCCTTCTACGCGAGACTTGTCGAGCGCGTGCCAGGGCTCATTCCCGAGCCCAACCCCGAGGACGCCGAGGCCATGAAGGCCTTCCACGCTCGCCTGGGCGTGCCCGAGGACGGCGCCGGCTACGAGCTCAAGCTGGCCGAGGGTCAGCAGGCCGATGAGGCCTTGCAAAACTGGTTTCGGGAGACCGCCCACAATCTCAAGCTGCCCAAGGCCCAGGCCGAGCAGCTGTTCACGCGCTACAACGAGATGCAGGCGGCGCAGAACGGCGCGGCCGTCGAGCAGCTGAAGGAGCAGGACAAGGCGCTGCGGGCCGAGTGGGGCGCCACCTACGAGCCCCAGATGCAGAAAATCCAGACCCTGTGGGCCAACTACCCTGAGTTTCGGGAGCTCGCCGAGAACGCCAAGCAGGGCCTGGTGCCGGCGCACGTGTACAAGGGCTTCGCCAAGATTGCCGAGGGCATGATGGGCAAGGGCTTCGAGATGCTGGGCCAACCGCCGGGCGGGGACGCACCGATGACGCCGGCAGAGGCGAAGCTGCAGGTGGACGAGACCATCAAGAAGCTCGCCAAGCTCGAGCCCAGCGACCCGGCACGTGCAGGCCTGATGACCGAGCTCATCCGCCTGCAGAAGCTGGCCATGCCCGATGCCGATCACTCGGCGCCGGCGCGGGCTGGATTCTCGAGCTAGGCCTGGTCTACACTCAGTTCAGCCGGGGGCGCTCGAGTTCTCGAGTCCCGGCGACCCTGTCGGCGCGACAGCTATCGCGCAAGCAGCGGGTCCGGTTCGCCGGGGTGCCTAAAGCGAGACATCGTTGTGCAACTCGCGGAGGGCCTCCCCATGGCGGTCTCGATTTCCAACGTCTATATCCAGACGTTCGAGCAGATTGTTCGCCACCTGGCGCAGCAAGCTGCCACCAAACTCCGCACCCATATCACCGAGCGTGGTGCTCAGACCGAGCAGCACAACTGGGAGCGACTGGGTGCGGGCGTAGCCTCGCAGAAAACCACCACCCTGCAGCCCACCCCTGTCCAGGAGCTTCCCTGGTCGAGGCGCGTGAGCGTGTCGCAGACGTGGGACGCCGGCGAGGCGACCGAGCAAGAGGACATCGTCCAGCTGCTCGTGGACCCCAACAGCAACATCGCGCAGAACATCGCCATGAGCATGCGCCGGGCGGTCGATGACATCATCATCACCGCAGCCACCGGTGACGCGCTCGACGGCGGCGGTGCGTCCATTCCGTTCCCAGCCGGCCAGACAGTCGGTACGGGCGCCACCCCCATCTCGTTCGACATGGTCACCGAGGTGCAGGAGGTGTTCATGGAGAACGACATCGATCCAGACGTCCCCAAGTGCTTCGTGGTCGGGCCGACGCAGGTTCGCAAGCTCATGCAGCTGACCGAGCAGACCAGCAAGGACTACGTGCGGCAGGGGCTCGATGAGCTCGCGCAGTACGGCATCGTCCCCAACTGGATGGGCTTCTGCTGGATCATGTCCACCAGGCTCCTGGCGCCCGCGCCGGGTGAGCTCAACTGCCTGGCGTTCACCAGGCGAGCTCTCGGCATGCACGTGGCACGCGACATCACCATCCGAATTGCCGAGGATCCCTCGGTGTCGTTCGCATGGCGCATCTACGGCTACCTGACCATGGGGGCCGTGCGTGTCGAGGACGAGCACATCGTCCGCGTCCACGTGAAGGACGCGCTGATCTAAGCGCTTCGTGGGGGAGGCCTTCGGGCCTCCCCCGAGGTAAGTGAACTGGAGAGAGAAACATGTCGGATCTGACCAACAACACCGTCGAGTACACGGACCATACGCGCAACCAAGCGCGCAACGTGGTCCGCCTGGCGGCCATCACGGCGGAGAAGGCGCGGGTGCCGGTCAACGGCGAGCGCTGGACCGACCTGGATGCCCGTGAGACAGCGCTGACGGCGCGGGTGGCCAACGACACGGCCGTCACCGCGGCGAAGGACGGAGTCGAGATCAACTGATGGGCGAGCAGGTCGCTACGGTCTACAACGCTTCCAAGCAGGACATGGTCCGCTCGACCGTGGCCGCCGGGGCGCTGGTGCCGGGCGCCGGCGAGCTCGTGGTGTGGGTAGGCGACAACCCGGTCAACCAGCTGCAGGTCCGCCAGCGCATCGCAGGGTGCTTCGACGCCCTGCGCGAGCGGGGTGTGCCGGTTGACCAGGCGGTCGCCGGCGCTCGCAACAACGTCGCCAGCGGTGGCGCGTCCACCGTCGAGTTCTTCCAGGGGGGTGCCACGCCGGCGCTCGCCGAGGACGAGGTGGCGGTGTTCTACCAGCAGACCTTCGCCAACGGCTACGGGGCGTCGACTGAGCTCTGGGAGGGCATGGTCAAGCGTGCTCGAGAGAAGCTGATCGAGGAGTTCTACAAGGTCCGCTAGACTGTGGCTGACGGCATTCCGCCGTCTCACACCAGGAGGGGCTCATGCCCAAGCACGCAGTCAACGTGACCGAGCAGAACCGGATCCGCAAGCTCTTTCTCGCGGGCAACAGCGCCGAGGCCATTGCGGCCCACATGAACGTGGACCTGCCGGTGGTCGAGGCTTGGCACCCGGACAACGTCGACCGGATGAAGGCCCGCAACCGCGAGCTCGAGCGCGAGGAGGCCGGCCGCCAGGCGGAAGCCGATACGGCCGCCGCCGAGGAGGAGGCCCGCCGGCAGAAGGCCTCGGAGCGGGCCAAGAAGGCCGCGGCCACGCGCAAGGCCAACGCCGATGCCAAGCGCCAGGCGGCGAAGGACGCAGACCGCAAGCTCGCAGAGGAGCGCGAGGAGGCGCAGCGCCAAGCCGCGGAGATCCGAAACTCCGTGCAGGAGTAGTGTATGGCCGTCAGCACCATCAGCATCTGCAACCAGGCGCTCGGATGGCTCGGTGCCGACACCATCACCTCGCTAAACGATCCTGTCCGCGAAGCGCAGCTGTGCAAGGACAACTTCTTCGACCTGCGTGACGCGGTGCTCCAGGAGCGCGAGTGGACCTTCGCCGTTCGCCGTCTGATTCTCACGCCGATGGTGCTCTCGCCGGTCTACGGCTACGAGAACCAGTTCCTTCTCCCCACCGATGTGCTGCGGGTGCTCAACATCCCCACCAGCCTCGGAACCTTCGGCGGCCTGCCCTTCCTCGCTGGCGGGGCAGGCGCCGACGCATCCCAGGGCCTGCCTGACTGGCGGGTCGAGAGCTCGCCCGATGGGTCGGGCAACATCATCGTCGCCAACGTCGACCGCATTCGCGTGCGGGTGATCTGGCGTGTCACCAACGAGACCTTGTGGTCGCCCATGTTCGCCCAGACGGTGGCCGCTCGGCTCGCCGCTGACCTGGCGATGCCGCTGGTGAACAGCCGCCAGCTGCAGCAGGACATGTGGAATCTCTACGAGATGAAGCTCAGGAGGGCCGGCACCATGGACGGCATGCAGGGCCGCCACGCGGTGAAGCGCAGCGATCAGCTGACCAACGTCCGATGAGCCTGCTCCAAGACGCCAAGCACGACACACTGCGCACGCAGCTGGGCCTCGAGGGGCATGTCAATGACCTCGAGCTCGCCTGGGTGCAGGCGCTCGGCGCCACGTCCAACAATCTGGTCGACGCCTGGTTCGAGGTGTTCGAGGCCGCGGCCATCACCGAGGGCAACTTCAACGACCGGGCCGTCGCCTACATCGTCTCCATCGTGGGTGCTCCGCCTTCGGACGACTACAACGCCCACTGGCTCCACTACTGGCAGAACGCCACCCTGGGACCGCCAGTGCCGCCGCCGCCGTTCCCGACTGTGTCGCCGCTCCTGCACTGGTTCGACTTCACCGATGGAAGCACGGTGTTCAGCGATTTGGCCGGCACCATCCCCGCGATCGATGGCGACACCATCCAGCACGTCACGAACAAGGGGCAGGACGG
>JABAOE010013298.1_pt1 | contig 19374 bp, 21 predicted proteins | sample 7062141 | NCBI WGS metagenome assembly JABAOE01 (sample SAMN14538627, study PRJNA623070) | marine sediment metagenome | biome: marine biome [ENVO:00000428]; feature: marine pelagic biome [ENVO:01000023]; material: deep marine sediment [ENVO:00002113] | place: India: Gulf of Khambhat ... | reverse complement strand
TGGAATATTTCCACATGGATTCTTTGAGATCCCAGCGATAATCCTCTCAGGATCGATTGGCCTTGAAATCTCAGAAGAAGCTCGGGAGAGTGTTGAAGTGTTTCAAAACGAACTGAGCAGATTTGCAAAGAACAAGGCATGGAGATTTACAGTTGTGGTCGTTTTGATTATCGTTGGCGGGGTATTAGAAGGGCGCATGCTTTAGTTTGCAGTGGGGAGGGACTCAACGTATTTCATAACTTTTTTTGTGGAAGTGAGATTTTTTTGCAACCCGAGCTTTTTGGGCGTGATTTCAAGGGCGAGGCCCATGATCTGAGTAAAATATATGATGGGCACACCCAGTTCTGTTTCATACTTCCGCTGAATCCTCTTTTGCTTGAAGTCCAAATTAAGATGGCAGAGGGGGCACATGGTGACAACTGCGTCGGCTCCTGCATCTTTCGCGCCTTTAAGTATATCGTAGCTAAGCTTGAGGGCCACATCCTCCTTGCTGAGAAGAACTGAAGAGCCGCAGCATGCAGATGTAAACTGATCAAAAGGTAGAACCTCGGCACCTAATGCCTCAAGGACATGAGTCATCGTCCTCGGTTCTTCAGGCGAGTCAATAGCAATCTCTTTCGGCCTTAACGCCAGACACCCATGATAGGGTGCAAGTTTGAGCCCTGTGAGCCGCTTTTTTATCTTCTCCGCAAGCTTCTCAGGCCCTATTTCGTGAAGGATGACTTCAGCAAGATGTCTGATCTTGATAGTGCCTTTAACTCTGTATCCTGATTCCTTGATCAGATTGTTGATCTCTTTTCTTTTTATCTTGTTTTCGTTGAATGTGATGACTGCATGGGCAAGGTTGTTGTAGCACTCATTGCAGATCGTCAGTATGTCAAGGCCCATTTCCTCGGCTATCGCGATATTTCTCGCTTGAAGCGCAAGGGTGAGGTCATGTCCGTGGGACGGGCTTGACGATGCACCGCAGCAGTTCCAATCCGGGATATCAACAAGCTCTATTCCTAGCTCTTTTACAATCTCAAGTGTTGATAGATGGTATTCCATGCCTGAGCCAAAGATAGTACAACCCGGATAATAGGCATATTTCATTTTTAGACCTTTATGTAAATGGGGCTATCTAAGCTCAAAGACAAGTCTCTTGGTTCGCCCCTCTTCTTCAAGAGCTATGCTCACCCCAGGGACCTCAATCTCCCCAGTAAACTCAATACCCAAAATATCCAGTATCCGCTTCGGCGAGGTTATGTTTTTATCCAGACCCAAAGTTGCCGGATCCAGGCCGAGGCCTAGACCCACCAATTGTGGGAAGTAGAGCACTGGAATGTCGATTGAGATTCCGAAGGTCTCCTCAACAAGCTGCTGCTTGGCATCAAGGTTCATATGACACATTGGGCAAGGAACTATTATACAGTTCGCACCCGCCCTTTTTGCACCAAGGAGGAGGTTTTTGATAAGCTTGAGGGCGACGTCTTCTTTTGGGAGTATGAGGGCGCCTCCGCAACAGGCAGTCTTATAATCTGCATAGTCAACTATGTCTGCTCCCATGGCCTTTGCAATATTGTCCATGGTCTGGGGATTTTCAAGCCGATCAAAATTGGCGATATCAGGAGGCCTGACAACAAGGCAGCCGTAATAAGGCGCAATCCTCAGCTTTGATAGGTCAATTTTCGTATTCTCCCTAAGATTCTCATATCCCACATCGTTTGCAACAACATCAAGGGCATGTCTAACCTCGGTTTTTCCATGAAATTCGAGGTCAGAGTCTGCGAGACACGTGTTTACAAGCTGCCTTTCACTTTCGTCTTCCTTGAGCTGCTTGTTCACAGTTGCCAGGTTGTGGAAGCACTCACTGCAGGGAGCGATTATCGTGCCTGCGTCAGATTCCTCGGCAATCGCAAGGTTACGGGCAGGAAGAGCAAGTGAAAGGTTGTGGTTTATAGCATGGCCTGCCGTTGCGCCGCAGCAGTTCCAGTCCTCCACGTCAGGAGTATCTATTCCTAGGGCTTCGAACATGGCCTTTGTCGCGATATTATACTCTTTTGCTGAGGAAACAAGTGAGCAGCCCGGGTAGTAGGCGTACTTCATTTCTCGCCCTCGAGGTTGCGCACATTCTCATATATCGATTTGATCTGACCAATATTCAGGATCTTGTGGGGGGCTAAGGGAAGCTTTCCTTTGGTAAACATGGACAGCCCAAGGGGTGCGTCACGAAGGAGCATGGAGAGTTTGTTGGGGATCTCTGTTTCTGCTTTGTTTGTGAACTTAAGTGAAAGCTCAAGCTCCCACATCCTGCCATAGGCCTCAACAATGTCAACGAAGGTCTTGTAGAAAACAGGTCCCTTCGGATTTGCAGGCGTGCGCCCCTCCCGAATCGATATGCTCTTTAGAGCAGACATAACGTCTGTTATGTGCACACCGCGGGGGCACCGGGTCTGACAGGTGTAGCAAGACGAGCAAACCCATATCGACATGGACGACAAAACCTCGTCCTTCATGCCCAGATGCACCATCCGAATAATCTGGCGCGGGGTGTAGTCCATTGCAAAAACAGTGGGACAACCGCCCGAGCATGTGCCGCACTGATAACAGGCCTGGACATTTATGCCGCCAGCCTCTTCGACCTCTTTTATGAAATTCGGGTCACATCTATCCAGCCGTACAACATCTGTTTTTTGAACCGCCATTGTCATCTACATCTCTCTAGAGCTTAAATTCATTGTAATTAGGGGTATATAACGTTTTTTAGAGCAAACCATCCTTGCGCCTAAGATTATCAACTTCAAGGAATTTAAAAAATTTTTCTTCGGAACAAATTTATTCTTTAAACACAGAGAGAAACTATGGACTATGAGTTTTTGGATATCACCTCAGACGTGATGTTTCGCGCCTATGGTACTGATGAACCTGGGCTCTTTGAAAATGCGGCAACGGCGATGTTTTCAGTGATATGTGATATCGATTCTGTTCGTCCTGAAAAGGTTGTGGAGATTTCGGTTACAGGCGATGGGCTTGAGGAGCTTTTGTTCGAGTGGCTTTCCCGTCTTATCACCGAGTCAGAGATCGAAGAGATGTTCTTTTCAGAATTCAGGGTAGAAGGCATTAATAAAAAGGATGAGGCTTTCAAGCTTAAGGGCTGGGCCTTTGGTGAGAACGCGGCAGTTGAAAAGGGAGGAACCCTTGTTAAAGGCGTTACATACTATGGATTTAAGATTGAGAAAAAAGAAGATAAATACGTTGCAACAGTGACACTGGACATATAGGTGCTGAGATGAAGGAAAAGCTAAAAAGCATTGGTAAAAACAGATGGGAGCTACCAGTTGGATCGCGAACGACTGCACCAGGCATGCGAGTTCCGGCGCGGCTCATTGGAACTGAAAAGATCTTAGACTGGGCTGAGGAGACTGCAATCGAACAGCTAACAAACGTTACAACTCTCCCAGGAATCGTGAAATACACGGTGGGCATGCCCGACATCCACTGGGGGTACGGTCTTCCCATGGGGGCTGTCTCTGCCTTTGATGAAGAAGAGGGGATAATATCTGCCGGAATGACGGGATTTGACATCAACTGCGGAATCCGAATGATCAAGACCAACCTCCCTTCAGGCGATGTTATTCCGAAGATAAGAGAGCTTATTGAAGCTTTATTCAAAAACGTGCCGTCAGGGGTGGGATCTAAAAGCAAGCTCAGACTCAATCAAACTGATCTTGAGGATGTTATGACTAATGGGGCGGGGTGGGCGGTTGAATCTGGATTCGGTGAAAAAGAGGACCTAGAGCATCTCGAAGAAGGGGGTGCCATGGAAGGTGCTGACACTAGCAAGGTTTCAATTCAAGCAAAAAAAAGAGGAATGCCTCAGGCTGGAACACTGGGCGGTGGAAATCATTTTCTTGAAGTTCAGAGAGTGGAAGAGCTCTATAACGATGGCACTGCAAAGGCATTCGGGCTCTCAAAAGGAAACATTGCGGTGATGCTGCACTGTGGTTCCAGAGGATTTGGCCACCAAATTGCAACAGACTACTTAAAAATCCTTGATCGTGCTGTGAAGAAATACAATATCACTTTGCCTGATCGCCAGCTCGTCTGTGCCCCGGCCACATCTCCTGAGGGGCAGGACTATTTTGCTGCCATGAAGGCAGGTGTGAACTATGCCTTTGCAAACAGGCAGGTCATGACCCACCGAATCCGGGAAACTTTTGAAGCTGTCTTCCAAAGAAGCTGGCAGGAAATGGAAATGGAGATCTTATACGACGTATGCCACAACATCTGCAAATTTGAAGAGCACACTGTGGACGGTGAGAAGAGACATCTCTATGTGCATCGTAAAGGGGCAACGAGGGCTTTTCCGCCTGGCCATAAAGACGTTCCCAGCGTTTATAGGGATGTGGGGCAGCCTGTTCTAATTGCAGGCTCCATGGGCACGGCATCATATGTTCTTTCTGGTACAGAGCAGGCGATGGTTGAGACCTTTGGCTCCACTTGTCATGGCGCGGGGCGAAGCATGAGTCGGAAAAAGGCTATTAGAAGCTACAGAGGGGACGAAATACGGCAAGCCCTTGAAAGGGATGGCAAGTTTGTTGTGGCAACGAGTCCGAAGGTCATTGCAGAGGAGGCTCCGGGGGCCTATAAAGATGTGGATGAGGTCATCGAGTCAGTACATGGGGCAGGCATCAGCACAAAGGTTGCGCGCATGGTTCCGCTGGCCGTTGCAAAGGGATAAGCTAACGTCCTCACTTTAAAAGTGCAGCCCAAAGAGTGATTAAATGATTATTTAATTAAATGATTACTTTAAATTAAGTTAGACTGGTTGCCGATGCCACCAGTAAATCATTAAATAAGATTTTTCTAATTCCTCGTCAAGTGATAGAAAATATTTATAACTCTTCTCTCCAAAAGGCTTTGCATGATAGAAGGTGAGGAAATACGGGAGGTTTTGAACGAATACAAGAATCCTGCGATTGGTGTGCTTGGAAGCCATTCAGCCCTTGAGATTGCTCATGGCGCCAGGCAGGAAGGGGTGAAGACAGTTGTGATATGTCAGAAAGGGCGTGAAGAAGTCTATTCAAAGCACTACAGAAATCTCTTTGACGAAATCATCGTTCTCGACAGGTTCTCGGAAATGGCAGAGGAGGAAGTGCAGGAGCGGCTGCGCATGCTCAATACTATCTTCATCCCGAGCAGATCCTTTTCAGTCTACCTTGGTTATGACGCAATTGAAAATGATTTTCACATCCCCCTGATGGGCAACAGATGGATGCTAAGAATGGAGGAGAGGACAGCCTCCCCCAATCAGTACGACCTTCTCCACGCGTCAGGCATTAGGGTGCCCAGAATATATGATTCTGTTGATGATGTCGACAGGCTTGCAATCGTCAAGGTGATGGAGAAGGACGGCATCGAGAGGGCCTTCTTCCTAGGTTCATCGCCAGAAGAGATAAGATCTAAATCAAAAGGAATGATAGATGTGGGCCTCATAGATGAAAAGGATCTAAAAGAGGCAACAATTGAGGAATACGTTTTGGGTGCAAAGTTCAATGCCAACTTTTTCTGGAGTCCACTAACTGGGGAGGTGGATCTCCTTGGCTTTGACCGGCGGATACAGACAAATTACGACGGATATATGGACCTTCCTGCAAAGGAGCAGCTTGACTTGGATGTGACAGTAAGAAACATCGAGATCGGCCACTATGGAGCAACGATGCGCGAATCCCAGATCTCCAAGATATTCAAAGCAGGGGAGCAGTTTGCCGAGGCATCGAAAAAAGATGTGCCTCCAGGCATGATAGGTCTATTCGCACTCCAGGGCGCAGTGGACAAAAACCTTGATTTTTATGTCTTTGACCTTTCACCCCGGATACCAGGATGCCCCTGTGTCGAACCCACATCCCCCTATATGAAATACAAGTACGGCCACTCCGTCGGACCGGGACGGCGAGTTGCGATGGAGATCAAATCAGCCGTTGCCCAGCGAAGGCTTGGAGAAATCGTGACCTGAGGTAATTGAGATGATAGAGCAGAGCGAGATACTTGACATCGTTGACAAATACGATAGAGAAAGCATTACAGTTGCCGTGCTTGGCAGCCACTCGGCGCTTCAGATTCTTAAAGGTGCAAAGGAGATGGGCTTTCGCACCCTTGCAGTGTGCAAGAAAGGGAGGGAGATGGTTTATAAACGCTTTGGTGTCGCCGACGAAATCATATCGGTGAAAGACTACAAAGAGTTTGTTGGAGATGAGGTTCTAAAGACCCTCAGAGATAACAATTCAATCCTCATACCGCACGGCTCTCTTGTGGCATATGTTGGGGCGAAAAACATTGAGGAAAAACTGACGGTGCCCATTTTTGGAAACCGGGGCATCCTGAAGTGGGAGTCTGATCGAAAGCTGGAGAGAGATTGGATGGAGCGTGCGAAAATCAAACTCCCCATCGTGTTCGAAGACCCATCTGAGATTGACCGGCTCTGTCTTGTGAAGTTTCCTGGAGCCCGCGGTGGACGGGATTATTTTCTAGCGAGAAGCGAGAAATCCTTCAAGAAAAGAACGGAAAAGCTCCTCAAGGACGGCAAGGTCAGCAAAGACGACATAGAAAACGCAACTATCCAGGAATACATATCCGGTGTCAACATGTACGTATCCTACTTCTACTCCCCCTTAAAAGACGAAGTGGAGCTCTTTGGAATGGACAGGCGCTATGAGTCCAACATAGACGGCCTGACCCGAATTTCTGCGGTTGATCAGATTGAACTTTACGGCGCTCCTATGTTTGTTCCGAGCTATGTGGTGGCCGGGAACTTTCCATTGGTTGTGAGAGAATCGCTACTTGATAAAATATTCAAGATGGGTGATTCCGTTGTTAAGGTTTCAAAGGAAATTTGCCCACCTGGGATGACGGGCGCCTTTTGTCTTGAGGCGATGGTTACTGATAAGCTTGAGCTCAAGGTATTCGAGATTTCGGCAAGAATCGTTGCAGGTACTAATCCCTATATTCAGGGCTCACCTTACAGCTATCTGCTCTACGGGAACAATATGAGCATGGGCAAGCGCATAGCCTTGGAGATTAAAAACGCAATCGATTCCGACAGCCTGGATCAGATATGCACATGAGGCTGCACATCGGCACAAACAATAATATATAACCAGATAGGATATTATTCCTAGGTGAGGTGAATAGATAATAATGGGAGATAGAGGGAGATTGATGGCTGGATTTGTTGTCCTATTGCTCGTGGTTTCAGTGAGTGTCAACCAGCAAGCGGCCCGGAAATCAGCCTCAAAGATCTCAGCCCTTGAAGCCATTATTATCGAAAGGGAAGCGGAATTGGCTGAGATCACTCAACATTCAGAAGCGGCTCCAGAGGTTCATGCAGCGGAAACCGTAAACTGTCTTCTCTGCCACGAAATGGTTAAGACAAAGAGTTTCCATCTCCCCCAAACGATAATGAAGATTGGTGAAGAAAGGGGAAAGAGAAGGCGCCTTTGCATCGACTGCCATGGCCCTAACGCCTATGACAAAGAGAATAATTTTCTGGGCTGGAGCGCAGATGAGCAGATGACCCCGGTCTCGATGATATCCTTTAACGAGGAAGCTGGGGTAAACGGTGTCTTTGAATTCTCCGCTACCATCCCCCACACGATCCATAAAAGGGTAATGTATGATCTGAAGGTTATCACCTGCGATGATTGCCATCTAGCAGGTGAAGAGATACTTCGGCCCGTTGTTGACGCAGATAAGGGGCAGGTTCTGGTGTGCCAGAACTGCAAATATCATCCTGAGGATGGGAACTATATCCGGATCCATGTGGAGGACGGTGGGAATGGCTGCGCCACATGCCATACAGAGAGCGCAGTAGAGATCCATGAAGAAAGGATTTCCCTTTTAGGCGTGGTTGGATAGGGGAAGGGTTTCTATGGTTTATATTTAATTTTCAGGAAAAGCCCTATTGAGAGTAGGAGGATTGAAAGAACTATTACTCCGCCCATTGGTCGTGTAACACTCTTCTCATTATACTCCCCTTTTTCAACAGGTTTCGCTGTGGTATCTGATCTATTGAAAGTGCTTAGAGGAGTGTAATCGAATGTGCCCATTTCCAAATGTCCCACTGTTATCATGTTGGTTTCATTTTCGAAAAAAGCGGTCAAGGTTTCAAGGAGCTTGTCTTTGTATACATAACCGGGGACGGAAAGGAGCTTTTCGCCTTCTCTTGAAAATAATATTGTCGTGGGCGTGCCACGGATCATATGCTCCCTGGCAATCTTTTCCTGTTTATCGAGATCAACGAGGATGGGTAAAAAGTCTCTATTCAAAATCATGGACACCTCTCTTGTATCGAGAGTGTTTTCTTCATAGAGTTTACAGGAGTGGCACCATTCAGCGGTAATGACCATGAAAATGGGCTTTCCCTGGATTTTAGCTGACTCGAATATCTCCTCTGAATAATCTAGCCATTCAACCGGAGATGATGTGGACTCAGATGGCATTATTTGAAGGAGGAAGATAATCAGTAGGAGGGCTGTTTGGGGTTTCATTTAAAGAGTTCCAAATAACTTCTTGATCCTTATCAGGAAGGGATGTGTAATTCTCAATTCTTCAGTAAAAAATGTGGCAGGATAATAGAAGGTGACCATTCTTTCCGATTTGTTATAGTTAACCTGTCCGCGGAATATCGTATACTCAGTTGTGTTTGACACATTGCTTCCGCTCCATGACACGAGAGCATAGCGGGCTTTGCCCGTAATCGAGATGTTATAGCTACCCTCAGTGCCATTACCTATAAATTCAGAATCAAGCTCTGAAAAGTTCAACTCCATCAAGTATTTTCCAGAGAGGCTTTCTGCAAAATCCTCCATACCGCTGGGAGGTTCTGATAAGGAGGTGTCAATTATCCGTCCCATATAAACTCCTTCATCAATTAGCCTTTTACCATGGTGGTCTTCTCCTTCTATTATCCAATCTACGGTGAAGTTGACTGCCACAGGTGATGAAAGGTCATCCCTGCTCCGATTAATAAAGAAAACCGGCCTGAGCCTAAGCATTGTTACATCAGACCAGTCAAGGCTGAATTCTTCGCCAGGGACAAAACTGTAGACCCTTGATACGAAGATTCTGATTCCCGTTGGATCGTAGCTATGTCCTATTGCAGTTACTGTTGCGCCCCTGCTTCCATCGCGATCAAGGGCGAGGGGGCTGTCAATCATGAGGCTTGTTTTGCTGTCCTTAACAAGAAATGAGGGACCTGAGAAGAAAGCTACACCATAAGCCACGGCTAAAAGGACCAGTACTAAAAGGGCTACTGCTAAAGGGGTTTTTTGCTTCATTTTATGGAGCAACTTCTAAGACGGCCCCCATACCCATATCTGCATGTGGTACAACATGACAGTGGAAAAGCCAGAGCCCTGGCTCCTTGGCCTCACCCTCGATAATCGCGGCAACACCCGGCGCAAGACTCAGCACCTGTGCTTCAATGAGTTCCGGTACACGTTTTCCATCGATTTCTTTAATGTGGAACTGCTTTAGATTGTGCAGATGCCAAGTATGGATATCGTGGCCGATGTTTATCACATAGAAGCGCACCAGATCCCCTGTTCGGGCTTTTAATGTCTCTGTGAGCGGGAATTTTCTTGCGTTTATTGTGAAAAGCTTTTCACCTGTGCCAGTGTAGCAATAAGCGCAGGAATGCAGTATCGGAAGAACAGGCTTTGTGTAAACCTCTCCAAAGAAAAGCACGTATTCCTTGTCTGGCGCTTTTCCAGTTATTGTTTCCACAGGATCGATTATAATTGCGCCATAGAGGCCCTGCTGAACGTGAACGCCAATTGGGAATTTGTCCTCGGAGTGACAGTGATAATAGAAAAGTCCTGCAGTGGTCGCCTCAAACTCATAGGTCCAGCTCTCGCCCGGCGGAACAACAGAGGGCATGTGAAGCATGTGCGCAACAGGGTCAGCGCCGTCATGCTCGAACTTGTAGTCAAAACCATGAATGTGGGCGCTGTGGCTGATGTTATGCTTGTTAATGAGCTTTATTCTTACGGTGTCACCAACGCTTGCCCGTATCGTCGGCCCTGGAACGGTGCCGTTGTAGGTCCACATTTCCACGAATTTACCGGGGGCTACTTCGATTGGCTTTGAATAGGCTTCAAGGGTTACCTCAACAATTCTTTTCTCTGCGGATGCCGGGAAAAAGTTAACTATAACTAAAGCCAAAAAGACAATAAATACCGCCGCAACCAAAACCTTCTTTACACTCATATCCACCTCTTATGTCTCCACCCTAAACTTAAAGTTATTTATTATATCAAATTTAATTTATTTAAAATTATTGCATGCCCAGTTACTATTCCTTCCACCGAAAGGTCTTGTGGCAGCTCTTCTTAGAAGCTCTCAGTTCATTTACAAATGAAGCAACCTCCTTCATGTTTCCCGCTTTATGAGCCTCCCCAAGCCTTGAAACCAAATCCATGAAAGAGCCCATTTGCCCTTCATAGTCCGAACCCTTAGCGATCTCATTAAACTGCATGTTGAGATCGATGAAATTATTGACCTCTTCCGCTGATGGAGTTTCTCCACGCTCCGCTTTAGCTCTAATTCTATTGAAGGACCTCTTAACCCCCTGCTTCACCTCGTTAATTGATCTTTTCTCCCTACTTTCATCCGCTCCTTCACCTTTTGTCACAGGCGTCCATTTAACCTCTATTTCAAGCTTCGCCTTGCCCTTCTTTTCTTTATACTCCACCTCCACATCCATTGAATCGGTCAAGGTTATCGCCTCATCACCAAGCACGAGCTCGTTTTTTTCTACGAGCTCTGAGAGCCCTTTGAAGAATTTCACAAGCCCCTTACGGGTCATTCTGTTTTTCTCCTCAAATTTCATACATTTCTCACCTCATATCAAAAATCCCAGTGTAAAAAATATTGTTGTTGCAGAATAAACCTTTACCATCTCCCGATTCGCGGCCGCAACTTCAAGCTTGTCCATGTAATGCGCTTTAAGATGTTTTACAGCTCCAGCGGCAAATAAAACCGAGATAAGGGATAGCAGGACACCGGCTGGGAAAATTCCCAGAACCAACAGAACCATGATATAGAGGTATGCCATAAAAAGCCCTCCCGCAAAAAGCTTCACTCCAGCATCCTTTCCAAACCTAACAACCAGATTTTTTTTCCCAGTCTTTTTGTCTTCCTCATAATCGGGAATCTCATTAACGATGATCATGGCCCACATGAGTATACCTGGTACAATGCCAGCAAGAAAAGCTTGAAAGCTTATCTCCTGGGCCTGGACAAAATAGGCTCCAAGCGTGATAGTTGGACCGTAGCCGAGAAGCATCATGAACTCCCCTAAACCCCGGTAGGCGAATTGAAAAGGCCTTAGCGAGTAAAAGATTGAGATGAAGAATCCAGCAAGCATTATGTAGAAAACTTCGATCCCCCGAAGAAATGTTAGAAGTATCCCGATTCCTCCAGCAATTAGGTAGAACAAGGCAACAACGGTTATCATTTCACCGGGTTTGATGGACCCATCAACGAGCACGCCACTTCCGCCGCTGTAGGGGTTTTTCTCATCTGTTGCCGTAGTATCTGTGCCTCTCATAAAATCGTGCCAGTCATCAAGCATTGTTAGACCGAATTGAACAAGCGTCATACCAAAGAAGGCAAGGATAAAAAAATCGAGGAAAAAAACACCTTTTGCTCGGTAGGCAACCGCTGTTCCGATAAAAACAGGCATAACACCCTGCGGGAGAAACTTAAGCCGAAACGCCTGAATCCACAGCCGCGTCTTCATAGACTAAACTCCAGGGCCAAATTTATAATTGTTATGTCCTTTAATCTCTCTGTCGATGAGAAGCGATTAATCGAGACGTTGTTATCTCCCCTAGGGCTGCAAGATCTTCAGTGGGCAAATGCGCAGGTGCCGTTGAGTCGAAGAGTATGTTTGCTGAGCCGGGAAGCTCGTCATCAGATACCCATAGCACATAGACCAGGGATATTCTTGNNGGCCAAATTTATAATTCTTATGCCACCCTATTTAAAGAACGATTCCAGCATCTTCTGCTTCTTTTTCAGCCTGCGCTGGCGGCTTGCTATAAAAAGCTGAAACCTTTCAAGGCTTTTGAATTCCAATGGTTTAATGGCTTTGTATTTCCAATCTGTTGCATTGAGACCTGCCACGCTATTCGCCATGTTAGCTGCTTTCGAGGTGTCGCCGGTCTTAATGTATGCTGAAAGAAAGCTTCCGGCAAAGCTGTCACCACATCCTGTAAGGTCTACTATTTTTTCTTGATACACTGCTGGGAAGAAATTAATCTCTCCATCAGAAAGAACAATGCTTCCAAAGACCCCCATCGTGATAATAACATTGTTGTGAGCAGTTTTTTTAAGTTTTTTAAGGGCGTGCTCGAATGTCTTCGCATCCGATAGCATCATTGCCTCATCGTCGTTTATCGAGAATATGTCCACCTTTCCCATGAGATTAAGCAGGGCTTTCTTATGGGGTTTGGCATATCCCATGTAGGTGTTGAGTGAAACTATTGCAAAAGTATTCGTCCTTAGAAAGTCTACTATGCGTCCCTGCTTGCCCGGGTTCATCGGCGCAATATGAAATCCCTTAGCTTTTAAAAAGGAAAGCGGGATATCCTTTGCAGAGATATTTCTTCCCGCATTGAGCTTGAAGTCCTTGTAGTGCGCAGCGCCTCCATCTCTGTATTCGATTTCAAAAAAAGTGCTTTTACCGTTTATCTTTCTGATACCTGTGGTGCTGATGTTTGCCTCGGTGAGAATTTTAAGAAAGGAAGGTGGAAAGTCCCGCCCAACCCTAGAAACTATGCCTACTTTTCCGAAGATCTTTGCCGCCATTGCAGAGTAGACAGCAGCTCCTCCTAGCTGTTTTTTTGCGCTTCCTCCTATCTCAACGTGGTCTATGCTTGTGTGCCCGATTGTAACTATGTCTGGATGAACCACCATGAAAACATGTTATAAGGCAATGCTTCGTGCCACGTCTCGCTCTGTGAGGATGCCTGCAAGCTTCTCGCCCTCGACAACGCAGACCGTTCCCTCTTTTGTTGAGACCATCAGATTGATTGCTGTCATAAGATCCGCATTGCGTTCGACTGTCACAGCGATATGAGACATTACCTCGCTTACCCGTGTCTCGAGGATCTCAGATATTTCGTTTTTCACTATCCTTTCAAAGGCCCCATTCTGACCAATGAAGTTTATCAGAGACCTTGTTGTGACCATTCCCACGAGCCGACCCTTTGAAACGATTGGAAGTCTTCGGAAACTGTTACGTACCATGATCTTTGCAGCATCACCAAGGGTTGTGCCAGGAGTTGCCGTGATCACATCAGGAGTCATCAGATCAGCCACCTTCTTTTGACCTGCTTGATCGGTTGCCACTTCAACAAAGTCCCGCTCGGTAACTATCCCCTGGACAGTGTTTTCCTTGTCTACCACCACAAGCCCGCCTCTCTTAGAGGACAGCACTCGCATTAGACCTTCTTTTGCTGAAGCGGTGGAGTCTATCGTGAGCACATCAATATTCATCACCCTTTTTACAGAGTCATTTATGGCTGAAAGAAAGTTCCCTCTGTGGGCCTTACTGATAAGCTGGTATTTTTTACCCCCACCAACAAGATCAACAATATCACTGCTTCCCACGATACCCAACAGCCGTCCAGTCCCGGAGTCGGTTACGGGAAGCCTTCTGAACCTGTTTTTTACCATGACCTCCACTGCAGATTTTATCGTGGATGTGGGAGGTGTTGTGACAACGTCTTTTGTGGCAAGACCCATAATTGAGCCAGATTTAGACCAACCCTGCATCCTACCCCTCAATCTCTTCTCTGCAGTCATCACAGAGGTAGTTGCCGTTCGTCTTCTTCAGGTTGTCTGTAAATGTCCCACACTCCCCGCAGGTTCCCCCCTCAGTAATCTCTTCTAAAGGCTCCCCAAGGGATTCCTCCGGATTGGAATAAATATCATAAAGCTCTCTTAGGACTTCAATCGTGTTTGGAGACACTGCAAGAATGTCTGATGCCGTGAGAATGCCTGAGATCTTACCCTTGTCGGTTACTGCAAGCCGTCTGATCCCCATTTTCACCATGAGCTTCGCCGCATCGGTGATCGTCTTTTCCTGTGATATTGTGACGAGGTTCGTGGTCATGACCTCCTTAGCAAGGACAGCGGATGGGTCCTTTCCCATGGCCACAACCTTATAGCATACGTCTCTTTCCGTTACTATGCCTTCGTTATCACCGTTTTCAGTCAAAATTACGGAGCCGACTTTTTTTTCAGACATCAGCTTTGCTACCTCGACTATTGTAGCATCGGGGCCAGTTGTTACGAGGCTTGTCGTCATTGCTTCCTTTATTCTCACGCTTGTTTCCATCAGAAACCTCCAGTATACTTTATCATGGATTCAAGATATACTTATCTTTTTTGTTTTGAAGTGCAGTTAAGGTCAATACAGCTTAAAATCTTTTTCCTTCCGAAGCGCAGGCTGACCATGGGAAGACCACAGGCGTTGCAGGTCTTGTCGGTGGGATTTACGGGTGCCTTTTGAGGCAGGGGAAATGATTTTCTGCACTTGGGATATCCTGAGCAACCGATGAACTTCTTTCCTGTCTTCGGATTATTTACAATCCGTAGCTCGCCTCCACAATCGCTGCAATCGCCCACAAACTCCTGCTTGCGCTTTGTAACAGTGAATGCCTCGAAAAGAAAGGCGCCGATTTCGCTTTCCTTTTCTTTAAACTCGGTGATAATCTTAACAAGCTCCGCCTTGGCCTCAGCGAGCACATCATCCTTTGAGGTTTCATTCACCCGGATATTTTCAACAGACTCTTCAAAACGACGGGTAAGTTCTTCATCAATGATCTCAGGCACATAGCGTTCAAGAGCCTCGATAACGGCCATCCCTGCACCAGTCGCCTTTATGGGTATTTCTTTTACGTATCTGCGGCGGTAAAGGGTGTCAACAATCTCTGCTCGCGTCGCCTTCGTGCCAAGCCCCTTCGCCTCAAGCTCCCTGATGAGCGAAGCAGGATTGTACCTGAAGGGCGGCTTTGTCTCGCCCTCGGAAATCTCAACCTTGATCACATGCAAAATGTCTCCTTCAGCTATCTCTGGAAGCGATTTCTCATCGATCTTAACATAAGGGTAGAACTCCATCCAGCCCTGGGAAAGAATCAATGTGGCATTGAAAAAATACGGTTGAGAGCCAATCAGTACGTCAACTGATGTGGTCTGAAGCGAGGCAGCATCGCCGAAGGTTGCAAGAAAACGGTGGACAATGAGCTTGTAGAGCTTCTCTTCCTCGGTGCCCAGTTTTTTTGGAGCAACACCGGTGGGGTAGATTGCGGGATGGGCGGGGTCATCTTTCTTCCCTTGCCTTGGATAGAGCTTTTCCTTTTTCAGGAGCGCTGCTGCCACCTCAAAGCCCTTTATCTTGGCTATCCCTTCAATCAGCCTGCGAAATCCGATGGCAGGCGGATACTTTTGCGACGAGGTCCGGGGGTAGGATATGAGACCGCTTTCATAGAGCGTCTGGGCAAGCCCCTGCGTCCTCTTCGGGTTGAATCGGAAGACACGAAACGCCTCACTCTGAAGCTCCCCAAGATCGAAGGGAACCGGCGGATATCTCTGCGTCTCCTTCTTCTCAATTTTTGTAACTTTCCCTTCTGGAACCTTCGATTCCTCACGTGCCGATTCAGCCTCAGCACGAACTGAAAACCGGCCCTTCCGATGCCCTGCCTTCACCTTGGATCCGTCCACCTTCAGACTTGCGAACAACTCATAGAAAGCTTCAGGAACAAAGGCCTCTATCTCCCGCTCCCGCTTCACAAGTATAGAAAGGGCGGGCGTTTGCACCCTCCCGGCAGAAATCGAAAACCTTCCACCTTTCAATCTTGTTGCATGCATAAGGGCTCTAGATATGTTGATGCCCCAATACCAGTCCATAATATGCCTCGCCTCCCCGGCGTTTGCCAGGCCCAGATCAACCTTGTCGAGCTGTTCAAAGGCCCTCCTAAGGTCGTGAGACACAAGTGTTGAAAACCGCATCCTCTCGGCATCCGAAACCCCGCAGGAAAACCTAAGGGCATTATATCCTAAAAGCTCACCCTCAATATCCCAGTCAGTTGCGATTATGAAGCGGTCAACATCTTTTGAGAGACTTTTCAATGCATCGATGTATCCCTTCGTATAATATTTGCCTTTCTCAATCTCATAGAGGGGCTGCCAGGAGATATCAAACTCTGGAAACCCAAACCCATCCTTACCTGCTTTCAAACTGTAGAGATGTCCAGCAGCAGAGGCAACATAGACTTCATCGCCATTCTCCTCAATAAGAAAATAGGGGACTCTGCCGTATTTCTTCCTGGCAGCAGTTCCTGGTAGAGCGTAGGCTATCCTCTGAGAAACCTTCGGCTTTTCAGTAATTATTAGCGTCTTCATCTAAAATCGGCCTCGGCACGTCTTATTATATATTATATTTATATAGGGTTCGGTCGAAATATCAAATCTCAACGGATGGTGGCAGATGGATGAGGTGATCTGGATAGTTTCTGATTTGCACCTAGGGAGTGCTGATTCAAACCACCAAGCTTTTGCAGATTTCCTTGCTGCTGTAAAAGAAGGTCGAGGACAATTTATTCAGGATGGAAGTAGCATTTCCCCGCCTTCGAAGCTGGTTCTTTTAGGAGATATACTTGAACTTTGGGATCCAATCGACAGTGATTCTAAAAACACGGCTCTCCATCTCTTCGAAGCAATGAATGCGCTTCTCTATGTTTCTCGTGAAATTGTCTTTGTCACAGGCAACCATGATGAAGCAATGGAAACTTTTGAAGCGCTTTATCCGATGAAAAATCCCAGTTTTCAAATCATAGCCAGACATTATCCCGATAGTGAACCGCGATACATCCAGGTTGGACCTTATAGATATTTTTTCCTTCATGGCCATCAATTTGACAAGCTCTTTTTATGGCTGGGCAGATTCTCAAAGATACCATCTTTCATGGCGGAGTCTAACCACCTGATTACTCGTTTCACACTCTTTGACGGATGGGTTCTCCCAATCCTTTTTGTATTTTTTTCAGCTCTAAGATTTTTCCTATCCTGGCCAGCCGTTGGAATTATATACGTTACATTTGCTTTATCAATTCCCAGGTTGTTTACATATCTTCAGGGTCCTTTTTGGAAGGCTTTTGGAAGATATCTTACGAACAGGCCAAAACATAAGGATATTGAGGAAGTCGTAAAAAGCAGGTATTATGACAAGAATAAAGACACTATTTCTGCGGATGTAATCGTTTATGGGCATACACATGTACCTGAGATTTCACCTCCACACATCTCTGAAAAACTTGGTAAGACATTGATTAACACCGGATCCTGGGTTCAGGATCAAAGTGCGGCTGTTAATAACACTATTGTTGTAATTGATTCTGGGGGCGCCAGATTACTTGCTTGGGAGGGCAGAGAGAAAGGATTTAAAATGTTGGGTGGCTTTCCCTAAAATTCAGGGTGTAACTTGGACTGTTTGACCGCAAATTATAATATCTTGTTGTGACATAATATTGTTTAGAAAAAAATGGGGGTGATATTCTATGCAGATAAAGGACATTATGTGCAAAGATCTAGTCAGCGTCTCGCCGGATGTGAGCGTTAAAGAGGCTGCGAAGAAGATGAGAGATGGCAATTGCGGCACCGTGGCCGTGATCGAAGACAACCGTCTAGTGGGGATGCTCAACGACCGCCAGATTGCGATCAAAGTCGTTGCCAGCGGGCGGAACCCAGCGAGAGTCCATGTTGGCGATGTTATGACGCGGAGGCTTGTAACGACCACGCCTGAAATGGACATTATCGACGCTGCAAAGATCATGGGCAAGCACCACTTCCGCAGGCTGCCGGTAGTTGACCGCGAAAACCATTTAAGAGGAATCGTCTCAATCTGTGATCTGAGCAGGCCGCTTAAAGAGTATACCGACGGCATCCTTGACGAGCTGATAAAAAGAGAGCCTGAACGGCCTGCCCGGTTTGGCGATCGTCCATCTGTGCCTGAGTGGATGTTTGCCTAATAAAGCAGTGCTGAGTCGAATTTGCTGAATGAGAGTGTTTTTTATAGTAGCTAGCGCTTTTGCTAGATCCCTGTTCTCGACCTTTTTATCTCCCGTCGAAGGACTTCAACAGTGCGTAAGGCATCCTTTTCGTCAACAATAAATGAAGTCTCAGCATGGCTTGACATCATCTCAACCACATTGATTCGCTCTAGTGCGAGGATGTTTGCCAGATGTGCGAGCACGCCAGGTGTGCGGGTAATCTCCCCCGGGCTTTTCACAACGACAATTGCTAGATCAGAATATATCTCCAGCACATCCCTCCCAAGGGACTGGCGAACCCGATCTATCGATGCATCGTCTGCAACTATTGTCAGGCTTTCCATTCCCTGCAATAGGATGTACGTGCCTTCGGTTAGGATTCTTTTCTTTACACTTTCAACGCGGCTCTGGCCAATACCAACGGTTGCTGCTGCCATGTCGTATTTGAGGTTGACTGCGCTCCTCGCAAGAATGCTTTCGAGCCCGGAGGCATCGGCCTTGCCCTTTTTTTGTGGGAGCCTGCGCAGGGCAGTAACAATGCTCTGAATGTTTGGCTGTGTATCGAGATGCTTTGAAACGTCTGGATGAATTAGTCTTGCAAGCCCTCGGTTGTTAATGATTCCCATGACCATGTATCGGTCCAGATAGGGATATTTTCCAAGTGCCCTTCGTGTTGCCTCAGATATGTTCATTTTCCTACCATATATTTCATTTATCTTTGTTTTGAGTCATTTATGACAGAAATATTAAATAATTGACACATATTTAATATTTATGGTGCGATAGATGCAGGCAGTCCTGGTTTTAGAAGACGGCACAATCATGGAGGGAGAGGGATTCGGAGCTGAAGGCGAGGTCTTCGGCGAGGCCGTGTTCAATACCAGCATGTCCGGCTACCAGGAGGCGCTCACAGACCCTAGCTATAAAGGCCAGATACTTTTGCTCACATATCCGCTGATCGGAAACTACGGCGTCAATGAGCAGGATTTCGAGTCTGAAAAGATTCAGGTTGAAGGATTTGTGGTCCGGGAAAACTGCCGGGAGCCGTCACATCAAGCGTCCAAGAAAACAATCGACTCTTTTCTGAGAGACCAGGGCATCCCTGGCATATCCGGCGTTGACACGCGCTCGATTACAATCAAGTTGCGCGCCTATGGCACGATGAAAGCCATGCTCAAGACCTCGTCGAAAAGAATCAACAGGGAAGGTTTAGTGGAACAGGTGCAGGAAAGTCCGCACATAACCGAGATGGACCTCGTGCATCAGGTTACAACCAAGG
>JABAOE010003276.1_pt4 | contig 19392 bp, 24 predicted proteins | sample 7062141 | NCBI WGS metagenome assembly JABAOE01 (sample SAMN14538627, study PRJNA623070) | marine sediment metagenome | biome: marine biome [ENVO:00000428]; feature: marine pelagic biome [ENVO:01000023]; material: deep marine sediment [ENVO:00002113] | place: India: Gulf of Khambhat ... | reverse complement strand
GCTATTGCCGACCCCATGCTTTTCAAGCGGCTGCGCCATCACAACCGATCAGAACCATCAACAGCCCAAACTGCAGCGATGATTGCCCGTTACCTGCATGATATCCTGCAACGTTACACGGAGCTTTTCTGTGGGGAGAAGCAGGTCCTCGACAAGACCAAGAATGTTCTGGCGTTTTTTGACCAGCCTGAGCTGGCACGGCCGATTGGCAAGATGAAAAGGGCTAAGAGTATCGCATCTTTCAANNAAAAGGGCTAACAGCATAGCAGCCTTTAAAGACCTGATCGCGAGCATCGAGTTATCATGAATGAAATAGTGGCAGCCCAGCACAAGGAACTGGTGGAGTTGGCGCGAATGCGCATGCCGTTTGGCAAATACAGCGGGCGACTGCTTATCGACTTGCCGGAGAACTACCTGGTCTGGTTTGCCAACCAGGGGTTTCCTGATGGGAAACTCGGCAGGATGCTGCGGGCTGTCTATGAAATCAAGCTCAACGGCCTGGAGTCGCTTTTCGATCCCCTGCGCCAAGCAGGGCGGTGATTCACTTCACCTCGTTGAAGTCGTATTTCCCGACCCCCTGCACCAGCAGATATCTTGCGATCTCATCCGTCAGGTTGACAACCCGATGGACCCGGCCCACATCAACCTTGCAGTATTGCCCGTTAACGAGCTCAACCTGCTCATGCGGAGAACGACACTCGACGGCAACCCGCCCTTCAAGACAGAGCATCTGGTCTGTCACCTCGGTATGATAATGCCATGCTGTTGCCTGTCTGGCGTTGAGCGTCATAATCCGGACACGCACATGTTCACTATCCAGAAGAACATCCGGCTCAGAACTCATATCAACTCCTCTGTGCAGTCAAGTATCATCAATATAGCCCTTATTCTGCACATGCGCAAATTTCGGCAAATCGCTGAATCGTTGAAAAAACTTTCGTTTTAATCCGCCAAATGACAAATACCACACGCTCTGTAAACAATAAAAATAAACGATTACAGTGATTTACAATCATAGGCTTAAAACATGCAATTCAAGCCTTAACACTCATGCCGGGGGGCCGAATTGAAAGTCATTGTCTTCGATAACGACAACGCTACTCTCGATTTACTCAGTGTATTCCTGACCTGCAGGGGACACGACGCCCTGGTTTTCCCTGAGCCACATATCTGTTCGTTCAACCTGCTCGACGACAACCAATGTCCAGCAAGCGAGCCTTGCGCGGATGCCGTCATCATCAACATGAAGACACCAGCCAGCGCAGCCCTTGAAGCACTCACCGGACTGATCGAAAATGGCTGTAAAATAAGGCCGGCAAACAGGGCGATTATGAGCACGGCCATGAGCAAGCAGCAGGAAGTCGAGATCAGGGGCATGGGATTTCATCCCATCAGGAAACCCTTCAAGTTGTCTGAAATAGTCGGCTGGCTGGAAAATTCGGTAGTGCGTTGAGAAGCCTTACTGATCAGCAAGGGCCAGGTGAGCCGGCATGATCTTGCCGGTCGTACTGACGTAACGTACCTCGCAACGAAGCTCGAAATGAATGCGTTTGGCGACCACCTGCCTGATGTGAGCCACCAGTCCCAGGATATCTCGGGATGATGCTCCGCCAAGATTGACGATAAAGTTGGCGTGTTGACGGGAAACTTCCGCATTACCCAGACGAGTACCTTTCAACCCGGCGTCTTCAATGATCTTGCCGGGAGGACCGACACTCGCATGCATCTCGGATGTGCTCAGAAAAACAGAACCGCAATTCGGTTCCTTGCGTGGGAACTTGCTCCGCCGCTCGCGCAGGTCCTTGAGCATGGCACGACGAATCACTGATGGCTTGTCACGATCACATGCAAGCTCAACCTTGACAACCACGGCACCCGTTCCCTGTAATGCGCTCTTCCTGTAGGAAAAATGGCAATCGGCCCGGCTGAGCTCAACCAACTCCCCGTCCCGGTTGACAACCCAGACCCTGCTTACATTGTCGCCGATCCCTTTACGCTGGCTGCCGCCATTCATCAACACCAGGCCGCCGATCGTACCGGGGATGCCGATGGTGTGTTCCAGGCCGGCCAACCCCGCCAGCATCGCCTTGCGCGCCAGACCGGGCACCCAGGTACCCCCTTCAGCAATAATCCTGTTCTTGGCAATAACGGTCGTGGAGAAGTGATTACCGAGTTTCAGCACGATGCCACGCACACCGGCATCATCGAAAAGCAGGTTGGTCCCCTGGCCGATGACGACCAGGGGAATATTTTCCTGATGGGCAAACTTGACAACCGAGATGACGTGCTCAACACATGAGGGTTCTACGAGCAGGTCTGCCGGCCCACCGATCTGCCAGCTGTTGTGATCGGCAAGGGACGCATCAAACCAGTGTGGGCCGATGTCCTGTGCAACAAGCCGCGCGTACTTCTCGCGAAGATCATGGATGGAAGCCTGCGACATCATCTCCGCCAGCTACTTTGCCTGCTTCAAGTACCTGTAATAGTCCGAGTCGGTCGAAATGACCAGTCGGCTGTTCTGCTTGATCGACTTCTTGTAAGACTCCAGGGTGCGCAGGAACGCGTAAAAATCCTTGTCCTTGTTATAGGCCTCGGCATAAATCTTGGCCGCTTCGGCATCAGCTGCGCCGCGAACTTCAAGGGCCTTGCGATAGGCTTCGGAGCTGATCTCCTTGAGCTCACGCTCCATCTGGCCAAGAATCTCGGCCTTTTCCCCCTCACCCTCGGATCGATACTGGGCGGCAACCTTCTTGCGCTCGTTGATCATGCGTTCGTAGACCCGGGTGCGCACCTGCTCCACGTAGTTGATGCGCTTGATTTGCACATCGATCAACTCGATGCCGTACTCCGGCACACTTGCCCGGGCTTTTTCGAGGAGTCCGGCCAGGATCTCTTCACGTCCGACCAGGTCCTCTTTCTTGACTTCAACACCCTCGACCTCAAAGCGTTCTTCGCTGCCGTCCTGGGTTTTGTAGTCGCTGCCCCGCACAAGTTCAACCAGCAGCCGGCCGGACACGGCATCCCGGACAACCGAGTCGATGATATCGTCGAGACGGCTTTGTGCGCCCCGTTCCGTGGCGACCGTCTTGTAGAAAAGCAGCGGGTCAATGATGCGCCAACGGGCAGTCGTGTCGACCCAGATGAACTTCTTGTCCTTGGTCGGAATCTGGTTGGGGTCACCGTCCCATTTCAGAATGCGTTTTTCAAAGCGTGTGACTTTCTGTACAAAAGGGACTTTCAGATGCAGCCCGGCATCAACAACATCCCCGACCGGTTTGCCGAATTGGGTAACGATCGCCTGCTCCGCCTCATTAACCACGTAGAGGCCGTCCATACCAACAAACATCAAGGCAATGATGGTAAAAAAGATAATTGGTGCTTTCATTATTTGGCCCCTCCTTCCATAGATTTGCGCAGCGGGAGAAATGGTAAAACCCCACCCCCCTGTTCGTCCATAATGTAGGTCTCCTCAAGCCGCGGCAAGACCTCTTCGAGCGTTTCAACATGAATCCGGCGCCTGGTAACTACCGGGGCCTTCTGGTACTCGCTCAGCAATGCCAGGAAGCGGTTGGTCTCACCACGGGCCTTGTTGATTCGCTCAACAGCGTAGCCTTCGGCTTCCTGCAGCGCTTTTTTCGCTTCACCGCGGGCACGCGGCACTTCACGATTGAATTGTTCACGGGCCTGGAAAATCAGGCTCTCCTTCTGCTGCTCGGACTCGTTGACCTCGTTGAAAGCAGCCTTGACCGGATCGGGGGGCGTCACATCCTGGAACTTGACGGTGACGATACGCACGCCGATGTCATACTCATTGAGAGTCGATTGCAGGTTCTGCTCTATCTCGCCGGCCAGCTGAGCACGTTCGGTAGTCAGGACCTCGGTGACGTTGGCGTTACCGATTGCCCGCCGGACCATGGCTTCGGCAATATCGCGTACCGTGCCAACCGGGTCACTGATACGGAAAATGAACTTGTAAGGGTCTGCAACCTGGAACTGGACAATCCATTCGACGTCACTGACGTTCAGATCGCCGGTAAGTGTCAAGGATTCCTCTTCCAGGCCGCGCTTGGTGTAAGTCGAGCGGACATCGGGCGTTACGGTCCGGAAACCGAACTCTTCCTTGAGGACGCGACCGGTCTGCACCAGGTAAACGCGGTCAATTCCAAACGGCAACTTGAAATGCAGGCCCGGCTCCGAATAACCGGAGAACTTGCCGAAACGCAGCACAACACCGGTTTCCTCGGTATCAACTTCGTACATGCTGCTGTAAGCCCCTATCACGACCAGGACGATCACGATAAGAATCGGCAGAACTCCCTTTTGCGGGCTGAACTTGTTCTTGAGATGGTTTTTGATTTCGATGACCTTCTTTTCCAGGTCATCACTTGATGGGCCACTACCCCAATCCTGCATGTTTGCCTCCCTTGGTAAGCTTCAGTAAATATTTGCGTACAGCTCATTTTAACGCAAATAACCGTAATCTGTAGAATGAGTATATATAACAGGTTTGCAGCAGCAAACAAAGTCCGGCTTCTACTTATCTTTGTTTATTGACGGCATTTAACCCGGCCAGGTATCCAGTAGACCAGCACACCTGGAGGTTGAAGCCGCCTGTCGGCCCGTCAAGATCGATCATCTCTCCAGCGAAGTAGAGATTAGACACCTTTTTCGAGCGCATGCTGCGCATGTCGATATCCTTGAGCGACACGCCGCCTGAAGTGACAATCGCTTTTCTGAACCCTTCGCAGGCAGTGACTTCAAGCTCCATCTCCTTGAAGAGCTGCAAAAGACGCTGTCGTTCCACCCGGGTCACCGAATGGCACTTTTTCTTCGGATCAATGCCGACCAGGCGCAGGAAAACCGGGATCATATCACGCGGCAGCAGCGCCTGTAACGATTTCCCGAATTCCTGGTTGCTGTGTTCGGCAAACTCGCGCTGCAGACGCTTGTCAAACAGAGCTCGATCCACAGCAGGCTTGAAATCAAGAACCAGCTTGACGCGACCCTCTTTGAGAGCATCACGGATACGGCTACTCATGTCGAGAACAATCGGCCCACCAATGCCTTTACGGGTAAAAAAGGCCTCGCCGAACCTTTCGTCGATCTTTTGTTCGTCGGCAACCAGGGTCAGCTTGATGTTCTTCAGGTTGAAACGGCTGACTTCAGCTGTCCAGCTTTCTGCCAACCGGACCGGCACCAGAGCCGGCTCCGGCTTTACCAGAGCGTGGCCGCTCGCTTGCGCCCACACATAACCATCACCGGTACAACCGGTTTCCGGGTAAGACAGGCCACCGGTGGCCAGAATGTAATTATCTGCAGAGAAGTTCCCCTTGGTCGTCTCGATTTCATCAATTCTGCCGTCGACTATCTGCAAGTTCTTCACTTCGCAGCCTGTCTTGATCGTAACACCGGCATCTACGGCAAAGGACACCAGTGCTTTCTGAACATCTTGTGCTTCACCGCTGGCCGGGAAAATCCTGCCCCCGCGCTCGATCTGCAACGGCACGCCGCGCTCTTCGAAGAAGGTGACGACGTCTTTGACGCCGAAGGCGTATAGAGCCGTCAGCAAAGCGCGGCCGTTACGACCGAAATGTTCTGCAAACTTGCGCGGGTCCTCCTCGTTGTGGGTCACATTACAACGTCCTTTGCCGGTAATGAGAACCTTGGCACCGCAGCGGGCATTTTTTTCCAGCAGCAACACCCGGGCACCCTGGCGTGCGGCAAAGCCGGCCGCGAACAGACCGGCGGGACCGCCGCCGACAACAATGACATCAATATGTTTCATGGGTATCTTTCTTTAATCGACAGATTATTCTGCCGTTGGTTAAAACAGTTTACCTGCAAACAAATATCTTATGCCATGACAGAGAGAAGAAACAGGCCTATAATGTCTGCGCATCCTACCACTACGAGAGGCTACAATGAGTGACGAAAAATACGATGACGAAGAAATGATGGAAGAAGGCAGTTTTGCCGAGATGTTCGAGCAGAGCATGGTTGGCAAAACCCAACTGGAACCGGGGCAGAAAATCGACGCCAAGGTTTTGCAGATTGGTGACGAGTGGATTTTTCTCGATGTTGGCCAGAAAGGTGAAGGGGTCCTTGACGCCAGGGAACTCATCGACAACGAAGGCCATATGACCGTTGCTGTTGGTGATGCGGTCAGCGCTTATTTCATGTCACGCAAAGGCGGCGAATTGCGCTTTACCACCCGCCTCGGCGGCGGTTCCTCTGGGACGGCCCAACTCGAAGAAGCCTGGCGCAGTGAAATCCCCGTGGAAGGCCGCATCGAAAAAGAGGTCAAGGGCGGCTACGAAATCAAGTTGCCCGGCAATGTCCGCGCATTCTGCCCTTTCTCCCAGCTCGGCTTGCGCCGTCAGGACGATGCCGAGGATATCGCCGGCACAACCCTCTCTTTCCGCATCACCCAGTTCAGCGAACAGGGCCGCAACATAGTCGTTTCACACCGGGTGATCCTGGATGAGGAACGTCGCCAGAAGCGGGCGGAGCTTATGGCCAGCCTGAAAGAAGGGATGGTCGTCACAGGCACCATCACCAATATTCGAAACTTCGGGGCATTCATCGATATCGGTGGACTCGAAGGACTGTTACCGATTTCTGAAATCTCCTATGGCAGGGTTGAAAACATCGAGGAAGTGCTCAAAGTCGGCCAGCAACTGGAGGTTGCCGTAAAAAAATGTGACTGGGAAAATGAAAAGTTCTCTTTCAGCCTGCGTGATACGCTCGCCGATCCCTGGAGCAAAGTCGAAACCCGCTATCCGGTCGGCTCGACCCATACCGGCACGGTCTCCCGCCTGGCCAAGTTCGGTGCCTTTGTCACGCTGGAAGAGGGCATAGATGGCCTGGTCCACATCTCGAAGATCGGCGGCGATCAACGCATCAAGCACCCCCAGGATGTCTTGAGCCTCGGTCAACAGCTACCTGTCACTGTGGAAAAAATCGATCTTGATGAAAAGCGGATTTCCCTGGCCCTGGTTCGTGATAAGTCGGAAGAATCTCAAGAAACCTCTTACGAGGAAACCGGCTCAGCGGGGATGGGGACCTTTGCAGATTTGTTTAAAAACGCGCAGAAGAAAAAGTAACCTGCCATACAAACAAAAAAGGCCGCCTGGAAACAGGTGGCCTTTTTTGTTTGCCCGTATAATAACTAAGTCAACGGAGGCACTCGCCATTGGTCGGGATGACTGGATGCGAGACAACGCCACCCTGCTCACGAAGCAGTGGCGCAGGATCAACGCCCTCTCTAGCGGCTGCGCCTGAACTCAGGCGGAGGGTGTTTTGCTCGGAAAATACAGCATAACATATCCTAAAATGCCCGAGATCAGTGACCCAGACAAAATGCCAATACGATGGGTCGTAAGGTATGTCATTGCATCTCCGCCTGTATGTTCAAAAGCAAGCCCTCCGATAAAAAGGCTCATGGTGAAACCAATCCCGCACAAAGAGGCAACTCCGAGGAGATGCCGCCAGTTTGCATTTTCTGGTGTTTGAGCGATCCCCAGCTTAATAGCAGCCACCGAAAACCCAAACACACCTAACAGTTTCCCTAAAATCAAGCCAAGCATAATGCCTAAAGGTACAGGATGAAACAAATCTCCTATTCCCATGCCCTGCAAAGGGATACCTGCATTGGCAAAAGCAAATACAGGCAGTATCAGGTAGCTCACCCAGGGGTGAAGCGAGTGTTCCAACTCCTCAATTGGCGAATGACCAGGCCTTGACTTGCTCTTTAGCGGGATGGAAAAAGCAAGCGCGACTCCTGCTAGTGTTGCGTGTACTCCTGATTTCAAAACGAATATCCACAGAAAAACACCAACCCAGATGTAAAAGGGAATCACATCGATTTTCATACGGTTGAAAACAACCAAAATCATCAGGCAGATTGCAGACAGGACGAGCATGGTCGTGGAAAGATCCCCAGAATAGAACAAGGCAATAATAACAATTGCCCCAAGGTCATCCATAATCGCTAATGCCAGAAGAAATATTTTAAGTGATGAAGGGACCCGGTCACCAAGCAGAGCAAGGACTCCAAGCGCAAAAGCAATATCCGTTGCAGCGGGTATCGCCCAGCCGTTCAAGGCAACCTTATCACCAATGTTAAACAGTACATATATCAGTGCCGGCACAAGCATGCCGCCTATCGCCGCAGCACCTGGGAGTGCTATTTGAGCTCGGGATGACAACTGACCCGCCAGGACTTCGCGTTTGACTTCCAGTCCAATCAGAAAGAAAAAGACTGCCATCAGGCCGTCGTTAATCCAAAGCAGCAAAGGCTTGGCGATATGCAGCTGCCGACCAATGCGAATTTCTAGAGGCGTTTCCAAAAAATAGTCGTACACCCAATGCAGCGGGGAATTGGCTAAAGCCATTGCCAGCACCGTTGCAATCATTAACAGGATGCCGACAGACGATTCTTTCTTGAGAAATTTTTTTAACGCGTCAGGCAAATCGGTTCCTTGATGTTTCGTAATGGCCAAGCGGTCGCTTTGACCGTCCCGGCGGTTATCGTTTCGTGCAATTTGCCAGCAGGGACCTTTCTACAAGGTCTTTGGTACATCTGCTCCTGCCCTGGACAAGGTGACTTGCAGCCCCCCAGATGTAACGACACCATCCGCAAAAACGTTGCTGCCCAGTTCTCATAGCCTTTGCATCTCTGCAGCGAGCACCAACCGCGTTTGGTGTCTATAGGTAAAAACATAATCTGCCGGAAAGCATATGGGGCCGGCAGCTAACACAGATGAATATATTACCAGAGGAATCAACAATTGATAGTTGCCGCAAGGACAATCCGTCAACCGGAGGACAAAAAGGATGAGCGACCCCTAGTAAGGCCGCTCCTATTAAATACTGGTCGGGATGACCGGATTCGAGACAGCGTCCCCTGCTCCTNNCAGCACTATTCTTGAACGTCACGACATTTAGGACGCAAACCGACTTCTAGTTGTTCGAATGTATCGAGGAAGCATATCTTGAGACACCGCGTCTCCAAGTCAAACTAAAACATCTCGTCGCTGGACACTGTCATCCAGAATATTCCTCAAAGCCCTGTTGAATATACTACATCTGCGCATATGGCTCGCAGCCAAAGAACAAAACCATACAATAATCACGGAAGGTTAGCTGTTTGGCACGCAACATGAAATTAATATGTTTGCAAAGTGTGTAACTCAACAATCACCAAGGGATCAAGGCATGAAGAAAATGGCACTTATCGAAACGCTTGGCGGTCTGGATTTTATGATCACGTTCTCTTTATTATTTGCCGGTGCAATTGTAATTGTCTGGTGCATGTTATCCGCTGTTACGGGCCCTTTTGAGCATTTATCCTGTCCGCTATTCTCTGTCTTTCTCGGTGCCGGTTAACCACGCAATCCCAGGTCTGGAGTTGACATGAAATCGCTTAAGCTTCTGACAAGTATTGCCTTCGCCTTTGCAGTGTTGTTTTCCTCTTCCGCTTATGCCATGAACGATGAAACCAGGTCGCAGTTTAATACCATAATGGACATGTCTCTAGAACAACTGGGACAATCTTCCAGCAAACGGCTGAAAGAGAAGCATCCGAACACTGACTGGGGCAAATACAAGTTTCCCGAATATGTCTACAACGATTTGGAAACTGAGACGGCATACAAAGTTGCTGTCATGCACAGCACCCTGCTTGGCACCGTAAATGTCAGCGATGAAGACATTGTCATTCCCTGTTATTGCACCTGTGATTCATTCGGGCATGACAACTTACTTTATTGCTTTTACAAAAACGGGAATCCTGATGATGGGTTTGACGATCATGGCTCGCAGTGTGCCGTATGCATTCGACAGGCGTTATTAGCCTTCTTGTGGGATGACCTGGGTGCTACACATGAAGAGATTATGGTCGGCATGAAGGAAAAATTTGCGCCCCTCATAGAAAAATATCATCAGCACGAGCATTGAGATTCAATGGTATCGATTTCTTAAAAGTCCCGCCATGAGAAAATCCATCAAGCAGTCGACCATGGCTGTCCATAAATTCTGTGGCAAAAGCTTACCAGGATTACCAGGGATATTTTATAAAGCCAGACGTAACATTTTTAGCTAGCTTCATTGCCGCGTCATCAGCACTGCAAACTCGGTAAGCCTTGTCACTCCGCGCGCAGCAAGCCCCCGGTGAGACCACAGGGTATCTTCCTCGACCAGCAACTCGACCTTGAAGTCGGCAGCAAACAACTCGTTTATATCAGCAAGCGGAACGGAAAAAGGAGGGCCGTAGGTTTCGATCTGCTCATATTCATAACTGATGACCAGGATGTGGCTCCCCGTTGGCATCAGTCGGGCAAGATGCTCAGCATATTTCTTCCTCATCCCATCTGGCAGTGCGACCAATGAGCCGCGATCATAGGCAGCACAGACATTGCCAAGGTCGGCAGCGCTCAACCTGAAGAAATCCCCGCAAAACAACTTGTAGCGCTGCCCCATCCAGCAGGGCATACCTGCGGCCGTTGACCAGTCGCCGACCAGCTTGTTCTCTGCAACAAAGGCCTCGACCGCCAGACTGCTCAGGTCAACCCCGACAACGTCCAAGCCCTTCCCTTGCAGCCAGACCAGGTCGGGGCTTTTCCCGCACAGTGGGACGAAGAAAGCATCACCGGCGTTGACAGACAGGGCATCAAAAAACCGCAACAAGTAATGATGTGGTTCTTCTTTGTGAAAGCCGATATCGTTTTTCTCCCAGCGTTCCAGCCAGAACTTTTCTTCCATATCAGATCCTATAAAGGCAGGCTGTAATCAATACCCTGCAAGACCAGCTCTGCCACAACCATATAGCGCAAAAGCTTGCCTGCCGCAACCAGCGCTAGGAACTTCCAGAAGGATGTTCTCAACACCCCTCCGACCAGGCAAAGGGGGTCGCCAAGTATCGGCACCCATGAAAGCAAAAGGGCCCAACTGCCGTATCGGCCGAAATACAGCTCGGCACGTTGTTGCTGCTCCCGCTTGACCCGAAGCACACGACTGAACAGAAAAGGCCCTCCCCACAAACCAATCGCATAGGTTGTCAGCGCTCCCAAAGTGTTGCCAATCGTTGCCACCGGCACGACAAAGCTCATTTCAAAACCGTTCATCAGGAGTACGGCCAGCAACCACTCACTGCCCAGGGGGACAACCGTAGAAGCCAGGAAGCTGAGCACAAACAACGCCGGATAGCCATTCTCCAAAAGCCAACTTTCCAAACGCGGCAATTCCTTTCGCATGCAAAATGTGACATGATAAGAGCAGTTATTATGCAAACCTATTCTGACACGAGATCCCCATGCTCCGAAATATTTTCATTGTTGTCACCTGCATTTTTTTATTCTTGGCTTTAAGCGGCTGCGGCTCAGAACCAAAGATCCAGCCCATCACCCGTGAATCTGTCGTCCTTGCCTTCGGGGACAGCCTGACCCATGGCACAGGAGCCCTGCAGGGTCAGTCATACCCCGATGTCTTAGGTGGACTGCTTGGCCATTTGGTGATCAATGTCGGCGTTCCGGGAGAAATCACCGAGCTTGGGCTGAAAAGGCTCCCGGCCATCCTCAAGCAATACAACCCCTCGCTGGTCATCCTCTGCCATGGGGGGAACGATTTCCTGCAGAGACTGCCCAAGGAGAACACCATTGCCAATCTCAAGGCGATGATTGAGACAATCCGCGGCAGTGGCTCCGATGTGGTCCTGATCGGTGTGCCGAAGCTCGCTTTCGGACTTGCCATACCGGAATATTATGATGAACTTGCCGAATCATACGACATCCCCTTCGAGGGAGAGATCCTCCTGGACCTGCTGGACGACAACAACATGAAAAGCGATGCCATTCACCCGAATGCCAAAGGTTACGCCCTGATGGCAGAAGCCGTCTACAGGCTTATCACGACCGCACAAAAGAAATAGGCCGGCATTGAATAAAACCACCAACAGATTCATCCCCTGCAGCCGGGCCGAGATGCAGCAACGTGGCTGGGAAGAACTCGACATCCTCTTCATTACCGGGGATGCCTATATCGACCATCCATCGTTTGGCACCGCCCTTCTGGCACGACTGCTCGAAGACAAGGGGTTCCGCGTTGGCATCATCGCCCAGCCTGATTGGCGAGATGCTGAAGCCTTCAAAGTCATGGGACGCCCACGCCTATTTGCCGCCATCTCCGCCGGAGCAATGGATTCGATGGTCAACCATTACACCGCTGCCAAGAAGGTGCGCAACAACGATGCCTACACCCCGGGAGGACGCTCCGGGGCACGACCGAACAGGGCTGTGATCGCCTACACGGCAGCGGTCAAGGGGGCCTTCAAGGGGCTACCCACGGTCATTGGCGGCATCGAAGCCAGCTTAAGGAGGCTCGCCCATTTCGATTACTGGGACAACCAGGTCAGGCGCTCGGTGCTCGTTGACAGTAAGGCCGATCTGCTGCTCTATGGCATGGCAGAAACAGCCATCATCGAACTTGCCGAACGCATGCAGGGTGGCGAAACCATCGATCAGATCACTGACCTGCGCGGCACGGCCTACATTGCCAACCAGGCCCCCCAAGCGTGCGTAGGGCTGCCATCTTTCGAAGATGTCTCGTGCAGCACCGCAGCCTACAACCGTGCATTCAAACTGGCCGCGGATCAAGCTAACCCCTTCAGCGGGAAAACCCTGTCACAGGCCCACGGCAATCGCCTGGTCGTTGTCAACCCGCCGTCCATACCGCTTGACACTGCTCAACTGGACCACATCTATTCCCTGCCCTTTATCAAGCAGCCGCACCCGATGTACAAGGAGCCGATCCCCGCTTACGAACAAATTCGTTTTTCAATCACCAGCCATCGTGGCTGCTGCGGCGGCTGTGCTTTTTGTGCGATCACCCACCATCAGGGAAAGACCATCCAGTCACGTTCGATCGAGTCGATTGAGAACGAACTCAACGGGCTTGCCGAGCATCCCGAGTTTCGCGGCACCGTCACCGATGTCGGCGGCCCGACAGCCAACATGTACGGCATGTATTGCAGCAATCCGCAGGCACAGGCAGCGTGCCGCCGAGAGAGCTGCCTTTACCCCGATATCTGCAAACATCTCCACACTGATGACAGCAAGGCCGTGGCGCTGTTGCGCAAGCTGCGCAGCAACCCGGCAGTCAAGCACCTGTTCGTCGCCTCGGGAATTCGATTCGACCTGCTCAACAGGCAGCCGGACTATTTCGCCGACCTGGTCCGACATCACGTCGGCGGCCTGCTCAAAGTCGCTCCGGAATCGAGCAGCCCCAAGGTCACCAAGGTGATGCGCAAACCGGGCCCGGATGTCTTTCGCCAGTTTCTCGGCAGCTTCCGTGAAAAAAGTCGCAAGCTGGGCAAGAATCAAACCGTCATCCCCTACTTCATCAGCGCCCACCCGGGCTGCACCTTGAATGACATGATCGACGTCGCCAAGTTCCTGAAAGAGAACCATCTGCGTGTTGAACAAGTCCAGGAATTCACACCCACTCCGGGGAGCCTGGCTACCTGCATCTACCATACAGGCTCGGACCCCTACACGGGCGAACCGGTTCACGTGCCGCGGAACGCCAAAGAACGCAGGCTGCAAAAAGCCCTGCTGCTGTGGCACCTGCCCGAGCATCGCAAAGATGTCATAACAGCGCTGAAAGAATGTCATCGAGAGGAATTAATCGGTGAATTCTCCTCGCATGGCAGCAAACCGAGCTACAAACCTGAAAAGAAAGCCCCGCGCCGGAAAAGCAGAGCGAAAAAATGACCTCTGTCGCGCTTGGCAATCAGACCCGGCCTAGTTATGATATCTGTTCAAGACACGTACAATGTAAAGAAGGCCTGCCATGACTTATCAACTTGATGACATAGAAGTTCGCGTCCTCGGCTGCCTGGTGGAGAAGGATTTGGCTACCCCGGAATACTACCCGTTGACCCTGAACGCACTGACCAATGCCTGCAACCAGAAATCGAACCGGGATCCGGTCATGCAGCTGGCAGACACCGATGTGGTTCGCGCCCTCGACAGCTTGCGCAAGAAACAGTTTGCCCTGCAATCGGCTGAAGGCGTCCGGGCAGCCAAGTACTGTCACAATCTGGACGGGCTCCTGAAGCTCGACCTTGAAGAGATGGCAGTCATGGCGGAGTTGCTGCTGCGCGGCCCTCAGACCCTAGGCGAGCTGCGCAATCGAGCTGAGCGCATGTACCAAATCGGCACGCTCCAAGACGTCGAGGAATTAGTACATAACCTGGCGCAGAGAGAGACCCCGCTGGTGATGCGGCTGGAGCGGCTACCTGGACGCAAGGAACATCGCTACGCCCACCTGTTGTCGGGCGAAATCGCAACGGATGAAGAGGCATATGCGCCCCGGGAACCGGCCAGGCTCAAAGTTGCCGCTGAAGACGAGCGCATCACCAGGCTCGAAACAGATGTTGATGAACTGCGCAAGGAGCTGCAAGATATCCGGCAGCTTCTGCATGAGTTCAAGGCGCAATTCGAATAACCCCTATGCCCTCACTCGCTGTTCTCTATGATCCAGAGTCAGAGCGCTGGCTGCGTTTTGCCAACCCCCTCGCCGAGGTTGAGATATATGAACTTGAGAAGGTGCCGCAGGCCCTGGCATCCATCGAGAAACGAGTTGAAGCTGAAGGGCTGTTTGCCGCCGGGTTTGTCAGCTATGAAGCGGCACCGGCGTTCGATGAAGCCCTGCAGACTCAGCGACCGGACGATTTCCCACTGCTCCACTTTGGGCTCTATGCAAAAGCAGAGCAATTCAACCTACCGAAGCCCGCTGCGCCCTTTGTAAAACCAGGCTGGCAAGCTGCGGACACGCAGGCTGTATTTTCAGGCAAAGTCGACGCAATCCGCGCTGCCATCGCCCGTGGCGAAACCTACCAGGTCAACCTGACCTTTCCGCTCACAAGCAGTTTCCCTCATGACCCCTGGCAGTTTTTTTTACATCTGGTGCAAGGCGAACAACCCCGACAGTGCGGCTTTCTGCAAAGCGATCGATGGGCAATATGTTCGGCATCGCCGGAACTCTTCTTTTCCAGAAGCGGCAACCTGTTGTCGATGCGGCCCATGAAGGGAACAGCGCCGCGGGGACGAACCCTGGAGGAGGATCGCCAACTCGCCATCCAGTTACAGCAATCAGACAAAAACCGCGCCGAAAATGTCATGATTCTCGACATGGTCCGAAATGACCTCGGCCGGCTGGCAGCCCCCGGAGATGTGTGTACCGAAGCAATCTGCGCCCTGGAGAAGTACCCGACCGTCTGGCAATTGACATCGACCGTTACAGCCCGTAGCGAAGGCTCCATGACCGATATCTTCCAGGCGTTGTTCCCGTGTGCATCAATCACCGGTGCCCCCAAGGTCAGGACGATGCAGATCATCAGGCAGACCGAATCCTGTCCCCGCCGTATCTATACTGGCACCTTTGGCTGGATAGCACCTAAACGTCGGGCACACTTCAGTGTTGCCATACGCACCGTGGTGGTCGATCGCGAGAACTCCCAAGCCAGCTATGGCGTCGGTGCTGGCNNGAAGAATACCAGGAATGCATGGATAAAACGGCTGTCCTTTCGAATCCGAAAAGCGACTTCGCACTGATCGAAACCTTGCGCTGGACTCCACAGTACGGTTATTTCGTTCTGGAGGAACATCTTTCCCGGCTGCAGCGATCTGCCGAATATTTCGACTTCGCGTTCGCGAGGGAAAACATTACCAGCACGCTGAACGAGACGGCAATGCAATTGCAGGCGGCTTCACATCGAGTTCGGCTCCTGCTGTTTCGCAATGGGCAGATGGAGGTGACAACTCGGCCGCTCGAGGCGTCGTCGGCAAATATTGTGGAGATTCGGCTTGCCAACGAACCGGTCGATTCGAAGAACATCCTGCTCTATCACAAAACCACGCAGCGCGACATTTACGAACGTGCCCAGGCCGAATTGCCTGATGCTGACGAGGTAGTGCTTTGGAATGAACGGGGGGAAGTTACCGAGGGCTGTACAGCGAACCTGGTGATTGCAAAGGACGGGCAACTGATCACCCCTCCGCTGGCCTCGGGACTGTTACCCGGAACCTACCGGGAATACCTGCTGAGAAAGGGCATCATCAGAGAAAGGGTGATCGAAACAACTGAGCTGCAGAACTGTTCGCGCATTTACCTGATCAACGCCGTGCGCAAGTGGCGTCGAGCGCGATTATACCAGTAAGAAAAAAAACGGGCTCCGCAGAAATCTGCGGAGCCCGTTTTGACTTGTTGGTTAATAACCTCAAGCCTTCATAACATTGGAAGCCTGGAGGCCCTTGGGACCATCCTCAACGTCAAAAGTGACGCGCTCACCTTCTGCCAGAGACTTGAAACCCTCCCCCTGGATGGATGAAAAATGGACAAAAACGTCCGGACCTTCATCCTGAGAAATAAACCCGAACCCCTTCGCATCATTAAACCATTTCACAGTTCCTTCAGCCATTCTACTTCTCCTTCTTTCTGCTCAATCCTTTGAGCGCTGCTAGGTTGCATCTGGAGAGGCAGCGTGAAAACAAGAATACCGCACGAGCCCTCTTGCCTGTGCGGTGTGACATCTGCAACCTATGTCGGACTCGTTTTTCAAACCAAATAACCAGACACAAACTTCTAAGAGATTTTCTTATTAAACCAATTCCAACGTCAATTGCAAGTGATAATTGCCCTTAACATAAGAAATTATTGATAAATTTCCATCAACACTGACACGAGAACGCCCTTTTCGCTTTAATCTCGGTTCATGATCAGCGTATATTTCATTACCGGTTAATAACAACGAAGAGGCTAACAAGCGTGGACCTGCATCACCAGTTCGACAACTATACCAATGAGTGGCTGAAAGATTATCAGTCGGCAAACAGGACCATCTATTGTCAGTCGGGTTGTTCCGCTTGCTGCCGCCTGGCAGTGCACGCAACCTTCCCGGAAGTGATTGCTATTGCAGCGCAGCTCTCCACCCGACAAGCCGAACAGCTAGATGCCTATATCCTTCGGCTTAAAGAGCGACTGTCGGACCTGAATGACCTGAAGGGTTATCTCAAGCAGCACCGCCAGAGCATTGGCCCGTGCCCCTTCCTTGACCGGGCAGGAGACTGCAGCATCTATGCTCTCAGGCCGCTTGCCTGCCGAGCCCTGTTGTCGACGAAACCCGCTGACTGGTGCGCCGTCGACTTTTCTGATTTGGACGAATGGGACAAACAGGTCTTTGCAAACAGCCTGGATCGACAGGTTGTTGCCTGGCCGACACATTATGTTTTGGCAACTCAAGACTTTGCCCGCAGGCTGGAGCAGCGTATGCTCGGGCAGATGCAAAACAAATACGGCTGGAGGTTATCCGGCAACTTATCCGTTATGATATGGCTGGAAAAATCGTATCAAATCAGCAACCAGGACCTGACATTGCAACAGGTTGAACAGACCTTGTCCGAACATCAGCTTGACAATCCGCTGATATTAAGCCTTTGTTGAATAATCACGCTATAATTTAACGACACCCGTTCAGAGGTCATCATGTTTGAGCTACATCCGCAACTGGCGCAGGACACCATGGTCGTAGGCGACTTTCCACTGTGCCGCCTACTTCTGATGAATGATGTCAACTACCCCTGGTTCATCCTGGTCCCGAAACGTACCGGTATCCGGGAAGTTTTTGAACTGGATGAAAAGGATCAGCGGCAGCTGCTCCGTGAATCCTCGCAACTTTCCAGGGTTTTGCATCATGCCTTTCAGGCAGACAAAATGAATGTCGCCGCCCTGGGCAACATGGTTCCGCAACTGCACATCCATCACATTGTGCGCTACCAATCCGATCCGGCCTGGCCCAAGCCGGTATGGGGCCTGTTGCCTGCTCAGCCCTACACGGAGAGGGCAATGCAGGAGACCTGTGCCAACATCATCGACCTTCTGGACGATTTTGTCCCCGATGCAAACTGCGCCACAGCACCAAGAGTCTGTTGAAAGAGCCCTGAGGTGACGGCACATCCATGAACATTGCTGACCCGAAATACCTCGAATATTTGCGTGACCTGCCAACCAGCTACCTGTTGGACATGATGGCGGACAATACGGGCATGGACGTTGATGCGGCGATCTGGGTTCTTCTGGAACGAGGATTGACTAGGGAAGACATTGACTCCAGGGTACAGCGACGCCGTCGATCAACCTGGATGCGCCCCTGCACCTTCTGGGCAATCGCTCGCTGGCTGACGATATTCAACACCCTCATCGTTACTTATTTCAACATGACCGGTCTTTACCAGCTTCTGCACAGTGAGCATCCGTTCAAAGGTCCGATGCTGTTCTGTGCTGTCGCTTCAATTGTGGTCGGGTTCATTGTCGGCTTCAAACTGACCACGCATGTTTATCATGGCAGCAAGAGCCAGCTCTTTTGCGGCTTTCCCTTCCCGGTTGGTTATGTCGAGCTAAAGACGGGCGAAGAGATTCTTCCCAGCAAGGGGGTCATGAATTTTCGCATGGCCATAAATGCACTGGTCGGCGTCAGCTTTACTCTCTTTCCACTGATTCTGGTAAGTTTTTTCATGAACTAAGTCATCTCAGGATGTCCAATAGTCAATTTGTCATGATTGACTGATTCTCAAGCACACCCCGAGACACCCGCAGTCCGCCAAAAGTGGCAATTATCAATTGCCATGGTATGCTCAATTTAATCTTCTCGGAAAGGACCTCCCATGACCCTGAATGACACCTTACGGCAGATAAAAGAAGCGTCCAGGTCTAGAATCCCGGCTGCAGCTGCTGCAGTCATGAGCCGGGCGACAGAACAGCTTGAGAAGTCAGGCATTAAACGGATGGCACTGGAAGCTGGTAAACCCGCCCCCGAATTTGCATTACAGGATTGGCAGGGAAGAAGCTACAACTCTGCGGAGCTGCTGTCGGCAGGACCGCTGGTCCTGACCTTCTACCGCGGATACTGGTGACCATACTGCAATGCGGAGCTGGAAGCTCTGCAAGCCATTCACCAGGGCGTTCTTGACCGAGGTGCCAATTTGCTGGCAATTTCTCCATCCAGGCCAGAGTTTGCCCGCCAGATGTCAAAGAAACATGACCTTTCGATTCCCATCCTGTGTGACCAGGACAATGCCGTGGCTGTGCAGTTCGGCCTTGTTTTTACCTTGCCTGATGAATTACGCGAGGTGTATCTCTCTTTTGGCATCGACCTTGAGCGACACAACGGTAACAGTTCATGGACCTTGCCGATGCCGGCCTGCTACATAATCGGCCAGGACGGGATAATTCTAGATGCAGCGGTCAGTGTTGATTACACAACCCGGCCGGAGCCTGATGAAACCTTACAGAAGCTTGATCGACTGCTCGCCGAATAAAACATTGCCAAATCTGCAT
>JABAOE010000657.1_pt1 | contig 19396 bp, 9 predicted proteins | sample 7062141 | NCBI WGS metagenome assembly JABAOE01 (sample SAMN14538627, study PRJNA623070) | marine sediment metagenome | biome: marine biome [ENVO:00000428]; feature: marine pelagic biome [ENVO:01000023]; material: deep marine sediment [ENVO:00002113] | place: India: Gulf of Khambhat ... | reverse complement strand
CCGTCGACGTAGATCAGCGGGTTGTTGCTCTGCGTGAGCGAGCTGTTGCCGCGCAGCCGGATCTGGCTCGCCGCACCCACCTGGCCGCCGAACGTGTTGATCTGCACGCCGGTCGTGCGGCCCTGCAGGATGTCACCGATGTCGTTCACCGCCGTCAGCTCGATGTCGGCCGAGCCGAGCTGGCTGATCTGGTTGCCGATCTCGCGACGACGCGCCTGGCCCGCCGTACCCGTCACGACCACGCCCTCCAACGAAAGCGCCTGCTCGCGCAGGCCGAAGTCCGCCACCGTGCTGCCACCGGCCGTCACCGTCACCGTCTCCGAGGCCGGCGAGTACCCGATCAGCGTCACGCTGATCGTCTGCTCGCCCGCCGGCACGTTCAGCAGCAGGTAGCGCCCGACGTTGTTCGCCAGACCCCCGATCCCCGTGCCCTCCACGGAAACCTGCGCGCCCGCCAACGGCGCCCCCGTCACCGCGTCTCGCACGATCCCGGTCACCGTGCCGGCCTGCGCGGCCGCGTCGACCGCTCCGAACGCCGCGATGACTGCGGCTAAGACGAACCCGGTCACCGCTGAGCCGAAGCCTCGGCCCCGATTCACGAACCTCGGATGTTTCATGGGTCCTCCTCCCATGGCACCCTGCACCGCCGCGCTTCCCTTCGGGATCCCCTTCTGCGCGGCCCCACAGAACGCTGGTTCCAGAGACGTCACCGCCTCCAACTACCAAAAAAACGCTGGCGCGCGGATTCAGCGGCCCATGACGGCGCCGGTCCATCCGCTCACCGGACCCGCCACAGGTACTAGGCGACGCAGGCGCTGTCAAGCATCCGGTTCGGGGCGACCCGCCGCGGGACGCCGAGCGCGTTCGGGAGCGACCGGCCGGTTCTGCGAAGCCGGGCCGTGGTCCCGAGGGGCCCTGCGAGAGGCGGTTACCGGCCCGGGAAGCCGGTCACGTTGCAGGGCTGGCTCTGGCCGCCCGCGGGGGCCGAGCGGCCGCCCCTGCGCGTCGTGATGCGGATGACGCCGCTCGATCCGGCGGAGCCGAACTCCCACCCTCCCGCCGCCCCGGGCAGGATCTCCAGCGCCTCGACCTCGTCCGGAGTGAGGGTCACGAGCGCACGGGAAGGAGAGGCGACACGCACCCCGTCGATGACCACCACCGGCTCGGTCGCGCCGGACGCGATCGAGTTGGCGGCCCGGCCCCGGACCTGGGCGGGCGTGCCGGTGTAGCCGGCCGGCCCGGCGACCATGGACGGCTCGACCCTGCGCACCACCTGCGCCAGCGTGGAGACGTTCATGCGCTCGATCTCCTCGGCGGTCACGAGCCGACCGTTCGAGCGGCGGCGCTCGGACGCCTCTCGCTCGGAATCCACGGCGGAGGCCGGCGCCACGAGCTCGACCCTGGCGCTCGCGACCTCCCCGGGCTCCAGCTCCACGTCGACCCAACGGACGCGGCAGTCCGTCGTCAGCAGCGCCAGCGTGTGCGAGCCGGCGGGGAGGTCGGCCAGACGGAAGAGGCCGGCCCGGTCGGAGAACGCCTGGGCGCCGGTGTCGAGCCGGACGAGGACGCCCTCGATCGGCATGCCGCTGACGCTGTCGACGACGATTCCCTCCAGCGTGGCCGTGCGCTCCGCGGCTGGCTGCGCCTCCAGGTCGGTCGCCAGGAGCGGACCGCCGAGCGCGGCTGCGAGGGCGAGGAGATGCTTGATGCTCATGATCGGGCCGTCCCGAGGAAAAGGAGGGCGCTCGGAGCAGGGGGCACGGCGGGAGCCCTTGCCCCCGGTGCGCGAGCACGCGTAGTGATACGCACCGACCGTCTCAACGTTTCGCGGACGCCGTGAAGCGACTCGAACGTCGACCCCGCCGCGCACGGCCCTGTCCCGGATGCCCGCCACGCCGATCCACCGCTTCGCGACGCCGGGACGACCGGTGGCCCTCCGGCGCATCGCCGCCGTGACGCTGATCGCCGCCGCCTGCGGCGGCCAGCCGACGGGGCCGGGATCCGCCGCCGAGCGCGGCGACGAGCGGCTCGATCCGGTCCTGACGGCGATGCTCGAGAGCCGCTCCTTCACCGGGCGCATCGAGGAGACGCTCGAGGCGCGCCTGGGACGGCCGGTCGACGCCCGGCTCGCCGACGTGGGGCGGCTCCTCTTCTTCGACCCCGTCACCTCGCTGACCCGCGACAACAGCTGCTCGGGGTGTCACGGGCCGAACGTCGGCTTCAACGACTCGCAGTCGATCGCGATCGGCGTCGGCAACAACGGGGTCGTCGGGCCGGGCCGGGCGGGCCCGCGGAACCTCCGCCGAGCCCCCTCGGTGGTCAACGCGGCCTTCTACCCCCGGCTCATGTGGGACGCGCGCTTCGAGTCGCTCTCGCTCGACCCGTTCGACGGCTCGGCGGGCTTCGCCCTGCCCGAGCCGGAGGGCCTGTCGCTCTCGGGCCTGGACCACCTGCTGCAGGCGCAGGCCCACACCCCCGTGGTCAGCCGGGAGGAGATGGCCGGCTTCGAGTTCGCGGGGAGCCACGATCTGATGCGCGCCGAGATCGCGGCCCGCATCGACGCGGTCGCGGAGTACCGGACGCTCTTCGGGGCCGTCTTCGACGACGTCGCGGCCGGCGCCCCCATCGACTTCGAGCACGTGGCTCGGGCCATCGCCGAGTTCCAGCTGACGCTGGTTCGGGCCGACGCCCCGGTCGACGCCTTCGCCCGCGGAGACCGCGCCGCGCTCACGGCCGATCAGAAGCGCGGCGGCATCCTCTTCTTCGGAGAGGCATTCTGCGGGGAGTGCCACATCGTGCGCGGCTACGCCAACGAGATGTTCAGCGACTTCGACACGCACGTGCTGGCGGTGCCTCAGCTCGTGCCGGCCCGGACCAACGCCCGCTTCGACGGCGCGGGCGCGAACGAGGACTTCGGCGCGGAGCGCCATACCGGCGACCCCGAGGACCGGTACCAGTTCCGGACGTCGCCGCTGCGCAACGCCCTGTACCAGCCGTCCCTCATGCACAACGGGGCCTATCTCTGCGTGCGCGACGCGATCCGCCATCACCTGCGGGTCCTCGAGATGCTCGACGGCTACAGCACCCTCCCGCTCGACCCCAGCCTGCACGGCCCCATGGGTCCCGTCGAGCCCATGCTCGAGCGGCTCCACGACCTGGTCCGCAGCCCGCCCCGCCTCACCGGCGAGGAGCTGGATCGGATCACGGACTTCGTCGCGAACGGGCTCGCGGATCCGGATGCCCACCCGGACCGGCTACGGGCGCTGATCCCGGCGTCCGTTCCGAGCGGGCTCCCCCTCCACGAATTCCAGGTCGAGGCCGCGCGCCCCGACTGCTCCTGAGGGACGACGAAACGTTCCGCCTGCCCCGTCCGGCCCGGTGGCGTGCGGCGCGGTCGGCGACGGGCCCTAGCGCCACTCCCTCTGGAGCTCCTCGAGCGCGGCGCGCCCCGGGCACAGCTCCTCGAAGGGCAGGCTCACGAGCGGGCGCTCCACCGTGTTCTCGAAGCCGTGCAGGTCTTCGTTGGCCTCCTCGATGAAGAGGAGCCCGGTCGCGATCTCCCCCTTGTCGGCGGCGGCCCAGACGTAGTCGATGACGTGGTGGCGATCGGTCGGATCGTAGTCCTCCTCGACCTTGCGGAGCTTGACCACGCTCCCGTCGTGCATCGTGACCTGGCGCACCGAGCCCTTCGGGTACTCCGCGGTGATCTCACGCCGCAGCGGAACGAAGTCGGCCTCGACCACCTCGTGCATGTGCTCGCGCGTGTGCGCGTAGCTCTTCGTCGAGCCGCGGTGGTCGTTGAAGGTCACGCACGGCGAGATCACGTCCACGAAGGCGAAGCCGTCGTGCAGCAGCCCGGCCTTGAGGATCGGCACGAGCTGCTCCTTGTCCCCGGAGAAGGATCGGGCCACGAAGCTCGCACCCAGCGAGAGCGCGAGCACGACGGGGTCGATCGGCTCCTGGCGGTTGGCGATCCCCCCCTTCGACGTGCTGCCGACGTCCGCCGACGCGGAGAACTGGCCCTTGGTCAGCCCGTACACCCCGTTGTTCTCGAGCACGTACAGCATGTTCACGTTGCGGCGGATCGCGTGGCAGAACTGGCCGAGCCCGATCGAGAGCGAGTCCCCGTCCCCGGAGATGCCGACGAACATGAGGTCGCGGTTCGCCGCGTTCGCCCCGGCCGCGATCGAGGGCATGCGGCCGTGCACGGAGTTGAACCCGTGCGCCTCGCTGACGAAGTACGTGGGCGTCTTCGAGGAGCAGCCGATCCCCGACAGCTTGACCACGCGATGCGGCTCCACGCTGAGCTCGAAGAAGGCCTGGATCAGCGCGGCCGTCACGGAGTCGTGCCCGCAGCCGGCGCACAGCGTCGACATCGAGCCCTCGTAGTCCCGCGGCGTCAGGCCGAGGGCGTTGACCGGCATCTTCGGGTGCCGGGCGACCGGCTTGGCGATGTAGCTCATGACGCCACTTCCAGGGTGGGTATGCGCAGGTGGGGCGCGAGTCCCTCGAGGACGTGACCCTTGCTGAGCGGCTGGCCCCCGTAATAGGTGATCGAGATCAGCTTCTCCTTGGGGCAGCCGCTCTCGATCGCCAGCAGCTTGCGGAGTTGCTCGTCCCGGTTCTGCTCGATCACGAAGACCCGCTCGTGACCGGCGAGGAAGTCCTCCACGGCGCGGCCGAAGGGGAAGCCGCGCACCCGCAGGTAGTCCATCTCGACGCCCCGCCGTGCCAGCTCGTCGCGGGCCTCGAGCACCGCCCAGTGGCACCCGCCGATCGACACGAGCGCGTCCGCCGACCCGCCGCCGCGCACGTCCGGCGCCGGCACGTGCTCGCCCGCAGAGTGGACCTTGGCGAGCAGCCGGTCCACGACCTCCACGTAGGCGTCGGAGTCCTCCGTGTAGCGCCCGTACTTGTCGTGCCCGGAGCCCCTCGTGAAGTACGCGCCCTTCGGGTGCACGCCCGGGAGCGTGCGATACGGCACGTGGTCCCCGTCGACGTCGAGGTAGCGGTAGAACCTCTCGACCGCCTCCAGCTCCTCGGCGCCGAGCACCTTCCCCCGGTCGGGCACGTAGGCGTCGTCCCACTCGAGCTTCGGGATCATCCAGTCGTTCATCCCGATGTCGAGGTCGAGGACCACGAACGTGGGCGTCTGGAAGCGCTCCGCGAGATCGAAGGCCGCGACGGCGAACTCGAAGCACTCCTTCGGGTTGGCCGGGAAGAGCACGATGTGCTTGGTGTCTCCGTGCGAAGCGTAGGCGCACAGCATCAGGTCGCCCTGCTGCGTGCGCGTCGGCATCCCCGTCGACGGGCCGGTGCGCTGGACGTCGAAGAAGACGCTCGGGACCTCGGCGTAGTACGCGAGCCCGATGAACTCGCTCATCAGCGAGATCCCGGGGCCGCTCGTGGGCGTGAAGGCCCGCGCCCCCATCCACGCGGCGCCGATCACCATGCCGGCCGCCGCGAGCTCGTCCTCCGCCTGCAGGATGCAGAAGTTGTTCTTGCCCGTCTCGGGGTCGACCCGGAAGCGCCGGCAGTACTCCGTGAAGCCGTCCATCAGCGAGGTCGAGGGCGTGATCGGGTACCAGGCCCCGACGGTCGCCCCCGCGTACACGCACCCCAGCGCGGCCGCGGCGTTGCCCGTGACCATGACGCAGTCGCGCGTCGCGTCCATCGCCTCCAGACGGATCGGCAGCGGACAGTCGAAGTGCTCCGACGCGTAGCCGTACCCCAGCTCGATCGCCTTGTGGTTGGCGTCCATGAGATGCTGCTTGGAGCCGAACTTCTCCTGCAGCATCCCCGTCACCACGTCCATGTCGATGTCGAGCAAGGCGCCCAGCGCGCCCACGTACGCGATGTTCTTCATGAGGATGCGCGTGCGCGAGCCGTCGAAGTGCTCCACGCACATGCGCGCGAGCGGCACCCCCAGGAAGGTCACGTCGTCACGCCGGAACTCGTCGTCGAGCTCCTTGGTGCTGTCGTAGAGGAGCCACCCGCCGGACACGACCTCCTCGATGTCGCGCGCGTAGCTCTGCGGGTTCATCGCGACGACGAGCTGGAAGTCCGGGCTGCGGGCCGTGTAGCCGTCCTTGTTGACCCGGATCTCGTACCAGGTGGGCAGGCCCTGGATGTTCGACGGGAAGACGTTCTTGCCGGACACGGGGATCCCCATCCGGAAGAGCGCCTGCAGGAGGAGGCCGTTCGCGCTGGCCGACCCGGTCCCGTTGACCGTGGCGACCTTCAGGGCGAAGTCGTTGACGCCGTAACCGCTGTCTCGGGCCAAGACTCGTGTCCCGCGTGAGGGTTGAGTAGGTCGAACTGCATCATGTCCCACGCGGCGGTGGGGCAGCGCTCGGCGCACAGGCCGCAGTGCACGCAGAGGTCCTCGTCCTTCACCATCACCCGACCCGTCTGCGGCAGCCCCTCGGAGACGTACAGCGCCTGGTCGAGGTTCTCCGCAGGGGCCGTGAGCCGCGTGCGGAGATCCTCCTCCTCGCCGCCCGCCGCGATCGTCAGGCACAGGACCGGGCAGACGTCGATGCACGCGTCGCACTCGATGCACAGGTTCGCCGTGAAGTCGGTCTGGACGTCGCAGTTCAGGCACCGGTCGACCTCCCGGGCCGCCTGCTCCACGTCGAACCCGAGCTCCGCCTCGACCTTCATGTCCGCGAGGCGCTTCTCGAGCTCCACGTAGCGCATCCGGGTGCGCTCGTTGGGATCGTAGTCGTTCGAGTAGCGCCACTCGTGGATCCCCATCTTGGTCGACTCGAGCGTCATCCCGTAGGGCGGGCGCTCGGTGACCGGGATCCCGCGGCAGTAGTTGTGGATCGAGATCGCGGCCTGGTGCCCGTGCTCCACGGCCCAGATGATGTTCTCCGGACCCCACGCCGCGTCGCCGCCCACGAAGACCCCCTCGCGCGTCGTCATGAAGGTCGCCCGGTCGACCACGGGCATGTCCCAATCCCCGAACTCGATGCCGATGTCCCGCTCGATCCACGGGAAGGCGTTGTCCTGCCCGATCGCCAGCACGACGTCGTCGGCCGGGATGAAGGTCTCGTCGAGCTTGGTGCTGACCAGGCGTCCCTTGTCGTTCTCCTGCCACTCGACGACGTCGAAGACCATCCCCTTGAGCTGGCCGTCCTCGACCACGAAGCGCTGCGGCGCGTGGTTCACGAGGATCTCGACCTGCTCGTCCTCGGCGTCCTCGAGCTCCCACGGAGAGGCCTTGAAGTACGGCCGCGTCTTGCGCGCCATGACCTTGATGTCCTTGCCGCCGAGCCGCTTCGAGCTGCGGCAGCAGTCCATCGCCGTGTTGCCGACGCCGATCACGAGGACGCGCTCGCCGACCGAGTCCACGTGCCCGAAGTGGATCGCCTCGAGCCACTCGATGCCGATGTGGACGTTCGCGTCGGCCTCCTCGCGGCCGGGGATGTCCAGCTCCTTGCCCTTGGGCGCGCCCGTGCCGATGAAGACCGCGTCGAACTCGTCGGCGTCGAGCAGCTCCTTGAGGGAATCGATGCGGTGGTCGTACCGGACGTCCACGCCCATGTCGAGGATGTAGTCGATCTCCTCCTCGAGCACCCTCACGGGAAGCCGGAAGGAGGGAATGTTCGTGCGCATGAGGCCGCCCGGCTTGGGGAGCGCCTCGAAGATCGTGCACTCGTAGCCCAGCGGCATCAGGTCGTTGGCGACGGTCAGCGAGGCCGGTCCGGCCCCGATCAACGCGATCCGCTTTCCGTTCTTCTCTTCCGGAGCCGTGGGGAGCAGGTGCTTGACCTCGTCCCTGAGGTCTGCCGCGACCCGCTTGAGCCGGCAGATCGCGACCGGCTCCTCCTCCACGCGCGTGCGCCGGCACGCGGGCTCGCAGGGGCGGTCGCAGGTTCGGCCCAGGATGCCGGGAAAGACGTTGGACTTGCGGTTGAGCATGTACGAGTCGGTGTACCTGCCGTCCGCGATCAGCCTGATGTACTCGGGCACGTTCGTGTGCGCGGGACACGCCCACTGACAGTCCACGACCCGGTGATAGTATTGAGGATCCCGGGTGTTGGTGGGTTCCATGGACCGCTCCCTTGTCCGCTCTCGTGGCGCGTGCATCGGGGTGGGCATCGATCAACGGCCGGAGGCGGGGCCGACCGGCAGAGGCCTCGGGGTCCACGGGGACGCGGAGGCTCCGGGCGCTATCAATGCGGCGGGGCAGCGGAATCCGCAAGAAGGCTGGAGCCCCGGCCCCGGACGCGCGCCCGAGCGTGCCTCGGGGCCTCTAGCGGGGGCGGACCCGGTCGAGCCGGTCGGCGAGCCCCGACAGCTCCCGGGTGGCCACGGCCAGCGCGGGCAGGCCGATCGCCTGCTCCGACTTGAGCTCGGCGACGATCTGCCGGAACCGCTCCAGGCCGCGCGGGTCGAGCCGCCCGAGAGAGTCCTCCGGCGCCGACGCCGAGCTCTCCTCCGGGCCGAGCTCGCGCACGACGCCGAAGACCACCCGGCGGTGCGCCCGCGAGAGGTCCTCGGACAGCCCCTGCGCCGCGCGGATCTCCCACTGGTCGTCGCCGGCGGCCGCGAAGATCCGACGTCGGAGCCACGGGATGTCGAAGGCCTCGGACATCCGATAGTACGCGCGGGCGGTCCGAACCGGATCCGTGGAGGTCTCCCGGGAGATCTCCAGGACCTCGAGGAGCTGGTCCAGGAACCGCAGCGTGATCAGCCGGCGTGAGAACGCCTCGTCCGCGCCGAGATCCTGGATCTCGAGCACGCGGGCCTCGAAGAGCCGCCGCTCCTCGCCGAGGACGAACTCGCCGAAGCTCTCGCGGAGGATCGCGAGCCCCGCGAGGTTCTGGTCGACGATCCTGGCCGGCGACGCGTCCGGCGCGACGTTGTGCAGGACCCACCGCGTCGCCCGCTCCAGGACCCGGGTGAGCCCAAGCAGCCAGCGGTACGCCACGCGCGCGTTCACGGCCGAGCGCTGCGCCCGCATCTCGGTCACGAGCGCCCGGTGGTCGGCGAGCCTCGAGGCGACGAGCCACGCGCGCACCACGTCTTCCGCCGAGCGCCCCGTGTCGCGCATGATGCGCGTCGCGAACCCCGCGCCCATGAGATCGACGAGGTCGTTCGTCAGCTCGGCCGTGATGATCTCCCTCCTCAGGCGATGGCCGCTCAGGTTCTCCTTTCCGGCGGCCATCACGGCCGTCGGCGGGAAGTAGCCCAGGAGGTAGCTCTCGGTGACCGCATCGTCCGGCAGGCCACTCTTCAGCAGCTGGGTCTTCAGCGAGAGCTTGGCGTAGGCCAACAGCACGCAGAGCTCGGGCCTGACGATCGAGAGCCCGACCTCGCGGCGCTCGGCGAGGACGTCGGAGGAGGGGAGTCGCTCCGAGACCCGATCGAGGTCGCCCGACTTCTCGAGCGTGAACATCAGGTCCCGCAGGTCGTCGGTGCCCTCCCGGGCCCGGCGCTCGTCGAGGGAGACCCCCAGGCTCTGCGACCGGTTGTTCTCCAGGACGAGCTCGGCGACCGCCTCGGTGAGCTCCTGCAGCAGGCGGTTGCGCTCGTCGACGGTCATCCGCCCGGAGGCCACCGCCGGCGCGAGCAGGATCTTGAGGTTGACCTCGTGGTCCGACATGTCGACGCCGCCCGAGTTGTCGATCGCGTCGGTGTTGACCCGACCGCCCGCGAGCGCGTACTCGACCCTCGCGCGCTGCGTCAGCCCGAGGTTCCCACCCTCCCCGATCACCTCGCAGCGGAGCTCCGCGGCATCGATCCGCACGGCGTCGTTGGCCGGATCGCCGGCTTCGGCGTCGGTCTCGCCGGACGCCTTCACGTACGTCCCGACCCCGCCGTTCCAGAGGAGCTCCGCGGGCGCGCGCAGGACCGAGCGGATCAGCGACTCGCCGTCGGCCGGCGGCTCCTCGTCCTCGGCGATGCCGAGCGCCCGGCGGGCGCCGGGCGTGAGCTCGACCTCCTTCGCGCCCCGAGGCACGATCATCCCGCCTTCGCTCAGGAGGGTCCGGTCGTAGTCGTCCCAGCTCGACCGCCCCAGCTCGAAGAGGCGCTGGCGCTCGGCATGGGACGACGCCGGGTCCGGGTCGGGATCGATGAAGACGTGGCGATGATCGAAGGCCGCGATCAGGCGGATCTGCTCCGACAGCAGCATCCCGTTGCCGAAGACGTCGCCGCTCATGTCCCCGATGCCGACGACGGTGAACGGCTCGCTCTGGATGTCCTTGCCCATCTCGCGGAAGTGACGCTTGACGCACTCCCACCCTCCCCGCGCCGTGATTCCGACGGCCTTGTGGTCGTACCCGTGGGAGCCTCCGGACGCGAAGGCGTCGTCCAGCCAGAAGCCGTACTCGGCCGACACGCCGTTCGCCACATCGGAGAACGTGGCCGTGCCCTTGTCCGCCGCCACGACGAGGTAGGGGTCGGGCGGGTCGTAGGCCACGACACCCTCGGGGGCGACGGCGCGGCCGTCGACGAGGTTGTCGGTCAGGTCGAGCAGGCCGCGCATGAGGGTCTGGTACTGCTCCCGCCCCTCCGTCCAGCGCTCCTCCGGGTCGGAGGGCGTGCGGCGCGAGACGAAGCCGCCCTTGGATCCGCCGGGCACGATCACCGCGTTCTTGATCATCTGGGTCTTGACCAGCCCGAGGACCTCGGTGCGGAAGTCGTCGGGACGGTCGCTCCAGCGGATCCCGCCGCGAGCGACCGTAGAGCCGCGCAGGTGGACCCCCTCCATGCGCGCCGAGTGCACCCACACCTCGAAGAGCAGCTCCGTCGGACGCGAGGTGGCGATCTCGCCGAGCATGAACTTGTAGGAGATGTAGGGCACGCCCCCCGAGCGCACGCCCGGCTCGCGCCCGCCGTGCCGGTAGTAGCTCGTGCGCACGCTGCGCGAGATGACCTCCTCGAGCCGCCGCAGCGCTCGGTCCTCCGACAGGAGGGACACGCTCCGCAGGGACGCGTGGAACGCGTCCCGGATGTCGGACAGCGCGCTCGACCGCTCCTCGACGGAGCCGGCGACCGCGGGGTCGAACTTCGTCTGGAACAGCTCGAACAGCTCCCTGGCGATCCCGGGCTGCCGCACCAGCGCGGTCGGAAGCGCCGACCGGCTCGGGACGGCTCCCGCCTGGAAGGCGTACGCGGCGTACCCTCGCAGCACGTCCACCTCGCGCCAGTGCAGACCGGCCGTCAACACGAGGGCGTTCAGCCGGTCGCTGAGCACGTCCCCGGTGCGGGCCGCGAGCACCGTCTCGGCGAGGCGCTCGCCGCACTCTTCCACGTCGAGCGGCCGTCCTTCGTCGTCCTGGACCGCGAACACGTAGATCGTCGCGCCGGGCAGGCCGTTCGCTCCGACCTCGTACGGCTTCATCGCGACGACCTTGAGGCCCGCGTTCTCGAGGATCGGCATGAAGTCCGACAGGACGAGCCGCTCGCCGCGCAGGAAGACCTTCAGCTCCGTCGCCCCGACGACCCCCGCCACCGCGGCCAGCGAGCCGCGGTCGTGGATCATGACCGAGATGGAGCGCCCGTCCGCGGACATCGCCTCGAGCTCGGTGATGTCCGCGACCGCGATCTCCGGATCCCTGGCGGCCTGGTACTCCCGGCTGAAGGCCTCGCCGTACTCCCGCGCGAGCCGCCGGGCCTCGTCGGTCGGCCAGCGGCCCTGCAGCCCCTCCTGCAGACGGTCGGTCCAGGTTCGGATCAGGCGCTCGATCCGCCGCTCGAGATCGGCAGCCTTCACCGCCCGCAGGCGCGAGATCTCCCCGCCCACGTAGAAGTGCAGACGCGCCTGGACCCCCTCGCCGAGCGCCAGGTGGTAGTTGAGCACGACCCCCTCGAAGGCCTCGACCAGCGCGGCCTCGATCGCGCGCCGGACCTGACCCGAGAAGCGCTCCTTGGGCAGGATCACCATCACGGACAGGCCACGCTGGAGCGGGTCTTCCCGGAGCGAGACCCTCACCTCGCTCGTGCTGTACGACGTGAGGACGGTACGCACGTCCTCGCCGACCTCCGCCGCCGACGAGAGGAAGAGCTCCTCCTTGGGCAGCGAGTTGAAGATCGTGATGATCTCCTTGTAGTCGTGCGAGCCCTCGCGGACGTTCGTCTCGGCGAGGATCGCGGCGAGCTTGCGCCTCAGGATCGGGATGTTCCCGGCCGGCTCGGCGTACGCCTTCGACGTGAAGAGGCCGATGAAGCGGTGCTCTCCCGCCGCCTCTCCGTCCGGGCCCAGCTTCTTGACGCCCACGTAGTCCATGCGCGCCCGCCGGTGCACGGTCGACTCGGCGTTGGTCTTGTTGATGATCAGCACCGGGCCGTGTACCGCCAGCTCGCGGATCCCGTTGGCGAGCGTCGACACCGGCACGGGCTCGGCGAAGCGCGAATCGCCCTCGTTGCGCAGGAGCCCGAGGCCCGACCCCGGCTCGACCACGATCGCGGGCTCCCCGGTCTGGCGGACGATGTCGTACGCGCGATAGCCCAGGAAGACGAAGCCTCCTGCCCGGAGCCACTCGAGGAAATCCTGGATCTCCTCGAGCTCCTCCCTGCGGGCCGGGAACTCCTCGGCCTTCTGGTCGAGCTGGATGACGACCCGCTCCACCGCGCCCACCATGGGGACGAAGTCGTCCGTGACGCGCACCACGTCCTGCAGGCGCTGGGCGAGCTCGGAGCGGACGACCTCGCGGCGGCCGGGATCCTCGATGCGGCCCACCTCGCAGTGGACGACGGACTCCTTGGCTCCCCCGTCGGAGGGCGGTCGCACGCCGACCACCCGACCGTCCTCGTCCCGCTCGACGTCGAGGAGGGGGTAGACCATGGCCTCGATCGGGATGTCGCGAGAGGTCAGGTATTCGCGAATCGTGTCGATGATGAACGGTCGCTCGCTGACGTTGGTGCGGATCACCGTGACGTCGGCCTCCCAGCCGTCCCGCTCGCGCCCGGGGTTGTGGACCGCGACGTCCACCCGGTACGGCCTCGAGTCCAACAGGAAGCGGAAGGCGCCGAGCGTCATCGCGGCGAGCCCGTCGTCGGACCGCCGTCGCAGCAGCTCCTCGGGAGCGCGCTCGAGGAAGATCTCGGCGAAGGCGCGGGCGCGCTCCTCCTCACCGGGAGCGGCGCGCTCCTCGACGAACCGGCAGATCGCTTCGATCGACGAAACGTCGTGCCCGACGCGGCGCTCGGCCGCTTCGGTCGTGTCGCTCATCTTGGGCGGAAGCGCGGTAGCAGGAGATCGCCGGCCGGAGCCCAAGGGGGCACCGGGGGGCGCGGATCGGATGAACGGAAGGTGGACGGCTCGGAGCCTTCTGGGACGAGCCGTTGTCTCAACGTTACCCGAGATCGGTGAGCGGGGAAACGGGTACGTGCGAGCCCCGTGGCCCGGCCGTCCCGACCCGTCGCGTGATTCCCCGGCCCTCCGCTTTGCTCTACTTTGGCTCATGCGCTTCGTGCACGTCGCCGACGTCCATCTCGACACGTCCTTCGCGGGCCGCTCGGAGGCCGTCCGGCGCCGCCTCCGGGAGGCGTCCCGGGAGGCCTTCCGAAGAGCGGTGGACCTCGCCATCCGCGAGGACGTGAACGCCTTCCTGATCGCGGGCGACCTCTTCGACGGGGAGAGGCTCTCCTTCCGCTCGGAGCGGTTCCTCCTGGACCAGCTCGAGCGGCTCGGGGACCACGGCGTCACCGTCGTCTACGCCACGGGCAACCACGACCCCGGCTCCCCGGTGAGCGGTCCGCGCCCCCTGCCGTGGCCGGCCTGCGTGCGCCTCGCGGCCGATTCCACCCCCCGGCGCTTTCTCGTCCACGACCGCTCGGGCACTGCGGTCGGCTACGTCACCGCCGCCGGACACGCCACCGAGCGTGAGAGCTCCGATCTCTCCCGGAACTTTCCCCGCCCCGCCGGCGAGCTGCCCGAGGTCGGCCTCCTCCACACGCAGGTGCATGCCTCGCTCGGGTCGGAGGACCATCACCCCTACGCCCCCTCCGAGCTGACCTACCTCGAGCGCGCCGGCTTCGACTACTGGGCCCTCGGGCACGTGCACGTGCGCCAGACGATCTCGGACGACCCGCCGATCTGCTACTCGGGAAGCCTGCAGGGCCGCACGCACGCCGAGCGCGGCGAGCGGGGGGCTCTCCTGGTCGACCTCTCGCAGCGCGACGCGCCCCTCGTCGCCTTCCGCGAGCTCGCGCCCGTCCGCTGGGAGACGCTCGACGTGGGCAGGCTGGAGGCCGTGACCTCGCTCGACGAGCTCGAGCGCCACGTCCAGCTCGCCTGGCGGATGCAGCGGGACGCCGACCCCGGAGCGAGCGGAACCGAGTGGATGGTCCGCGTGATCCTGTCCGGACCCTGCCCGCTCTGGCCCGAGCTGCGAACCGAGGAGGATCGCGACCTGCTCGCGCGAGAGCTGCGGGAGATCCTCACCGCGCTCGAAGTCTCGGTGATCGCCGAAGGGGTGGTCCCGGTCGTCCCGGTCGAGGAGCATCGAGGGCGCACCGACGTGCTGGGCGAGACGCTGCGCCTGCTCGACGCCGTTCGCCGTGGGGCGGCGACGCCCGAGCTGGACCAGGGCGACCTGGTCGGCATCACGTCCGGCGACCCCGCCGCGATCGCGGCGTACGCCCGCGGCCTCCTCGAAGGGGCCGACGGGGAGCTCGCCTCGCGCTTGCTCGAGGAGCCGCAGGGACGGTGAGGATCGAGCGGATCCACGCCGACGCCTTCGGCCGCTTCCGGAGCTTCGACAGCGGTGCCGACGCGCTCGGCCCGCTCGTCGTGGTCCTCGGCCCCAACGAGGCCGGCAAGTCCACGCTCTTCGAGTTCCTGACGACCGCGCTCTACGGATTCCACCCCGCCTCGCGGGAGCGCAATCCCCTGGTGCCGTGGGGGGAGGACGAGGCCGGGGGGGGGATCCGCATCGTCCTCAGCGACGGCGAGCAGGTGAAGGTGGAACGACGCCTCCGCTCCGCCCCGAGCGGCACCGTCACGCGCTCGGGGGCCGCCCGGGAGCTGCGAAACCACCCGGTGCCGTGGGCGAGCCACGTCCCCCGCGCCGTCTTCCGTCAGGTCTTCGCCGTCACGCTCGCCGACCTCGCCGCGCTCGACGACCAGACCTGGGCGGGAATCCAGGACCGGATCGTCGGCTCGATGGGAAGCTCCGACCTGCGGCCCGCGCGCGCGGTCGCCGACGAGCTGGAGCAGGAGGCGTCCCAGATCTGGCGGCCGAATCGGCGCGGGAACCAGCGGCTCCGCGACGTCCAGGACGCGATGCGGGGGCTGCGCGCGCGGCGCGCCGAGGCCCTCGAGCGGGACCGAGCCATCCGGGGCCTCGTCGAGGAGCGGGACAACGTCCTGGTGAGGCTCCGCGAGCTCCGGTCCGAGCGGCAGGAGCACAAGCTCGCGATCGAGCGTATCCGGACGCTCGTGCCGGTACGTCTGCAGCTCGCGCGCATCGACGCGCTCAGGAGCGAGGGAGGACCCCGTCAGGAGCTGCTCGGGCTGCCCGCCGATCCCGTGGCGGTGCTTCGCGACACGAGTGCGCGCCGTGACCGTCTCCAGCGCCGGCTGGCCGATCTCGGCCGCGAGCTGTCCGAGCCGGAGGCGGCCCTGGCCCGCTACGACGACGGGGTCCGGGGTCTTCTCGACCGCGTCGACGACATCGCCCGCTTCCGAGCGCTCGCCGCGCGCGTCGCCCCCGAGCGCACGCGGATCCCTCAGCTGCGGGCCGACATCGACCGCCTGGACCGCGAGGTGCGCGCCACCGCCGCCGAGCTGCTCGACGGAGGCTGGCGGCATCCCCTGGGCGACACGCTCGCCTCGATGTCGCCCGAGCTCCTGGCCGATCGCGTGCGCCGTTGGGCCGCCGCGGCGGAGCAGCCCGTGCCCCCGCGGCAGCCGGAGCCCGCGCTCGGGAGGGCCGGGCTCCCCGCGGCGGCGGCGGGCGCGCTCGCGGTCGGCCTGGCCGCACTGGCGTGGGGTGTCGGCGAGAACAGCGCGTGGGCCCTGGTCCTGGGGACCGCGCTCGTGACCGGCGCCGCCGCCGCCGGCCTCACCGCCCTGCGCAGCCGCCGCCACGCCCCCAAAGCGCCCCCGCCGGGCGCACCGGGCGAGGCCGAGCGGGCCCGCGCGGAGATCGAGCGCATGCTCGAGCCGCTTCCGGTCCGGGGCGCGTACCTGGATCCCCCGGGACAGGCGCTGGTGGACGGCGTGACGCGGCTCCGTGCGGCCACGCAGGCGGAGGCGGATCGCCGCCGCGCGCTCGAGGAGGCCCAGCGGCGGGTCGAGGAGGCGGATGCCGCGGCGCACGCACTCGCGCGGTCGTTCGGCCGCAACGGCACGCCGGACGCGGAGTCCCTCGCCGAGACGCTCGATCGGGATGTCAGGGAGGCCGAGCGGATCCGCGAGGCCGCGCGCGCCGCCGAGCGTGAGCGGGCGCGGTTGATGCGCGAGCAAGAGCACGAGCGGGAGGAGCTGGACGCCGTCGCCCACGACCTGGCGCGGCTCACCAGCGAGCTGGCCCGTCGCGGGGACGGGGACGCGGTGAGCGGCGCGCGCGCGGCGGAGGCGCGGCTCCACGCCCATCGTCGGGCCGACGAGCTCGCGCAGGAGCTGGAGCGAAGCCATGCGAACCTGTCGGAGCTCACCGTGCAGATCCGTGAATCCGAGCGGGCCGGGGAGTCGTGGACCGTCGACGACGGCGAGCTCGCCCGCCGCCGCGCGCACGTCGAGCACCTCGACGACGAGATCGAGCGGGTCGTCGCGAGCGCGGAGGCGCTCGAGCGCGACGCCGCCCACCTGCGGGAGCTGGACACGGTGGACGCCGTCGACAGCGAGATCGCCACCCTGCAGGAGGCCGAGGCGAGGCTCGCGCGGGAGCGGGACCGGAAGTGGTTGCTGGCGCTCATCGTTCGCGAGGCCGACCGGAGGTTCCGTGAGGAGCACCAGCCGGACCTCGTGCGACGCGCCAGCGCGCACTTCCGCCACCTCACCGGGGGACGATACGAGCGGCTCCTGATCGACGAGACGCACGAGGACGGACCCTTCCAGATCGTCGGGGCGGGCCTGCCCGCGCCCGTGCCCCTCCGCCCGCCCGTGTCCACGGGCACGCTGGAGCAGGCCTACCTGAGCCTTCGACTCGCCATCGTCGACCATCTCGACCCGGGCCCGGAGCGCCTCCCGCTCTTCGTCGACGAGGTGTTCGTCAACTGGGACCGGGCGCGGCGGGACCGGGGGCTGGACGTGCTGGCGGACCTCTCCGCGAAGCGCCAGCTCTTCGTCTTCACCTGCCACCCGGAGATGGCCGAGCGGCTCGGCGACCGGGGAGCCGACGTGATTCGCCTCGAGCCCGGTCGGTGACCGCGGGCGCCGGTCCGCTCCACGTGCGGGTGGGCGGCGCAGGCCGCACGCCCGGCGACCACACCTTCCTCCTCGTGCACGGCTTCGGGGCGACCTCCTACACCTGGCGGCACTGGGTGCCCGAGCTCGAGCGGCGAGGGCGGGTCCTGCTCGTCGACCTCAAGGGCTTCGGCCGGTCGCAGAAGCCCGACGACGGGGCATACGCGCCCCGGGATCAGGTGCGGTTGGTCGGGGAGCTGGTCGACCTCGAGGACCCCGCGAAGCTCACCCTCGTCGGGCACTCGTACGGCGGCGGCATCGCGCTGCTCACCGCGCTCGCCATGACGGAGCGCGGCGACGACAGGCTCGCGCGGCTCGTCCTGGTCGCGGGCGCGGCCTACCGGCAGCGGCTCCCACCCTTCGTGACCCTCGCGCACTGGCCGCGTGCGAGCTCGGCCGCCCTCCGCCTGCTGGGGCCCGGCCGGGTGATCGGTTGGGTGCTGCGCTCGATCGTGGCCGATCCGGGGACGGTCGACGCGGAGCAGGTCGAGGCCTACGCCGCCCCGCTGCGCGCGGCCGGCGCCGTGCGCGCGATGCTGGCGGCGGCGCGCGAGATCGTGCCCGACGACCTGGATGAGCTCACGCCCCGCCTGCCGCTCATCTCGGTGCCGACGCTGCTCGTGTGGGGGAGGCGCGACCGCGTCGTCCCCCTGGCGGTGGGCGAGCGGCTGGCGCGGGAGCTGCCGCGCGCGGAGCTCCACGTCATGGACTGCGGCCACATCCCGCACGAGGAGGAGCCCGCGGCATCGCTCACGCACCTGAGGGCCTTCCTCGATCGGACCTGAGCCGCTCCCGGGCCAGCGTGCAGGACATCTTCGCCCCCACCCGCAGCGACGCTCGGATCGAGACCTTGGGGGTCGCAGGCGTGCGCGCACGCCTCCGGTGGGCTCGAGGAGGGCAATCGGGCCTCCGGCGCGGCGCCGAGGAGCCACCCGCGACCGCGCGCTCGTCGGCGGTGCGGGCGGACTTCCGCCCTCGAGCCACCCCGGCCGTCGTCACGGCACGTCCGTTGCAGCTGGAAGGGCCAACAGACGGCACTTCCCCCTCCCGGTCGATCGCGTCTCGCGTCGAGCCTGGGGCGCGCGCTCATCCCACGGGGAAGGCTGAGAGAAGAACGGCTTGTTCGCACGGATCCTGATGCTGATCGGCCTGGTGGTCGGCGGCGGCGCGCTGGCGGGCGGCGCGGAGTACTACCTGACACCGCTCGAAGAGCGCCCCTTCTCGCCTCTGCACGACCTGTACGCACCGACCGGTCTCGTCGGACAGGGCCTGGGCATCGTCGGCACGCTGATGGTCGTCGGGGGAGTCGTGCTGTACGGCGCACGGAAGCGACTCCCGATGCTCGCCCGCGTCGGCAAGCTCAAGAGCTGGCTTCACTTCCACATCTTTCTCTGCCTCCTCGGGCCCTTCCTGATCCTCCTGCACACGACGTTCAAGTTCGGCGGCCTGGTCGCGATCAGCTTCTGGAGCATGGCGCTGGTGGTCGCGAGCGGCGCCTTCGGACGCTGGGTGTACGTGTGGATCCCGAAGACCGTCCACGGACGCTTCCTGGGAGCCGAGGAGGTACGTGAGCGGATGCACGTGCTGCTGCGCGACATCGAGGCGCAGTCGGGGGTGTCCTACGACCTGCTCCACGATGTCCTGTGGCCGCGTGAGCACCACGTGACCGCTCCGCTCCGGTCGCCGTCGGAACCGGGCCGCAGGACTCGCACCGCCCGACCTCCGGCCTCCGTCGCGCGGCGCCCCCCCGCCCCCGTCCTCTCGGGGCCGAGGGATGCCTCCGAGTTGACGGGCATGGCCCGCTCGGTCCACGCCCTCTTCACGAGCAACGGCCACGGCTCCGCGGCGGAGCCGCCGATCGGCGCGCGGGGCGGACGCGCCGTCCCGTCGCCGACGCCGCCCACGCCGCCCCGGGGAGACCCGGTCGGTTCCGCCGACCAGCGCGGGCCGCATCTCGACAGAAGGGGAAAGGCCCGGGACCAGCTCGGGCTGCGCCGCGCCATGTTCGAGGCCCTCCGGTTCCGGCTG
>JABAOE010006371.1_pt1 | contig 19406 bp, 17 predicted proteins | sample 7062141 | NCBI WGS metagenome assembly JABAOE01 (sample SAMN14538627, study PRJNA623070) | marine sediment metagenome | biome: marine biome [ENVO:00000428]; feature: marine pelagic biome [ENVO:01000023]; material: deep marine sediment [ENVO:00002113] | place: India: Gulf of Khambhat ... | reverse complement strand
CATCGACCAGATTGCCGAGTACAGCCCCGACTTCAAGGATCTCATCGAACACGTCGAGATCCGAACGGCGGCCGTCATCGAGGACGAGATCGGTATCACCGAGGGCAATATTTTTCACGGCGAACTGACGATGGACCAGATCATGTTCAATCGCCCGCTGCCCGGTTATGCGCAGTACCGCGGACCGGTCGCCGGTCTTTACATGTGCGGTTCGAGTACCCACCCGGGGGGCGGCATCATGGCCGCGCCGGGATGTAACGCCGCCCGCGAGATCCTTTTCGATCTCAAACGACCGGACATCACGCCCGTCAGTTTTGGAGATGACTGATGACTGAAAGATTCGATGCTATCGTCATCGGCGCCGGCCACAATGGCCTGGTCTGTGCGTCTCTCCTCGCCAAAGCGGGGCGCAAAGTACTGGTGCTTGAAGCCAGGCACCAGGTCGGTGGCGCGGCCGTTACGAGGGAATTTGCCGAAGGTTATTCCGTATCTGCCTGCGCCCACCTCCTCTACCAGTTACAGCCCAGGATCCACAAAGAACTCGGACTCAAGCTCGACCTTGCCGCAAAGAACCTCGAACCATCGCATTATCGCCAGGCGGCGATCACGTCCGTATCAATGACAACGAGGTATCCGGCGTTGGCGACGAGGATGCCGCCGCTTACCGGCATTCCGCAAGCGGATGACTCGTTTCGCTGACCTTTTAAAGACTTATCTCAACAAGACGCCACCCCGTCTGGCAAAAGACGCCGGCAAATCCGACATGCTCACGCTCGCGCAACTCGGCTTGGACATCCGCCGGCTCGGCAAAGTCGAGATGCAGGAATTTCTGCGCATCATCGGGATGAACATTCGCGATGAGCTCGTCGAGCGATTCGAAAACGGTGCGCTACGTGGCGTGATCAGCGTGGATGCGGTGCTGGGCACGCATCTCGGGCCGCGCTCGCCCAACACGATACTGACCTACCTGTACCGGCTCGCCGGCGCGCCACGCCGCCGGCGCCGCACTATAAAGAACGCCGGATCCGGATGCAGTACCATGGATGCAAATAACAACAACGAGCTAATCCCATGGCATCAAACACCGCTGAGCGCGACGAAGGCCTGATCCGGGCCATCGGCCCCGGCGGCCTCGGCATCAACGTGATCAACATGACCGTCGGCGGCGGCATATTCGTGTTACCGGGCGTGATGGCGGCGCAGCTCGGTCCGGCCGCGATTGTCGCCTATTTCATCTGCGGTATATCGGTGGCGCTGGTGTTCCTGTGCTACGCCGAGATCGGCTCCCGCATCACCAGGAGCGGCGGCTCGTACGCCTACATCGAGGACGCCTTCGGACCTTTCGCCGGCTTCATCGCCGCGATCATGGTCTGGTTCGGCTGGGCCGCGCTGGCAGATGCCGCCATCACGGTCGCCATGGTGGACACGATCGCCACGGTGTTCCCGGTACTGAACGAACCGATTCCGCGCGCGGTCTTCCTGATCACGCTGTTCGCATTGCTGGTCGTGACCAACATCCGCGGCGTCAAGCCGGGCGTACGACTTTATGTGTTCAACACGATGGTCAAGCTCATACCGCTGATGTTGCTTCTGATCGTCGGTCTCTTCGTCATCAACTACGAGAACCTGATCATCCCGGCCTGGCCGCCGCTGGAAGGCCTCGGGGCTGCAGCCGTCATCCTGTTCTTCGCCTTCGGCGGGGCGGAGACGCCGCTGAATGCGAGCGGCGAGATCAAGAACCCGCCCAGGACCGTGCCGCTCGGCCTGCTGCTCGGATTGACCGGCATCCTCGCACTTTACGTCGGGCTGCAAACCGTGGCGCAAGGCGCACTCGGCGCCGGACTCGCCCGCAATATAGAAGCACCGCTTGCTGCGGCTGCGACCGTCGTGTTGGGTGACTGGGGGGCTCCGATGTTGCTGATCGGCGGCGCGTTTTCCATCTACGCGACCATCAGCGGCGATCTCCTGAACACGCCGCGCGTCATCTTCGCCTCCGCGTGCGACGGCAACCTGCCACGATTCCTGGCCAAGGTGCATCCGAGGTACAGGACGCCGTACCGCTCGATCATACTGTACGCGGTGCTCATCCTGACCTTCGCGTTGAGCGGCACCTTCAAACCGCTGGCGGTTGTCGCTTCCGGTTCCATACTGCTGGTATACCTCGGCGTATGCCTGGCGGTGATTCGAGTCCGTAACAGGGATGGCCTGCCCGAGGCGGGGCGGTTCCGCATGCCTTTCGGTGTCCTGATTCCCCTATTGAGCATTGCGTTCATCGCCTGGCTGCTGTCCGGCATGACGGCCGAAGAAACAATCGGCGTCACCGTGCTCCTCGGCGTCGCCGCGCTGCTGTACGGCATACGATTCGTCGTGAACAAGCCGGTGAAACAGACCTAGTCGAGGGATTGCGATGCGCGGATTGAAAGGCAAGAACGTCGTGGTGACCGGGGGAGCCAGCGGTATCGGGCTGGCAGTTGCGGCCCGGTTCCTCGAAGAAGGCTGCGGTGTCTGTGTCCTCGACCGCGACGCCGAAGCATTGACCAGGGTGCAACAGGAACTGCCGGACCTGGCAGGCGCGATCGAGGCCGACGTCGCAAAACTCGACGATGTCAGGGCGGCATTCGACGAGGCGATCGCATGCATGGGATCGGTCGAGGTGCTCGTCAATAACGCCGGCATCAGCATTCGCCACGATTTCCTCGAGATTACGCCGGAGGAATGGGACCGGGTGCTGGACACCAATCTGAAGGGTGTTTTTTACGTGGCACAGGCTGCCGCCCGGCACATGATGGAAAGAGGTGGCGGCGTCATCCTCAATACGGCATCGACTGCGGGTAACGTCGGCTATCCGCATTATGCTGATTACAGCGCCAGCAAAGGCGGTGTGATCGCGCTCACGCTTGCGATGGCGCTCGAACTTGCACCTACCGTTCGCGTCAATGCGATATCGCCCGGATACGTGCTCACGCCGATGCAGCGCGCAGAGTATTCCGACGAAATGCTGGCAGCGGTCAATAGCAAGATCCCGCTCGGGCGACATGCCAAACCGGAAGAGCTGGCCGCGCTGTTCGCATTCCTGGCATCCGATGATGCGGCATTCGCCAGCGGCCACGTATATGTGATGGATGGAGCGGAGACGACAGGAGGCCTCTGCAGCCAGTGGGAACACGTATGAGCGCTAAGCTGCAAGCGGAACCAGAGGAGAATGTAAATGCGGTTGGACGGTAAAGTCGCACTGATCACGGGAGGCACGTCGGGAATCGGTAGTGCGACCGCAATACGGTTCGCGAAAGAAGGGGCGAAGGTCGCAATTACGGGCCGTAATGTCGAGCACGGTGATCAGGTCGTCGCCGAAATTACCGAAGCAGGCGGCGAGGCTATATTTATCCGCGCCGATGTACGAATAGCCGAGGACTGCCGCCACGCGGTCGAACAGACCCTGGAACGCTTCGGCCGGATCGACGTGCTATTCAACAATGCCGGCGTGTTTCACCCCAAGACGGTCCCGGAATGTACCGAAGAGGAATGGGACGAGACGATCGACTCCAGTCTCAAGGGCGCATTCCTGATGTCGAAATACACACTGCCGTCGATGATCGAACAGGGCGGCGGCTCGATCATCCATACGAGTTCCGGCTGGGGGATCCTGGGAGGCAACGACGCGGCGGCATACTGTGCCGCCAAAGGCGGGTTGGTCGTGATGGCAAAGGCCATGGCCATCGACCACGGCAAGGACGGTATCCGCGTGAATTGCGTGTGCCCCGGCGATGTGCTGACGCCCATGCTCTACGACGATGCCAAAAAGCGCGGCATGTCCTGGGAGGAGTATGCAGCCGGCGCCATTCAGAGACCGCTCGGCCGCATCGGCACGGTCGAAGAGATTGCGGACGCCGTGCTGTTCCTGGCGTCGGATGAATCTTCCTTCGTTACCGGTGAGTCACTGGTCGTGGACGGCGGTGGTGTAGCCGGGTGATCGACAACATTTGCCGGTCCGCTGCTGCACTGGTGCAGGGCAACAGATAAGCAAGCAATTGCCGGAGAGACGAACATGAAAATCGAACGGTTCCAGATGGAAAGGACACAGTGCCTGTACGAGAACGAAGTCGAGTTCAATCTTTCTGAAAGCGGCGTCTCTCCGCTCAGTCTCGGCGAACTCGTAAGCGATAAAGCGCAACGCGACGAACTCGATGCGCTGCCGCTCGGCTACCCGCACTCCACCGGCCGCGAGAGCCTGCGTAGAAATGTTGCCCGTTTTTACGGGTCCACCGACTATGAAAGCGCGCTGATCGTTAACGGCGGTTCCGAGGCTAATTACATAACCCTGTGGGGACTCGTCGGCCCGTCGGACCGGGTGGCGTTCATGTTGCCCAATTACCTGCAGGGTTGGGGGCTGGCGCGCGCATACGGCCGGCAGGCGGATGCATTCAAACTGGTCATGAAACGGGATTCTGCCGGTGAATGGAAGTGGCAACTGGACGTCGATAGCCTGCGCAAGGCGGTTACTGCAAAGACCAAGTTGATCGTCGTCACTAACCCGAACAACCCGACCGGTCACAAACTGACAGAGGAGGAAATGCAGGTCGTCATCGACGAAGCCCGTCGTGTCGGCGCCTGGATACTGTCGGACGAAATCTACCGCGGCGCGGAGATCGACGGCCCGCTCACGCCGACCTTCTACGGACGATATCCGAAGGTCATCGTCACAGGTGGACTATCAAAAGCATTCGGGCTGCCCGGTCTGCGAGTCGGCTGGGTCGTCACGAAACCGCGTTTGGTGAGATGGCTGAGCCAGTACCATGACTACCTGACCCTGACACCGTCGTGCCTGTCCGATTACCTGGCTGATATCGTGATGCAGCCGAAACGACGTGACGAGATCCTCGAACGGACACGCTCGATCATCGGCCGCAACTTGTCCATTCTCGAAGACTGGCTGGCGCAACAGTCCGACATATTCGACTATGCGCGGCCCGGCGCCGGTGCCATCGCGATGGTCAAGTACCGGTTACCGATCGGCTCCGTAGCGTTGTTCAATCGACTGCGAGAAGAGCAGTCGGTGCTGATCACGCCGGGCGGACACTTTGGTATCGGCCGTTACCTGCGGATCGGTTATGGCTATGACGTCGCGAAGCTGCAGTCAGGCTTGCGGCGAATCAATGTCACACTGCAGGAGCTGCGCGAAAAGAAAGCAGCCTAACGCCGGGCCCGGCGCCTGCCGGCACGACCACGACGACCGGCCGGAGCCGTGGCCACCGATGGCTCCGGCGGCGGGATCGCGGGCAAGGTCTCCTGTTCTTCGAAACCGGCGACGACCAGCTCGCGCATCGCCGTGTCGATCGCCTTATCCGTTTCGATCGGCTGATAGGCGGCGAGTCGCTGCTCGACCTCGTCGATCGCGCGCCGGTTGAGGTCTTTCGCACCCGCCTTCTCCCAGGCCTCCCGGTTGTCGCGATCGATGACCGGATCGGTCAGGTACAGCTCCTGCGGCCAATACTCGAGCGTGTGTGGGCTCGTGATCAGGTGGTCTTCCTTCAGCAAGTCGTCCACGAGCTCGCCTGTTGGCAGATCTTGGAGTACTTCGATGTCGCGCACGAAGTGCAGACACTGTCCGCAGATCTCATTGTCGAACACGAGTTTCGGCAGGCTGAAGGTCAGTACGAAGTCGAGCATGCCGGGACCGGAGACGGAGTTGACCCCGGCGATCGCGGCAAGGAGAGCACTCGAGAACGTCTCGCCACCGGCCTGCGCATCCAGGAACTTGCCGTCGGACAGCGCCATGTACGCTTGCGTAGGCAGTTCGAGCGACTTCGCTACCTGTACGTAAGCGACGTTCAGGTGTTGTGCTTCGATCGCCGCCATCGGCGAACTCGCCGCTTTCATGTGGAACGTAGCCGGCGCACCGCCGAATATCACCGGCGCACCGGGCCGCACGATCTGCGCCATCGTGATGCCGGTCAGTACGTCGACACAATGGAATACCAGCGCACCGACCAGCGTGACCGGCGCGATGAGCCCCATCAGCGTGACCGGGACGATCTCGACGGGAATGCCTGCTTCGACGCAGTCGAGCAGGTTCTGGCAGGAATCCTCACCGTAGCGGAAGTTACCGGTTGCGGTAATCGTGAAGATGGACATCGGTTTCGCGATCAGCTCGTCGCGGTCGGCACGAAACATCTGCATCATCTCGACCATCCGCGGCACGCCGTGTTCGCTGAATGCACCCGAGACAACCGGCTTCTTCGACGTCGTCAATGTCATGTAGAGGCGCCACGCGTCGGACACCTGCGATTCGATGTCTTTGTTGGTAGAGAACGCGGTGGCGAGATAGGCAATATGCTCGAGTCCGTCGCAGATGCGTGCGTACTCGATGAAATCCGTCGAATCGGCGAGTCGGGTATCGCCGCTCCTGTGATCCAGGATCTTGAGGCCGCTGGATCCGGGGACATAGTGGACGTTGTTGCCGCCAATTTCGGTATAGGGTTCACCATCCCGCGTAAATAACGTGAACGAAGACGGCGCATCGGAAATTGCGGTGTCGATGACATCGACCGGAAACAGGATGCGCTTGCCGGTCTCGTCGGTCTTCAGCCCATGATCCTGTAACCGTTTCCTGAGCGCCGGCCCGCGGATTTCCATGCCGACCTCCGCCATCAGGCGCTTCGCCTCATCGAGGATCTTCGTAGTGAGTTCGTCACCTACGACTTTAAGTGTAGGACGCATATCAGTTCTCTATTCGCTGGTCTTCACGATTTCTTGTTGTCGTCTTCGTTAAAGCCGCTATCGTTTCGTGCCGCCACGTCTCGGTCCGCGCGACCTGATTGAAACAAAACAGGTGATAGCCGTCGATCCGGTTCGCGTAATCCGCCTGGTACTTTGCGAGTCCGAGGACCAGATCGTCGGGCGCGTACACACTCGACTTTATCAATTCCGCCGCAGCTTTCGGACTTCTGCGCAGGAACCTCATGGAATCGCCGACTCCTATCCGCAGGGAGGTGGCGAGAAGATGACTTCGTTCGACGACGCCGGGCAAGCCAATCCACACAGGCAGCGTCACGCCATGGTGTCGCATGTCACGGAGCCACGACCCGAAGACATCGGCGTCGAAGCACATTTGCGTGACCATGTAGGTTGCCAGCCGCTGCTTCTCGAGCAGCGCGGAGAGCAGCGTCCTGTCGTCGACGTCGGGGTGGCCTTCCGGATGCGCCGCGACCCCTATGTCGCGGAATCCATGCTCGAATTCGCCGAGTGCCTGTAGCACTTCGGCCGCGGTCGCGAATTCCCCGGCAGGTTTAGCCGCGTCGCCTCCGGGAACGAATATGCTCTCGACCCCCAGCATATCGAGGCGACTCACGACCTTCCCAAGGTGGTCGCGATCGCGAACGTTTTTTGCCGCCAGGTGCGGAACGACCCGAAAACCCTTGTGCACCAGCGTCTCCGTCAGGTCGATAGTCGCGTCCAGGCCTTTCGTCGGGGAACAGGTTACGGCGACATAGGCGTTGGGTTCGAGTACTTCGAGCTTCCGTTCTATTCCGGGTGCCGGAAAAATCTCCATGTATGCCTCACGCAGGTCCCTTACCAGCGCGCTATGCTCCGCAGCGGACGCCGGCTTGTTCACGGACGCCCTTTCCGTCTTTTAGATCTGACTTGCTGCCGCGCGGGCAGGTCGACGACGCTCGCGAGCGCATCAAAGGAATCGGAATCGTGTGGTATTGCCATTGCGTTCACGAAGTGATGCTGAAAACGCTCTTCGACCGCGGTCTCGATCTTCTCCACCCGATGCGTCCACTCTTCGACGAGATCGCGGGATGACCTGTCGAGTAACGCGATCCTGGCGCCCGTTCCCGCGGCATTGCCTGCCGAGGAAACCTTGTCCAGCGCACAATCGGGGATCATGCCGAGGACCATCGCGTACTTGACGTCGATGTGAGCGCCGAAAGCGCCGGCGAGCCGGATCCGATCCACCTTATCGGTACCGAATTTCTCCATCAACAGACGTGCGCCTGCATACAACGCCGCCTTCGCGAGCTGGATCGCGCGCACGTCGTTTTGCTGAATGCTGACCTCGGGCTCCCCTTTCACGAGCGCATAGGAAAAAGTGCGGCCTTCCGCCGAAATGCGAGCGGACTTTTTCGCAGCACCGCCGACGATCGTGCCGTCGTAATTAATGATGCCCGCCAGGTACAACTCCGCAATCGCCTCGATGATTCCGGAGCCGCAGATGCCCGTTACGCCGCAGGCGGGCAGGCTGTCGGCAAACGCGGGATCATCCGACCAGAGCTCGCAACCGACGACCTGGTACCTGGGTTCGAGTGTCTGCCTGTCGATGCGGACCCGTTCAATCGCGCCGGGCGCCGCACGCTGCCCCGAACTGATCTGCGCCCCCTCGAACGCCGGGCCGGTCGGGCTCGATGCCGCCAGCAACCTGTCGCGATTGCCCAGCAGTAACTCGGCATTCGTACCAACATCGACTATCAGGCCTATCTCGTCGCGTTCATAGGGGGCCTCGGCCAGCATGACGCCTGCCATATCGGCGCCGACGTGCCCTGCGATACTGGGCAGCGCATAGACATACCCTCCCGCATTGATGGTCAGCCCGACATCTCGTGCCGGGACCGTGACCGACGAGTCGGTCGCGAGCGCGAACGGCGCGGTGCCGAGCCCCACAGGGTTCAGGCCGAGCACGAGATGCGACATTATCGGATTGCCGACGATGGTAATCTCGACGACCTCGTCGAGACCGATATCGCTTTCGGCGACCACTTCTGCAATCAGTTCGTTGATCGCCTCGCGCACGACCGTCGTCAGTTCGGCCTCGCCGCCGGGATTCATCATGATGTACGAGACCCGGCTCATCAGGTCTTCGCCGAAACGAATCTGCGGATTCATGCGGCCCGCACTTGCGAGCACGTCGCCACTCGTCAGATTGCACAAATGCGCGGCGATCGTCGTCGATCCGACGTCGATGGCCACGCCGAAGAGCCGTTCCTTGAGCCCGGGCCAGACTGCAATGACTTCATTAGCGTTCCTGACGGCCGCCGTGACCTGCCAGTCGCCGTCGCGTAGTGCGGCAGAAAGCGATTGCAGCGCAGGGAGCCCGACCGAAACTTCTTCGAGCTGCCACTCTTTTTCGAGCGCAGTCGTCAGTCCCTCGAGGTCTCCGCTGGGACCGTCAAGTTCCGGCCTGCCGACCTCGACGAAGTAGGCGTGCGCCACCGGATCGATCTTAATGTCGTGAGCTTCGTGCGGTTTGCGGACGACCTGCCTGTGCACCTGGCTCGACTGCGGAACGTCGATCGCTATGTCACCGCACAAGGTAGCTTGGCAGCTCAACCGGCGATCGGCAGCAAGTCCGCGTCGTTCACGGAAGCGGGTCTCGGCCTCCCCGGCCCGCGACAGGTGATCGGCACTGGAAACGATGCCGTGTTTCGGTAGCTCACCTTGGGTGACGACGACCTGGCAGCGTCCGCAAAGCGCCCGCCCGCCGCAGACGGAATCGACGTCGACGCCGAGGCTGCGCGCTGCCTGCAGTACGGGCGTCCCCTTGGGAAAGCGGCCACGCCTGCCGGAAGGCGAGAATACGATGAGCGGGTCAGCGGATGTCATGAGCCTCCCTGGCCGCGCTCCTTGGCCCGGCGTCGGCCAGAGCGACGGCCCCGTCGCGGGGAGTCCGCGGATGCGGTATCACGGTAGGCCTCGATCCATTCCGCACACTGCGGGTCGTGACCCATGACGACGTTGGCGCCGCGCACCGCCTGCATCACCTCGGGATGCAGCGGATTGGTAATGGCCGACGTCATGCCGCCGGCGATCGCCATGCTGATGAACGCGGTATTGAGGCCGTTCCGGTTGGGCAGACCAAAACTCAGGTTCGACGCTCCGCAGGTCGTGTTTACCTTCAGTTCATCCCTCAGGCGCTTGACGATTTCCATCACCTGGCGGCCCGCCGAGTTGATCGCACCGATCGGCATGACGAGTGGATCGACGACTACGTCGCTTGTCGGTATGCCGTGATCGATCGCACGCTCGACGATTTTTTTCGCCACAGCAAAGCGCACGTTGACGTCTTCTGAGATACCCGTGTCGTCATTCGATATCGCAACGACTGCGCACTCGTATTTCCTGACCAGTGGCAGGACGCGCTCGAGGCGCTCCTCCTCGCCCGTCACCGAGTTCAGGAGCGCTTTGCCTTCGTATGCTTCGAGGCCGGCTTCCAGCGCCTCGACGATCGAGGAGTCGATACAAAGCGGTACATCGGTAATCGACTGGATGAGTTTTATGCAGTCCGCGAGTATTGCCGGCTCGTCGGCCAGCGGTATCCCGGCATTCACATCGAGCACATGAGCGCCTGCCTGCACCTGGGCCAGCGCATCCGCCTGGACCGTGTTGTAGTCGCCGGCTTTCATCTGTTCGGCGAGCAGCTTGCGACCGGTGGGATTGATACGTTCGCCGATTAACACGAACGGCCGTTCGAATCCAATGACGACCTCTTTCGTCGCCGAACTAATAATCGTATCCGTCATCTTGGTTTAGCCACTTGTTTGCCACCTGTCTTGACTACCGCCTCGAGCTGGTCGTCGTCGAACTCCTGCTCGAGCTTTGTAACACGCTCCGCTACCAACGACTCGAGATCACCGGACACGAATTCCGTTTCGCGCCGCCAGTCGTCGAGATAGGCATCACTCGAACCGCGGCCGGCGCGCATCGCCGCACGATCGATCGCTTTTGCAAAACGCGGCGGCAGTTCTTTCTTGACTTTCGTTCGCCCGTCGCGGCCGATGACCTGTGCAGGAATATCACGCCAGTAGATGCTGATCAGTTTTGCCACCGGATCACCTGTTCTCCGAGTGTTTTTTCGACGGGCTCGAGCCCGGTGAAATGCTCTTGGAATTCTAGCCCGAGATATTCGGCGCATTGCCTGGCGCGCGTGGACAGTTCGTCCGAACGACATTGGGCCAGGTAAACGACACGCTTGTAGTTGTTGAAATACTCGTGTTTGAGCTCGGGATGCCTGTCGAGCCCCAGCCCCTCGATCACCAATCGGTCGAAATGTCGCACCAGGAAGTCGGTCAGGTAAAACGTGCCAGGCTCCGCTTCATGCAACGCCGCGAATGCTGCCGCGCCCGCGTAGAACTCGTAACAATGCGCCCCGTCGAAACGTTCGACCCCATAGTCGGCGAGGACCCGGTCGAGGATCCCGCCGGTACCGCAATCCGCATAGGCGACAAAGACCCGACGGTAATCGTCCTTGAACTCGTCGAGCGCTTCGGCGACCGCGGTGGGGATCTTGTCAGGTGTATTGTGCAGTTCCGCGGGCAGACACTGGATCTTGATGTGATCCCAGCCGTTCCGGCGAGTGATTACCACGAGTTCGCGAGCGAGTGCGCCGCAGGCGATGATCAGGACGCTGGCGGCCATCGTTTCGGCTCAGGATGCCTGACGCTCGAGTACCAGGTCCGTGGCTACCCCGACCGTGGTGGCAGCATCGCGGCAATCGGCGTCGGCGCCGATCGCGGCGCCAAATGCTTCGTTAAGCGGCGCTCCGCCGACCAGCACGATGCGGTCGTCCCGGATTCCCTGGTCTTTCATGTGGGGCATTGTCGTCGTGAGCAGTGCCGACATGCCGGGGACATCGGGTCGCTCGCTCCCAAGCGCCTCGGGCACGCACAAAATCCCGTCCCGGCAGTGCTCGCCGACGATGTTCATACCGCCGACCAAAGCGTCGTCCGGGACTTTCTTTGCGTCCCGGCCTCGCGACAACAGGATCCCGGCTCCCCTCACGAACTCGTCGTCGGCCTGATCCGCGAGGACAATTTCTGTTTCTTCTTCCACTGACATCAGCTACGGTTTTCCGTTTGATACGCGCCGTAACCGATCCCCTGAGAACTTCCGATCGGTATCCGGCAAAAAAGGATGAGATTCGCCAAAGGCGACTGGTCTGGCAGTAATGCCAGCGACCGCATCCAGCGCGAAACTATACCCTGTCCACATTATGGATCGCACGCTCTAATGGCCGTGCCGGATTCCGACAGCAGAGCTATTCCACTGCCGACGCGACATGCGGAACGCCATTTGCCCTCGCCCACGCATTCACCGCGGCGATGTCGGAGGCGTGGATTGCGGCAATTTCCGCTTTGCGTTGCTGCCATTCCGCTGTCATTTCGGCGAGGCGTTCGATCGAGCCGGCGGATACCGGCGCACTCGCGCGATCGATCACGTCGAGCACGTGGCGGATGTGCACGTCGAGCCTGGGCGGCAAGCTGTCCTCGTCCTCGTACGTCTCGTACTTCGTCTGCGTCACCTTGTCTTCCCATGCCGTCAGGCGGTCGATCGCCGACTGACCGGATCCGGTCAATTCCTCCACGTCGGGGTAGTCGGCCATGAGTGCCCTCAGCTGCTCGCGCGATTTGCGCGCGGCCGCGAGCGTATCCAGTAGTTCGTTCAACAGCGTGGTCACCTCGCCGAGTTTGGAGTCCAGGAATTCGTAATCCCCTGCCGATGCGTCGACACGCGGATCCGGGAGTAAATCGAACTCGGCTGTGCTTTCGACATTGCCGATCGAGACCCGGGCCTGGTACCTGCCCGGTGTCACGCTTGTCCCGGCGAAGCCTGCAAACAGCCTGATGTCTTCAATGCAGTGGAGACCGTCGTAACGCATGTCCCAGCTCCATTGATTCAAACCCGGGTCCTTCGTCGGGTACTCGGGTTCGTACGGTCGGCGCTGGTCGGAGTTGCCGAGCATGCAGCGCTCGAACTCGCCCTCTTCGCTGGAGTAACTGCGCACGGGATTGCCGGCGGCGTCGCTGATTTCGATCGTCAATGGGCCGGCGTGCTCCTCGGCGAGGTAATACCGGAGCAGGACACCGCGCGGCGGGTTCTTGCCCTCATTCGCGCCGGCGCGACCTCCACCGCGGATCATCTCGGTATCGCGCGGTGCGAACAGGTGCAGTGCCTCGTCGGCGAGCGCGTCTTCCGCCTGCCGGAGAATACTCAGATCGTCAAGCACCCAGAAGCCGCGGCCTTGCGTCGCGGCCACCAAGTCGCCGCGGCGGAACGTGAGATCCGTGATCGGCACCGGCGGCAGATTCAGGTCCAGCGACTGCCAGTTCGCGCCGTCATCAAAGGACACGAACATGCCGCCCTCGGTACCGGCATACAGGACTCCCCGTCGTTCCGGGTCCTCGCGCACAACGCGCACGAAGTTTTCATCGGGCAGATCCCGGTCGAGTCGCCGCCAGCGCGTACCATAGCCCGTGCCTTTATAAATGTATGGACGGAAGTCGTTCAGCTTGTAGCCGGTGACCGCGACGTAGGCCGTACCGGGATCATGCGGGCTGACCTCGATCGCGTTGACCTGCGCGCCGTTGAGATTACCGGGCGTCACGTCCTCCCAGCTGCCGCCGCCGTTCCTTGTAAGGTGTATGAGACCGTCGTCGCTGCCGACCCAGATCGTATTTTGTGCGTGCGGCGAAGGCGCAATGTAGAAGATCGTGCCGTAGAACTCGGCGCCGACGTTCTCGGCCGTGATCGGCCCGCCGTTCAGCCCCTGCTTGTCCTTCTCGTTCTTCGTCAGGTCGCCGGAGATCTCCTGCCAGGTGACGCCGCGGTCATTGCTGCGCAGCAGGATCTGCGTGCCGTAATACAGCACGGCAGGATCCAGCGGCGAGGACGCCACCGGCGCATTCCAGTTCATGCGGTATTTCAGGTCCTTCGATTGCTGGCCGAACACGTACTCGGGGTACGGCTTGATCGGTCGTATGCGCTTCGTCTCGTGATCGTACTCGGTAAACGTGCCGTTGATCGACGTCGCGTACACCAGGCGTGGATTGTCCGGATCGAACGCGATATGCGCGCTCTCGCCTCCGCCCACCGGGTAAAAATCGTCGAGCCCGATGCCGCCGTCATAGGTCGCACTCGGGATCGAGACGGTGGAGTTGTCCTGCTGGCCGCCGTAGATGCGGTACGGTAGCTGGTTGTCGGTGATCACGCGGTAGAACTGCGCCGTCGGCTGGTTCATGATGCTCGACCACGACTCGCCGCCATCGAACGTGATCGTCGCGCCACCGTCGTTGCCGTTGATCATGTTGCGGTTATTGTCCGGGTTGATCCAGTGATCGTGATGATCGCCGTGCGGCGTATTGATCTTCTCGAACGTGACGCCACCGTCGATCGATTTCGAAAACGTCACATTGAGTACGTAGACGGTGTTCTCGTTCGTCGGATCGGCCTTGATGTGCTGGTAATACCAGGAGCGCGACCACAGGATGCGATCGCCATTCTTGAGTTCCCAGGTCTCGCCGTAGTCGTCGCTACGATAGAGCCCGCCCTTGCCGGGCTCGGCCTCGACAACCGCGTAAATGCGGTTCGGGCTCGAGGCCGAGACATCGATGCCGATCTTGCCAATAAGCTCCGGCAGACCTCCCTCGAGTTTCTGCCAGTTGTCTCCGCCGTCGGTGGTCTTGAAGATGCCACCGGCGGTGCCGCCGGACTTGATGAACCAGGGCTTGCGACCGTGCTCCCACATCGCGGCATAGATAATGCGCGGGTTCGACGGGTCCATGGACAGGTCCGTAGCGCCGGTCTCGTCGTTGACCTGCAGCACGGCTTCCCAGGTTTGCCCGCCGTCGCGGCTGCGGTACACACCGCGCTCCTCGCTCGGCCCCCAGATCTGCCCCTGCACACCGACGTAGACGAGATCGGGGTCGTTCGGGTGCACGATGACGCGTGCTATCTGTCCCGCCTCGGGTAACCCAATATGCGTCCACGTCATGCCGGCGTCCGTGGATTTGTACATGCCGTCGCCGTGACTGGTCGTGACGCCGCGGATTGGCGCCTCGCCGGTGCCGACGTAGATCACGTTCGGATCGGATTCGGCTACGCCGATCGCACCGATGGTTCCGACGTTGAAATACTCGTCGGAGATGTTCTGCCACGAGATGCCCGCGTTCTCGGTCTTCCACAGGCCGCCGCCGGTGGCGCCCATGTAGTAGAGCTGCGGATTGCCCGGCACGCCGGTGACCGCGGTCACGCGACCACCGCGCCAGGGACCTATCTCACGCCACTCGAGTCCGTCGAAAAGATCCGGGTTCACGGTGTCCGTCGCATTAGCGACGGATGCAAACATGACGATCAGTGCCGCAACGATGGCGGCGGGTCGGGTTCGATTTCTCATGGTTCTTGTTCCCTGGGATCTGACCCAGCAAAACTAGCATGCCGGGCCGGTTCTTACATCGGGTCAGATAAGGACGGCGCCGGCACCGAGGGCGATTTATTCCTGCCAGAGCTCTGAATCGTGGTGCCGCTCGTACTCTTCTCGCGTGATCCAGCCGCGCAACATCGATCGCGTCATATACAGTTTTTCCGGCCTGATCGCGAAATAGATATGCACCATCACCATCGTGATACTGATCAGGCCGGCGAAGCCGTGCAGCACGAACACCAGGCCACGCGTCGCTTCTGAAAAAAGGTACGGGTTGCGTTCCCAGAACGGACCGTCGATGCCGATCATCATGATGATGCCCGTCACGATCGCGACCAGCACGACGACCGCCACCGCATGGTGAAACGCTTTTTGCCCGACCGAGTATTTTCCCGTTCTTTTCTTTTGCCGCGCGCCGCCCAGCACTTCCTTCGTCATCGCTCTCACGGATGAAGCGAGCTCCTGCCACCGAATCCAGATGTCGGTGGGCTTTAACCAGACAAGCGACCGCAGGGCATGGAAAAGTACGAGCAACGTGAGTATCACGCCGGCAATCCAGTGCGGATCGACCCATGCGAAGTTGACGCCCACGACGGGCAGGAAACCGGTGAACAGCAGCACCAGCATCGAGGCCGCCATGAGCCAGTGATAAAGGCGATCGGCCAGGTGATGCCGGAGGACACGGCCGCGCGAACTGTCTTGCATATCACTCATCGTTCTCAAGATTCTTCAGCTTGCGGTGGGTGTATATGGCGTGGAAAACGATGAAGACGACGCCCGCCGCGACGAACATCCAGAGCAGGTCCCAGGAGGCTCCTTCCAGGATTCTCTGTCCCCATGCATCTGATTTATAACGAAGAACTTCCATGCTTTACGATCCCCCCGGAACCCGCTCCACAGCCTGTGCAAGCTGTTATAGTTCCCGATGCACCGGCGTTGACAAGAACAAGCCCAAGCAGCATGCCATTTTGCATCAACGCTGCGCAAAATTTCATAAGAACGCGCGTTTACGTTTTAATTTGAAGCACATAGCATCATCAGAGAACCATCACCAGGTGCATATCGATGAAAGACCCAGTTAAGTTTTATCCGGGTGCGCAAGCGGACCAGGGTGACGCGGACACGAGCGTTGCGATCCTCAAGAACCGGGCCTCGAGACGAGCATTCATCAAGGGAGTGATCGCATCGGGCGCCGTTGCCGGATCGGCAACGTTCCTGTTCGGCGGACTCGGTGGTTGCACCTCGGACCGGCCGCCCGCCGGCGCGGTCGAGCGGCTGCTGTCACTCAACATCAACGGCAGGGTGCGGCGGGTGGACGTGTTACCCAACGAGACCCTCGCGATGACCTTGCGTTACAAGCTCGGACTCACGGGCACCAAGTTGAGTTGTGATCGCGGTGAATGCGGCGCATGCACCGTAATCATCGACGGTGTCTCTACTTATTCCTGCTCGACCCTCACCCACATGGTCGGCGACCGGCAGGTACGTACAATCGAGAGCCTCGAGGGACCGAACGGCGAACTGCATCCGGTACAGCAGGCGATGATTGACGAGCTCGGACCGCAATGCGGTTTCTGCACGCCCGGCCAGATCATGTCCGCAGTGGCATTGCTCGAGGCAAACCCGAACCCGACCCGCGACGAGGCGCGACACGCGATGTCCGGCAATCTCTGCCGCTGCGGCGCCTACGACCATTATCTGAACTCCGTCATGCGTGCGGCACAGGAGGCGTGACATGGCATACAAATTACTGGGTAAAGATTTCACGCCGCCTGACTTGCGAGGCAAGGTAACCGGTAAGGCCAGATACGCCGAGGATTTCCGCGTCGAAGGCATGGTGTTTGCCAAACTGCTTTTGAGCCCGATGCCGCACGCCAGGGTGACGAGCATCGATACGAGTGATGCGCTGGCGATGGAAGGTGTCGTCGGCGTACTGACGGCCGACGATGTGCCCGCACCGGAAGGTGCAGGCGAGGCTATCCTCACCAATAACCCGCATTACATCGGTGAACCGATCCTCGCGATCGCCGCGGTCGACGAGACGACTGCTGCCGACGCGCTCGAGAAAGTGCGTGTCGAATACGAACCGCTGCCGTTCGTCATCGATCCCCTCGAAAGCCTGTACCCGGGCGGACCCGACGCGCGCGAGGGCGGCAACGTCGCCAATGCTCGCGTTCCGTTGCAGTCGATCAAGTGGACCGCGCGCGACTTCGCATCGGTCGAGGAAGGACAGCTGCCGATCACCGGCGAGCCACAGACCGAATGGTCTTACGGCGATCTCGACGCCGCGTTTGCGAACTCCGCGGTGGTCTACGACGAGACTTTCGTTACCGCCAGTAACTCCCACCACAGCATGGAACCACGTAGTGCGATGTCTTACTGGGAGAACGGCAAGTGCTTCCTGTACGGATCCACGCAAAGCCAGAGTTTCGCGGTACCGGGCATTGCCGGCCTGATCGGTATTCCCCCGCAAGATCTCGTGTACATCGCCGAATACTGCGGCGGCGGCTTCGGCTCCAAGGGAGCGGCCTACGCCGTGATGACCGTGCCGGCGCACTTCTCTAAGAAGATCGGCCGCCCGGTCATGCTGCGTATTACGCGCGCCGAAGAATATTACATGGGCTCAAACCGCGCGGGCTTCCAGGGACGGGCAAAGATCGGTTTTGCCGAGAGCGGCAGGATCACCGGTATCGACCTGTATGTCGTGCAGTCCAACGGGCCGAACTCCGGCTTCTGGGACTACACCGAGGCGGGCGCCGCCGTATCGATCTGCTACCAGCCCGAGGCGATGCGTTATCGCGGCATCCCGGTGCTGACCAACACGCCGCCGGGCGGTCCGCAACGAGGCCCGGGCGAGAACCAGATCGCCTGTGCGTTCGAGCCGTTCCTCGACAAGGCTGCCAAGGAGCTCGGCATTGACCGCGTGGAGATCCGCAAGATCAACGCACCGGATAACGACGCAATCTTCGACGGCCACCAGAACCCGGTGACCAGCGCTTACCAGCGGGAGGCGTTGCAAATCGGCGCCGAGAAATTCGGCTGGGGCGAGAAAGCGGCGCGGAGCGGCGAGCGCAATGGCTCGAAAGTGATCGGCATCGGTATCGGCCAGGCTTATCATTCGGCGGGTGCCGCCGGCTTCGATGGCATTGTGCGGATAACGCCCGACGGGATACTGCACATCCACTCGGGTGTCGGTAATCTCGGTACCTACTCGTATGCGGCAACGTCGCGTATTGCCGCCGAAGCCCTCACCTATGACTGGGAAAACGTCGTTATCGAGAGAGGCGATACGCGCAAGCACCTGCCGTGGAATTTCGGCCAATTCGGCAGCAATACCACGTTCACGATGGCGCGCAGCTATCACGCGGCGGCAATGGACGCGAAGCAGAAACTGCTGGAGATCGCCGCGGCGGAACTCGGTGGAGCGGCAGATGATTACGATATCGCTGACGAGGTCATCTCGGCGCAGGCGGATAGCTCGAAGAGCATGACCTTTGCCGAGGCGGCACAGAAAGCCGTGGACATGGGCGGCAAGTACGCCGGTCACGAGACACCCGACGACATCCACCCGATGACCACAGGTGCCGTTGCCGGCATCGCGGGAACCGGCCTCATCGGCGTTTCCAAGGACAACTACGATTTAAGCGGGGTGCCGCCCGCGCTCGCGGCCGGCTTCATGATGATCGAGCTGGATACCGAAACCGGCGTGTTCGAGATTCTCGATTACACCGGTTCGATCGACTGCGGCACGGTCATCCATCCGCAAAGTCTTGCGACGCAGGTCAAAGGCGGTTCGGTCATGGGTATCGGTCTCGCGGCACTGGAGCGTATCGTGTACGACCCGCAGAACGGCGTCGCGGCGAACGTCGGCTTCTACCAGGCCAAGCCGCCGTCCTACCTGGACGTGCCGGCAACCATGGAATGGGGCGCTGTCGACATCGCCGACCCGCAGAGCCCGCTGGGCACGCGCGGCATGGGCGAGCCTCCGATGGGTGCCGCCGCAGCGGCGCTGGTCTCGGCCATCTCCGATGCCATGGGTGGACACTATTTCAATCGCACACCGATTGTGGCGGACATGATCGTGAATGCCTTGAGCGGGCAGGAACAGTCACACAAACCGTTGCAAGTTGCGACTTACTGAGCAGGGGGCAGCAATGTCAAAAGATATGATGCCAATGTTCGAGCTGTATCAGCCGACCGATATCGCAAACGC
>JABAOE010005362.1_pt2 | contig 19406 bp, 19 predicted proteins | sample 7062141 | NCBI WGS metagenome assembly JABAOE01 (sample SAMN14538627, study PRJNA623070) | marine sediment metagenome | biome: marine biome [ENVO:00000428]; feature: marine pelagic biome [ENVO:01000023]; material: deep marine sediment [ENVO:00002113] | place: India: Gulf of Khambhat ... | reverse complement strand
ATGCCGAGCGTCTGCGCCCAGTCCGGCAGCGCGGTGTAGTGCAGGTGGTGCGGGCCGGCCCAGATGTAGAGGAAGATCAGCGACCAGAAGTGCACGATCGACAGCCGGTAGGAATAGACCGGCCGGTTCGCCTGCTTGGGCACGAAGTAGTACATGATGCCGAGGAATCCGGCGGTCAGGAAGAAACCGACGGCATTATGGCCGTACCACCATTGCACCAAGGCGCCCTGCACGCCGGCAAAGACCGGATAGCTCTTGGAGCCGAGAAAAGAGACGGGGATCGCCAGATTGTTCACCACATGCAGCAGCGCCACGGTGACGATGAAGCTCAGCAGGAACCAGTTGGCGACGTAGATGTGCCGCTCGCGCCGCATTGTTGACGATGTGCAGCATCGCCACGGTGACGATGAAGGCCAGGAAGAACCAGTTGGCGACGTAGATGTGCGGTTCCTTGCGCTTCATAAGCGTGCCGAGGAAGACCACCAGATAGACCACCCAGACGATCGTCAGCCACAGATCGACGTACCATTCCGGCTCGGCATATTCCTTCGACTGGGTAATGCCGAGCAGATAGCCGGTGGCGGCGAGCACGATAAAGAGCTGGTAACCCCAGAAGACGAACCAGGCGGCGTTGCCGAGCGCCAGCCGCGCGCCGGTGGTACGCTGCACGATATAGAAGCTGGTGCAAATCAGCGCATTGCCGCCGAAGGCAAAGATTACGGCCGATGTGTGCAGCGGGCGCAGTCGCGAAAAATTCAGATAGGGCTCGACATTGAGATCGGGAAACGCCAGCTGCCAGGCGATAAGCACGCCGACCAGGAACCCGGCCAGACCCCAAAACAGCGTCGCGATCACGCCATAGCGAACCGGCCCGTCCATATAGCCGTCATCATCGGCCTGCGGCGGCGTCGCCTTGCCCGATACATCCATTGTCCGCAGCCGGTAGATGGCCAGGGCCAGTGCGATGAGCGCTATCAGCCCCATGTGGATCGCGAACTGGTTGTCCTTGGCCAGCGCCGCGCCAAGCATCGCTATCAGCGCGATCACGGTCAACAATCCGGCTTGAGCCATCGCCATGGTTAAACCCCCTCATGATCGCTGCGACGAATCATTCCGTTACCCGTGGCATTTTGCAAGGTAATTCACGGCTAGGGGCTGACGGAACGTCGATCTTTGATTCAGATCAACATAATAACGGGGTAAAGGCGGCATAATTTCAAAAAAATCACCACCAGAGCCCGGGCTGGCGGGTAAGTGGAGTTTGTCGATGTCGGAACAGATGCGGCAACGCGAAAATCTAGCCGCCGCTGCGAACAATCCGCCGACCGCCACCGAAATACGGCGCGATCCGTTTGCCTATCTCTCCTATGAGCACGTCATCGAAGAACGGCTGTGTGATCTCCTGGAAGCCATTGCCGATGCTTTGCCTGAAGGGGTGTCCCCGGCTTGCGCGAAAATCGCCGTCGATTACCTTCAATCGCGTTTTCCCGGACATATCGCGTTGGAGAACGAGATCGTCTTTCCCGTGCTGAAGGCGGCCAAGCCGGTCAGCCTTCAGTTTGGCCGCGCCATTAAGCAGGCGCAGCAGGAGCATGCCGCCGACGAGGATACGGCGGCCGAGCTCGCTGAGGCACTGGCCGCCTTTGCAAACGATCGCGAAACCGGCGACCCCAATGTGCTGGGCTACATGCTGCGCGGTTTCTTCGAACAGCGCCGCCGCCACATTGTCTGGGAGGAATCGCTGCTTTATCCGCTTGCCCGCCACAACATAAAGACCAAGGAAATGGCCGGGCTGGGAGAATCGATCCTGCATTACCTGATGCATTCAAACCGCATCATCCGGGTGTCGGGCTGACCCGGTTGCGGTCGCCTGCGACGTGTTGAATGCGGCGCCACGCGCCGCCGTCACTGGCCGGACGCCACCTCCAGTCTGGCGACCGAAGGCACGGTTATGGTCCGGTTCTGCTCCACCTCAATCAGACCATCGGTCTTCAGCCGGGTGATCTGCCGGCTGACCGTCTCTATCGTCAGGCCGAGGAAATCGGCGATGTCGGCACGCGAAAGCGGCAGATCGAATCGAATCGCGTCGGCGTCCTCGTCGGCGCCACAGCCGATATTCGGAATCCGCCGGGCGATCATCATAAGAAACCGGGCGACTTTCTCGCGCGCCGACTGCCGTCCCAGAAGCAGCAGCCAGTCGCGCGCTGCGTCCAGCTCGTCAAGCGTGCTGGAGAAAAGCCGGTCTTCCAGATCGTGAATATCGTTGAGCAGGGATTCAAACGGCTTGCGGGGGAAGATGCACAATTCGACATCGGTCGCAGCCTCCGCGTGACAGGTCGCCTTGCCCTTGTAGGCGCGGCCGAGGAAGTCGCTGGCGAATTGCAAGCCGACAATCTGCTGGCGCCCGTCCGGCAGCAGCTTGCCGAGCTTGACGACGCCGGAGACGACGTTGCCCAGATAGTTGACCTCGTCGTTCTCAAAGAAGATCGTCTCGCCGGCCCGGTAGCTCTTCTGCCGGGCGATGCTGTTGATACGGGCCAGGTCGTCACTGCTCAACGTGCTGCAGATCGCGCGGTGGCGGATCACACAGTCGCTGCACTGCAAGGGAACGAGGTTGCGGATCACCGTCGCCGGCACGAATTTTCTCCCTCACGGATTCCGCTACACTTAGATGACCGATCAGCGGTTTGCGTGCAACGCACAAATTGTATCAATGCCGGTCGGTGGTGATCAACAAGTCCTTCGCAGGGTGGCCAATGGTCGCGACACAATTGGCGCAGACCGGTGGGTCCGCGCTTGTCGCAGGAACGGCTCGCCCTATTGCGGCAGATCACCTTCCACGCCTTCGACATAATAGTTCATGCCGAGAAGCACCTCGTCGGAAAGCCGCTCGCCGGCGCCGATCACCTCAGTCCCGTCCTGCTTCCTGATCGGTCCCTGGAAGGCATGGATCTCGCCGGATTTGATCTTGGCCGCGGTCTGCGTGGCCATGGCTTTCACGTCGTCCGGCATATTCTTGTATTCCGACATCTCCACCATATCCATGGCAAAGCCGCCCCAGACGTCCTGGCTCTTCCAGGTGCCGTCCATGACCGCCTTGACGCGGGAGATGTAGTAATCGTTCCAGTTGTCGACGATCGCCGTGAGCTGATAGTCGGGGGCAAATCGCAGCATGTCGGAGGCCTGTCCGAAAGCGAAAATATTGCGTTCAGCGGCGATCTGCAGCGGCGCCGGCGAATCGGTGTGCTGGGTGATGATGTCGGCGCCCTGGTCGATCAGCGCCTTGGCGGCGTCGGCTTCCTTGCCCGGGTCGAACCAGGAGTTGACCCATACGACCTTCAGCTTGAAGTCCGGATTGACCGAGCGCGCCCCCAGCACGAATGCGTTGATGCCGCGTACCACCTCCGGGATCGGGAACGAGGCGACATAGCCTGCGACGCCGGCTTTCGACATTTTCGCGGCGATCTGTCCGATGACGTAGCGGCCTTCGTAGAAGCGGGCGGAATAGGTCGAGACGTTTTCGGCGCGCTTGAAGCCGGTGGCGTGCTCGAACTTCACATCCGGAAACTTGGCGGCGACCTTGATGGTCGGGTTCATGAAGCCGAAGGATGTCGTGAATATCAGCTTGTTGCCGTCGCGGGCGAGCCGCTCAATGGCGCGTTCTGCGTCGGGGCCTTCTGAGACGTTCTCAACGAACGTCGTCTCGACCTTGTCGCCGAACTCCCTCTCGATCGCCAGACGCCCTTCATTGTGCTGATACGTCCAGCCATGATCGCCGACTGGGCCGACATAAATGAAACCTACCTTGAGCTTTTCTTGCGCTTGTGCGGCGCCGGCAGCGATAGCCAGCACAGTCGCCGCGGCGATCAACAACGTCCTGATATGCATTGAGTTTGTCCTCCGGTTTGATTGTCGGTATTGGCGAAATCTTCCCTCAACGCGCCGGCACGAACGGCTTGCCGAGACAGGCTGGCGTGTTGACGCGCAACAGCGTCTTGTTGCGCGATATGATGACCAGAACGACGATCGTGGCAAGATAGGGCAAGGCGGATATGAACTGCGAGGCAACGCCGATGCCGGCGCCTTGCGCATGAAATCCGAGGATCGTCACGGCGCCGAAAAGGTAGGCGCCCACCGCCACCCGCCACGGCAGCCAGCTTGAGAAGACGACCAGCGCCAGGGCGATCCAGCCCCTGCCGGCGGTCATGTTCTCCGTCCACAGCGGCGTGTAGGCGAGCGACAGATAGCCGCCGCCGAGGCCGGCACACGCACCGCCGAACAGCACCGCCATCCATCGCACCCTGCGAACCGAAATTCCCAGATTGTGCGCCGAATCGTGACTGTCGCCGACCGCCCGCAGCGTCAGGCCGGCGCGGCTGCGCGAAAGAATCAGGCCGGTCAGGGCGACCAGCACGAAGGACAGATAGACCAGGGCGTCCTGGCCAAAGACGACCGGACCGACGACCGGAATGTCGGAAAGGCCGGGGATGTCAAGTTTCGGCAGTTTGATGCCGGGCGTGCCGAGAAACGGCTCGCCGACCATCGCCGCTGCGCCGAGCCCAAACAGCGTCAGCGACAGGCCGGTTGCCACCTGGTTGGCGGCCAGGTTGATGACCAGAACGCCGAACGGTATCGACAGCGCGGCACCGGCAACGGCGGCCATCGCCACGCCGACCGCCGTCGATCCCGTCAGGTTTGCGGCGGCGAAACCGCCGATGGCACCGGCGATCATCATTCCCTCCACGCCAAGATTGAGAACGCCGGACCGCTCAACGACGAGCTCGCCGATCGCCGCCAGCAGAAGCGGCGTGGAGGCGGTAATCACCGTCAGGACAATGGCCGTGAGGATGCCGGCCTCAAACATGGGGAACTGCCTCCTGAGCGGCGGTCTCCGGTACGGCGACGGCCGGGCGGCGGAGCTTGACCGACACCCGGTAGGCAATAAGCGTGTCGCAGGCCAGGATCATGAACAGCAGCAGGCCCTGGAACAGCCGGGTGACCTTGTCGGACAGGCCGAGCGTGACCTGTGCCGCCTCGCCGCCCAGAAAGGTCAAGGCCAGAAGCAGGCCGGCGACGATGATTGCCAGCGGATTGAGGCGGCCGAGAAACGCCACGATGATCGCCGTAAAGCCGTAACCGGGCGAGATCTCCGGCCGCAGCTGGCCGATCGTGCCGGAAACCTCCGAAATGCCCGCCAGGCCGGCAAGCGCACCGGCGATGACGAAGACGCCAAGCATGATGCGTTTCTGGTCAAAGCCGGCGAAGCGCGCCGCCCGCGGCGCCTCGCCCGTCACCTTGATGGCGAATCCGTGCACCGAGACGCCGAGACGCCAGGCCGCCACAACGGCGGCAATCAGGCCGAACAGCACGCCGACATGCAATCGCCCGCCCTCCACGATCAGCGGCAATGTGGCGGCGGCGTTGAACAGCTGCGATTCGGGAAAGTTGAAGCTGCCCGGATCACGCCAGGGGCCGCGGACCAGCCAGTCAAGCATCAGCAGCGCAACATAGGACAGCATCAGGCTGGTCAGGATCTCGTTGGCGCTGAAGCGGTTCTTCAGGATCGCCGGGATGGCGCCGTAAAGCGCCCCGCCCGCCATGCCCATGGCCAGCATCGCCGGCAGCAGCAGCGGAGACTGCGAATCGGGGAAATAGATCGGCAGCACCGAGCCGGCGACGGCGCCAGCCGTAAACTGGCCTTCCGCACCGATGTTCCAGGCATTGGCGCGGAAGCAGATCGCCAGGCCGATGGCGATCAGCACCAGCGGCGAGGCTTTGACGACCAGCTCTTCCAGCGACCAACTCTTTGTCAGCGGCTCCACGAAATAGACATAAAGCGCCCTGGCCGGGCTGACGCCGAGACTGGCAAACAGGATAACGCCGAATATCAAGGTCAGGCCGATGGCGATCACCGGCGACACCAGCGCCATCGTCGTGGAGCGCTCGGCCCGTTGCACAAGTTCAAGTCGCATGGTTGCTCTCTCCGCTGTCGGCGGGTGCCCCCAGGCCGTCATGGGCGTGATGGATGCCGCCCATCATCAGGCCGACCTGCTCCGCCGTCAGTGAGTCGGCCGCATAGGCCGGCGACAACTTACCGTCGGATATGACCGCGATCATGTCGGAAATCTCGAACAATTCGTCGAGATCCTGGCTGATGACGAGGACGGCGGCGCCCTTGCGGGCAAGCGACACGAGCTCTTCGCGGATCGTCTGCGCCGCGCCGGCATCGACACCCCAGGTCGGCTGGTTGACGACCAGGACAGCCGGGTCGCGGTCGATTTCCCGGCCGACGACGAACTTTTGCAGATTGCCGCCCGACAGGGCGCTGGCGCGCGGGTCGTCGGTGGCCCGGCGCACGTCGAACCGCTCGCCGACGCGCAGCTCCACGTCCCGCGCCGCACGGCGGTTGATGCGGCCGGACGGCGCGACGGCCTCGCCGGCGCCATGGTGGGTCAGCACGACATTTTCAGACAGCCGGAAGGCGGCGACGGCGCCATGGCCAACCCTTTCTTCCGGAACGAAGGCCGCGCCCATCCGCCGCCGCCCGTTAATGCCCATCCGCCCGACCGGCCGGCCATCGATGAGAATTGCCTCCGCATTGCCGGCCAGCCGTTCTCCCGATAACGCATCGAATAGTTCCGACTGGCCGTTGCCGGCAACGCCGGCAATGCCAACCACCTGCCCGCCGGCCACATCAAGGTTGATATCGGCAAGCCCGATGCCGAACGGCCCGTCGGCGGCAAGCGACAGGTTTCTGACCCGCAGGCGCGGCGTTGCCTGACCGATGCCGGCGGCAGGCTTTTCGACGCCGCCAACGTCGGCACCGACCATCATTTTGGCCAGGCTGGCCGCGCTTTCCGTCTTCGGATCGGCGGTCGCCACGACCTTGCCGCGGCGCAGGATCGTCGCCCGCCCGGCCAGTTCCAGGACTTCCGAAAGCCGGTGCGTGATGTAGAGGATCGCCCGGCCCTCGCTCGCCAGCCGGCGCAGCGTGACAAACAGCAGGTCGGCCTCCTGGGGAGTCAGCACCGATGTCGGCTCGTCCATGATGATGAGCTGCGGCTCCTGCAAGAGGCAGCGGACGATTTCGACCCTTTGACGCTCGCCGACGGAAAGATCGTGGATGCTGGCATCGGGATCGAGCGGCAAGCCGTATTCACGCGAAATTGTTCGGATTCTGTCGGCCAGGCCGCGTCGACCCGCCTCCGGCGGCAGCCCGAGCAGGATGTTTTCGGCGACACTTAGGGCCTCAAACAGCGAGAAATGCTGGAACACCATGCCGATGCCATGGCTGCGCGCCTCCGCCGGATTGGCATGACGAACCGGCGTTCCATGCCACAGGATTGCCCCTGAATCAGGCTCAAGGGCGCCATAGAGCATTTTGACAAGGGTTGACTTGCCGGCGCCGTTTTCGCCGAGCAAGGCGTGGATTTCGCCTGCCTTGATATCGATGGAGATGGCGTTGCAGGCGACAAGCTCGCCGAACCGCTCGCTTGGTCAGGCCGATCGTCTGGATGACCGGCACGGGCTCGTCCTCCGGCCGCGCCGATCCGTCGGGTTTCGCCATTGGACTGGTCCCATCCCCCTCCATGCCGCCTACGCTATTGCGATCGCCGGTCTTGCGCCAGCCTCTGCCAACGCTTTTGCCGGCATTGCGGTTTCAGGCTCCGGCCCGAGCGGTTGTTATGGGACGAGCACTGTCGCGCCCGTTGTCTTGCGGCCTTCCAGCGCCCGGTGCGCCTCTGCGGCGTCCTTCAGCGGGAAGGTCTGATTGACCTCGATTCTCACCGCACCGGCGCTGACCACCTGCATCAGGTCGCCGGCCATGGCCTCCAGATTGGCGCGGGTGTTGATGTAGGAAAACAGTGTCGGCCGGATGGCGTAGAGCGAGCCCTTCTGGGCCAGCAAATTGAGATCGAAGTTGGTGACCGGGCCGGAAGACTGGCCGAACAGCACCCACATGCCGTGCGGCTTCAGGCAGTCTAGCGATCCCGGACAGGTGTCCTTGCCGACTGAATCGTAGACCACGTCGCATTTGTCCCCGCCGGTGATTTCCGCCACCCGCGCGACGAAATCCTCCTGCTTGTAGTTGATCGTGTAATGACAGCCATGGGCTTTTGCCAGCGCCGCCTTTTCCGCAGAGCCGACCGTGCCGATGACGGTTGCGCCGAGATGGTTGGCCCACTGGCAGGCAATCAGGCCCACGCCACCGGCGGCGGCGTGGAGCAGGATGGTCTGGCCGGCTTTCACGCGAAAGGTCTGGTGCAGCAGATATTGCGCCGTCAGGCCTTTCAGCATCATTGCGGCGGCGGTGTTGAAATCGATGTCATCGGCGAGCCTGATCAGCTTATCGGCCGGCACGATCCGTTCGCTGGCATAAGCACCGATCGGCCCGGTATAGGCGACGCGGTCGCCGACGCTGAGGTCGCCAACGCCCTCGCCAAGTGCGGTGATGATGCCGGCGCCTTCATTGCCGGGAATGAATGGCAGGCCGTTAGGCGCCGGATAAAGGCCGGTGCGGAAATAGATGTCGATGAAATTGAGGCCGATCGCTTCCTGCCGGATCCTGGCCTCGCCGGGACCGGGGGCTGCGACCTCCTGCTGCTCATAGGTCAGCACCTCCGGTCCGCCGGTTTCGTGCACCATGATGACGTCGGCCATAGCCGCTCCTCCCTCAGTCTGCTGTTTGCGAAACGCGCCGACGGCGTGCCAGAACGTTGAATGCTTCGACCATCGCGGCAAAGGCCATGGAAAAATAGATGTAGCCGCGAGGAATGTGAAAGCCGAGCCCGTCGGCGATCAGCGCCACGCCGATCAGCAGCAGGAACGCCAGGGCCAGCATCTTGGTCGTCGGATTACGCCTGATGAAGGCGGCGATCGGGCCTGAAGCGATATACATCATCACCATGGCCAGACCGACGGCGGCGACCATCACCTCCACATATTCGGCCATGCCGATGGCGGTGATGATGGAATCGACGGAAAACACCAGATCGATGACGATGATCTGGGCGATGATTGCGGCAAATGCCGCCGACCGGCTTTGCGCCAGCGGTTTTAGCTCGCCTTCGATGTCCTGATGGATTTCCCGGGTTGCCTTGACCAGAAGAAAGAGCCCGCCGGACAGCAGGATCACGTCGCGCCAGGAAATCGGCTCGCCGAAGACGGTGATGAACGGTTCTGACAGGCCGATAATCCAGGCCAGGGCGGCCAGCAGGATGATGCGGAAGATCAGGGCCAGGCTGAGGCCGATCTGCCGCGCCCGTCGTGCCTGTTTTTCATCGAGCCGCTCCACGAGGATGGAGATGAACACGATATTGTCGATGCCGAGAACGATCTCCAGCACCGTCAGGGTGACAAGACTGGCCCAGACCTGTGGATCGTTAAGCAGTGTCAACACGCCCGCACCCTTCTTCGCTCACCGCGACCGCAACACCTGCTGGACGGCTCCGACGCCGAAAATGTAAAGGCTTGCCGCCAGCAGGACGCCCTTGACCACCGGTGCGACATCGAAGTTGGCGGCGACGATCCAGGTCGCCAGGAAAAACCACAATATGGCCACGGCGAGGGTCAGCGGCCGCCAGCGCTCGACGCGCACGGGATGAATGAACCGGACCGGCAGGAAGGTCAGGGTGGCCAGGGCGACGGTCACTGCCATGACAATGGCGGGCGGCGGCGCCAGCACGAAGATCACGAAGACGATCATGTTCCAGCCGGCGGGAAAGCCGCGGAACGAATGGTCGGGCTGCTTCATGCCGGTATCGGCGAAATAGATCGCTCCGCTCACCGCCACGATTGTCGCGGCCAGCGCCGCCATAAAGCCGCTCAGGCCGCAGCCGAGCGCCAGAATGATCGCCGGCACGAACACATAGGTCGTATAGTCGATGACAAAGTCGAGGGCGCTGCCGTCCCACTTCGGCAATCGTTCACGCACGCGCAATCGCCGGGCCAGCGGTCCGTCTATGCCGTCGATGATCAGCGCCAGGCCGAGCCATATGAAGGCGGCGCGCCAGTCCAGGCCGGCAACCGCGATCGCGGAAAGCACTGCCAGGGCAGCGCCGCTGGCCGTCAGCAGATGAACCGCATAGAGGTGCGCTTGCTGCGCCACTGATCGCGCCTACGGACCGGCCCAGTCGAGCCGGCACAGCTCCGCCGAGCGGCCAGCGAAGTTCCAGTTGCGGCCGAAAGCGCGCATGCGGCTTTTTTCCGCCTGGCACACCGTGACGCCCGGGGCGATCCAGTACTGCGAGTTGTTGATGACGACATCGTCGCCGCGCTTCTGGCCGCTGATCGGCGCAATCGCGCCGTCGATGTAGCCTTGCACCTTGACGATGCGAGTCTTGTCGTTGGTCTCGTAGGTAACTGGCGCCTGCCGGACACCGAGGAAATTGCCGACCAGAATCGACAACAGCGATGTCGATCCTCCGGCCCGACCGGAGAAGATCTTGGTCAGCGCGTTGACCGCATAGACCGACGCGCGATCATCGACAAAGACGCCGGCGGTCCAGTTGCCGCGCGCCATCAAGCCGGGGATTTCCATGATCAGGCCGAGATTGAGGCCGGAAAGATCGGTGTCGCCGTAGCGGCCCTCGTCGATCCTGATGCCGGCCCATGCCTGGCAGTAGCCTTCCGTCGGCGGATGCCGGCCCAGCGAGAGCACGCACGGACAAAAGACGGTGCAGTTGCACGACAGCGCCAGTTCACCCTTCAGTGTCCAAGATTCACGCGACACCGCATCCTCCACTCAGTGTTTTGTCATGCCCCGGACCAGGCCAGCAACGCAAGCCCGCCGGCGACCAGGGCGACGCCGAACGGCTTGTCAAGCTGTCGCAGGTTCCAGTGCTTCTGTGCCGCCATCACCGCCGCCAATATGGCCATGACGCTCAGATGCACAACGCCGGCGGCCAACATGAGAGCCATCAACGCCCAGCAGCAGCCGACGCAGAACAGGCCCTGCTCGGCGCCAAGCCGGAAAATCCGTCCGGCATCGGGCCTGAACCGGCCGAGAAGCACGGCGAAGGGGTGGCGGCACTTGCTCAGGCAAGCCGCCTTGAGCGGCGAGAGCTCGTAAAGTCCGGCGGCGACCATCAGCGCCCCGCCCAGGACCGGATCGATCGACTGCTCCGCGCTTGGTCCGAAGCCGCTGCTTTGCAGGCCGATCTGGACGGCGGCGGCAACCGCTGAAAAGCCGGCCCATACTGCAAGATAGCCGGTCACGAGGGCGGCGACGGGCGGCACGCGGACGGCCTTTTCGCGCGCCGCATGGGCGATGTCGAGATAGGCCATGACAAAGCCCCATGCTGTCGGCAACATCATGGCGACTGACATCAGCACCCACAGGCTGTATGCCACAAAATAGACAATTGCTGTTTGGGCGTCGCCGGTGGCAAGCTGGCCATGGCCCGGCATGGCGATCAGGATTACTGCCGCCGACAGGCTCAACGCGGCAATTGCCGCGGTAACGGCCAGCCGCGCGAGATAGGGAGCTCGGCTAGGAGCAAGTTGCGTGTCCAGTGGTGAATGTGTTGCGCTCATAGGCGCTTATTGAACGGTTTTTCCGCCTTCGACAACGCCGCAGAAATATTCGCCTGACAAGGCCGCCCGATTGGCTGCGGCGCGGCGGACGTTTGCCGGCACGCAATCGGGCGTTCAAGGTGTGGGACATGGCCAGGACGCAAACGCTCAATCACCGTCAAGTCGCCGTCATCGGCGGCGGCGCGACGGGCTATGCCGCTGCGCTGGCTGCGGCCAGGGCGGGATTTGAGACGCTATTGTTCGCACCACCGGCGCGCTTTCCGCCGGGACGCACCGCCGCGCTTTTTCACGGTTCCATCGCCATATTGGAACGGTTCGGCGTATGGCCGGATTTGGCCGATAACGCCGCGCCACTTAAGTCCATGCGCCTTGTCGACGCGACCGGCCGTCTGATCCGGGCGCCGGAGGTCACGTTTCGTGCCTCCGAGATCGGCCTGCCGGCCTTCGGCTACAACATTGCCAATGCCGATCTGGTTGCCGCTTTTCACAAACAGGCGGCGAGGCAGAGGCGGCTGACGATTTACGCCGATCCGATAACGGCAGTCGAGCCTCAGCCGCAGATCGTCAAGCTGGCCTTCGGAGAGGCAGGAAAGGCGACGACCGGCCTTGTGATCGGCGCCGATGGCAGCCGCTCCCTGGCCCGTCGCGCCGCCGGCATTGCGACGCGCGACTGGACTTATGCCCAGGCGGCTCTCGTCACCACCTTATCGGTTGAATATCCGCACGACGGCATTTCCACCGAGTTTCACACCGAAACCGGTCCGTTCACGCTGGTACCGCTGGCCGGCCGGCGGATGAGCCTTGTCTGGGTCGACCGGCCCGAGGTCACCGAAGCCGCCGCCAATTGCCGGGAATCTGACTTCAACGCCGAAGTTGAACGGAAATCGCATGCCATCGTCGGCCGGATATCCGTCGACAGCGAGCGGGCCGTCTTTCCGCTGCGTGCCATGCTGGCCGAGCGCTTCGCCACCAGCCGGATCATGCTGGTCGGCGAGGCGGCGCATGTCTTTCCGCCGATCGGCGCGCAGGGCCTCAATTTGGGCTTCCGCGACATTGAGGCGGTCGACAGCGTCCTGCGACGCTTTCGGAAGGATCCGGGCAATGCGCTGGCGCTTGACGCCTATCACCGCGCCCGGCAGGGCGATATTCGCTCGCGCACTTTTGCCGTCGACCTGCTCAACCGTTCACTGCTGACCGGCTTTCTGCCGGTCCAGGCCGTGCGCGGCGTCTGCCTGGCGCTGGCCGGCTCGCTGCCGACGCTGCGGCGCATCCTGATGAAGCAGGGGCTGGCGGCGCGAAGCTAGGGCCCTCCCCCAGCAGCCTTAGCGTAATCACTCCGGCAGGGGCGGCGCCGGCCTTGCTCCTGGCGGTTGGCGGAAATGCCGATCGATGGGCACGACGGCGGCCGGCAGATAGCCGTCCTCGTCGCCGACCGCGTCGTCGAACAGGCCGCGTTGTCTGAAATGCGGGTCGCGCATGGCCTGCGCAAGCGGTGTCAGGACGCTGGCGCAACAATCCGCCCGGTCGAGGATCGGTTGCCATTGCGCCGCCGTTCTGCCGGCGATCGCCGCGGCGATCGCCCGGCGGCTCCTTTGCGGGTCCTGCCTGTCGTTGCGGGCGTCGTCGGCAATATCCAGCGCCGTGCACAGGCGCTGCCAGAAATGATCCTCCAGCGCGCCGATGCAGATCGGCGTGCCGCATTTGGCCGGATAAAGCCCGTAGCGCGGCGATCCGCCGGTCAACAATCCCTCGCCATTGCCGGGAAAACGGCCGCTGGCCGTGCCGATCGCCTGGGCGAAGACGGCAAAGGTGAACATGGCATCGCTCATGGCGATATCGAGAAAGGTGCCCTCGCCCGTCCGCTCGCGGCGCAACAGCGCCAGCAGAATGTTGATGACGGCGGGAAGCGAACCGCCGCCGATATCGGCGATCTGGGCGGGCGGCAGGACCGGCCTGTCGCGACTGCCCCACGACAAGGCCAGGAGCCCGGTCCGGCCGGCATAGTTGATGTCGTGACCGGCCTCCAGGGCACGCGGCCCGCTCTGCCCATAGCCGGAAATGGCGCAGTAGATCAGACGGGGATTGACGGCTGAAAGGGTTTTGTATCCCAGCCCCAGGCGATCCATGACGCCGGGCCGGAACTGTTCCACCACAATATCGGCACTGCCGATCAGCGATAGGGCGTTTTCGCGTCCGGCCTTGCTCTTCAGGTCGATGACGAGCGAGCGCTTGCCCCGGTTTAAAAGCGCAAACGGCGCCGATTCGCCGACGATGAACGGCGGAAAGCGGCGCATGTCCTCACCACCCGGCCTTTCGATCTTGATGACATCCGCGCCGGCTTCGGCCAGCATCAATGTCGCCAACGGGCCGGGCAATAGCGTCGAAAAATCCACGACCGTCAGGCCGGAAAGCGGCTGCGTCATGTCTGCCTCATGTTGCATGCCTATCGCGCCAACAGATCGAGCGGCAAAAGCCCGTTGGAGATCAGATAGAGCAGGGCCGTGACGGTTGGCACCGAAATCGCGGTTCCGAGCAGGATCGCGGAGGAGCCGCGCAGAATGTAGGTGTTGTATTGTGTGGCGATGACATAGATCGTCGCCGCCGGCGGCAGCGACGCCATCATCACGCCGGTATAGACCCATACCGGCTCAAAGCCGCCGACCCAGCTCAGGATCAGGAAGGCGATCAGCGGATGCACGATCAGCTTGATGGCGATCAGCACCGGCAATTCGCCGGCAACGCGCTCCAAGGGCCGCAGCGAGACGGTGACGCCGAGCGCAAACAGCGCGCTGGGCGCGGCCGATGCCTGCAGGAATGTCAGCATGCGATCGACCGGCTCCGGCGGTCGCAGCCCGGTTGCCGCGCTGGCAACGCCCAGCAGCGTGGCGATGATGAAGGGATGCAGCAGGATCTTTCCGGGAACGGCGACCAGCGTCTTGCCGAGGCTGTCCCGGCCGCCACCGCCGATCGCCATCATCATCGGCGCCAGGGTAAAGATCAGCACTACGTCGAAACAGAATATCAGGGCCGCCGGTACGGCCGCCTCCGGGCCGAAGGCGACAAGCGCCAAGGGTGGCCCCATATAGCCGACATTGCCGTAGCCGCCGACCATTCCCTGCATGGTCGCTTCCCGCAGGTTGCCGGGGTTTCTCAGCGCCGCGAAGGAAAACGCGATGGCAAAGGCCGTATAGGTTGCCAGCGTGGTTGAGAATACGAAGCTCCAATTGGCGAGCTGCTCGATCGGCGTGCGCGAGATCAGCTGGAAGAACAAAGCCGGCAGGGCAAAATAGAGAGCGAAGATATTGAGCCAGGCAAGGGCGTTTTCGTCGCGGCGCCAGATGCGCCCGGCCAGATAGCCGAGAAAGATCAGCCCGAAAAACGGCAGCGCCAGGCCGGCAACCTTCATCATGCGTTCAGCTCGCATCCTTTATGATTGCAAAAGGTTGGCAAGACGAATCGACGATTGTTGCGATTGACGAGGCTGCCATGATCGACCGCGCGCAAAGGATCAGTCCGGGCTAGTCTTTGCTTGCAGCTGCGTCAACAACGGCAACACCAACCTGCAGAGCGACGCTTTGCCGTTTGACAAACGGCCGACGCCGCCCAAGTCTTGACAAATCGGTGGGCGATGCGGCCTATCAGGTAAAGGATTGCCGCAATGGTCTTGATCAGAAACGCCAAATTCCAGGTTGGGCAGGTTGTCCAGCACCGGGTTTTCCCGTTCCGCGGTGTTGTTTTCGACGTCGATCCGCAGTTCGACAATACCGAGGAATGGTATCAGGCCATTCCGGAGGAAATCCGGCCCCATAAAGACCAGCCGTTTTACCATCTGCTTGCCGAAAACGCGGAAACGGAATACGTCGCCTATGTCTCGGAGCAGAACCTCCTGCCCGATAACAGCGGCGAGCCGGTGCGCCATCCCCAGATTGGCGATTTCTTCGGCCCATTTAAAGACGGCATATACACAAGTCGCGACCGGCAAAATTAGCCGCGATTGCCGGCCTGAGAGGCAGTGGGCGCGGACAGGGCGCGGATATCAGCCGCGCCCTCCTTGATTGCTGGTCCCGGGCGGCCCAGGCCTATTGGGTGTTGCTCTGCTGCTTTTCGATCAGCTGCTTGCGTGCCTCTTCGGCTTTGCGCTTGAGCTCCTCTTGCAGCTTCCTCTGGTCTTCCTGCAGCTTTTTGGGATCGATTGCCTCGCCATCGTAGGATTTCGTGAATCCGATGAGGCTGATGTCGAATTTGATCGGCTTGGCCTGTTGCGTCAGGGTGGTGACGATCAGGTTCGTGCCGCGTTTCAGTTCCCCGACAAATTCGGCATTGACCTCGGCTTCGGCGAAACAAAGATTGGGAAAACAGATCGTATAAGTGGCCTTTGTCGGCTTGTGATCGTCGATCTGGACCTGCAGTCCCGGTTTCAGCAGCATGCCCGGCGGCACTGCCGTGACCAGGATTTTCTTGTCCTTGACCTCTCGCAGCGAGACGGCGGCGAGAAGCTGGCCGGTTGCCGCCCGGCGTTCGCGGGTGATCACACAGATCTCGCTCTTGTCCTTCGGGTTTTCGCTGCAGATCTTGACCCATTCCGGCTGTGCGGCCGGGGCCGGCTGGCCCGTCTGGCCGCTCTGCTGACCGGCCTCCTGAGCCGCAGCCGGCGTGGCCAGCAAAGCCGCCGCCGCGACGACCGCAAGGCGGGATCGCGTTTTGTTGCCGGCTCGATGCCACGGGGTGCAAAGCCGTTGGCGGAAGCTCATCATGAATTCGTTGTCCCTTTGGCTTTCTCGTTTCCGCTGGTTGCTCGGGCGGATACGACATCTGTCGTCGGCTGGTGTTTGAAAATTGCGGCCATAAAGCGGCCGAATATCCTATAACACGTCATAGCCACGATTTGTGCGTTCCATAGCCGCGATTTGCGTGCGTTTCCAGATTGGCACAGAGTTTTGATGTCACAATACGCCGATTCCCGGTAAAACCCCGGCGAAATCCAAGGACGTTCAGCCGTGAGTCCCAATCTGTCGCGAGCCGCTATCACCAAAGCCCTGCGATTCATTGCCACAGCGACGATCGCCGCTGCAGCCGTGTCGGTCGTCGAGGCGGCGAGCGAACCGGTGCACGCAATCGCCATGCACGGCAAGCCGGCGCTGCCGGCGGATTTTACCAGCCTGCCCTATGCCAATCCCGACGCGCCGCGGGGCGGACGCATCGCTTATGCCTTCGTCGGCACCTTCGACAGCCTCAATCCTTTTATTCTCAAGGGCAACGCGCCGCGTGGCCTTTACGACTCCACACTCGGCAACAACGTCTTTGAATCGCTGATGATGCGCTCGCGCGACGAGCCGTTCACCCTTTACGGTCTGATTGCCGAAACCGTCGACATGCCGGACGATCGCGGCTGGATCGAGTTCCATCTCAACGCCGCCGCCAGATTCTCCGACGGTGTGCCGATTACTGCCGACGACGTCGTCTATTCGTTCCAGCTTTTGCGGGACAAGGGACGGCCCAAGGGCTGGTACAAGAAGGTCGCCGCCGTTGAAAAGACCGGCGAGCGCAGCATTCGTTTCACCTTCACTGCTGACGCCGACCGTGAGATCCCGCTGATCGTCGGCCTGATGCCGGTATTGCCGAAGCATGCCACGGATCCGGAAACCTTCTCCCGCAGCGGTCTGACGCCTTTGGTCGGATCCGGTCCCTATGTCTTCGGCGAGGTCAATCCCGGCACCAGCATAACGCTTGTTCGCAGCCCTGATTACTGGGCCAGGGACCTGCCCATCAAGCGCGGCCTCGATAATTTCGACGAGATCCGCATCGAATATTTTCGCGATGCCAACAGCCATTTCGAAGCCTTCAAGAAGGGTCTGTTCGACGTTCAGCCGGAAGGCGACCCGGCGCGGCTGTCGTCCGCCTATGCCTTCCCGGCCGTCAGCGATGGCCGCGTCGTGCTGGAGCCGTTCAAGAAAGGCACGCCGGCGGGAATGAACGCCTTTGTCTTCAACACCCGCCGTCCGCCCTTCGACGATCCGCGCGTGCGCGAGGCGCTGACCTATTTTTTCGATTTTGAGTGGATCAACCGCAATCTGTTCTTCGATCGCTACGAGCGGACCGGCAGCTTCTTCCAGGGCTCCGACCTGTCCGCCCTCGGCCGGCCGGCAAGCGAGGCGGAGAAAGCCCTGCTGAAGCCCTTTGCAGGCGTCGTCAAGCCGGCCGTTATGGACGGCACGTACCGGCCGCCGGTCTCCAATGGCTCCGGCCGCGACCGCGACAATTTGCGCGCCGCGTTGAAGCTGCTCGGCGAAGCCGGCTTTGGCCGCGACGGCAACGCACTTGTCCACACGAAAACCGGCAAGCCACTGGCCTTTGAGTTTCTGACGATGAGCCGCGAACAGGAGCGCCTGGCGCTTGCCTTCCAGCGGACGCTGGCGGTCGCCGGCATCGACATGTCGGTGCGCCAGGTCGACGCCACGCAGTATTGGGATCGCCTCAAGCAGTTCGATTACGACATGATCCAGTTCTTCTGGGCGGCCTCCTTGTCACCCGGCAACGAGCAGAATTTCCGCTGGAGCCGGCAATCGGCCGACACGCCCGGCACCTTCAATTTCACCGGGGCGAAGGAAGCGGCGATCGACGCCATGATCGAGGCGCTGCTGGCGGCCCGCTCTCGCGAGGATTTCGTCACGGCTGTCCGGGCGCTCGACCGCATCCTGATTTCCGGCACCTATGTCATCCCGCTGTTTTATCTGCCCGATCAGTGGGTCGCGCACTGGACACGGATCGATCACCCGGAAAAGTCGTCGCTTTACGGCTACGAGCCGACCGCCTGGTGGTCGGCCGAATGAGCGCTATATGACGCCCATGGACAGATCGCCGCTGCAGATCGACGTCGTCTCCGATGTTATGTGCCCGTGGTGCTATATCGGCAAGCGCCGGCTGGAAGCGGCCGTCGCGGCGACCGACACCGCCCTTGATATCCGCTGGCGGCCGTTTCAGCTCGACCCGACCCTGCCGCCGGGCGGCAAGGACCGGGAAGCCTATCTGGCGGAGAAATTCGGCTCAATCGAGCGGGCGCGCGAACTCTACGAAAACATTCGGCAAGCCGGCGATGCGGAGGCGATCCCGTTTGCCTTCAAAAAGATTGCCGTTTCCCCCAACACGCTCGATGCTCATCGCCTGATCCGCTGGGCCGGCGGCATCGATGCGGCCATGCAGGACCGGGTCGTGGAGGCATTGTTCAAGGCCTATTTCATTGACGGCGAAAATATCGGCGATCACCGCACGCTTGCGCGCATTGCCGGCGAAGCAGGCATGGATGCCGATCTTGTCGCCGAATTGCTGCCCGGCGATGCCGACCGGCAGCTGGTGATGAAGGAGATCGCCCAGGCGCAGGCGATGGGCGTGACCGGCGTTCCGACCTTCATTGTCGCCAACAAATATGCGCTTGTCGGCGCCCAGCCGGCGGCGCAGCTGGCGGAAGCCTTCCGCGCCGTCGCCGCCCAGCAAAACGCCAACGACAACGTCGCCTAACGGCCCGCCTGCCCTCGATAAAGACAGCCCTCAGGCCGCCTTCTTGTCGCCCTCTTCAGCCAGGTGCGCCAGGCGCGTCAGCAAAGCCGCAACGCCCTTCAGGCGATCTTCGGCGCGGCTCCAGTCGCGCCTCAGCACGATCGTCTGGTCGGCGCGGATTCTGGCCATGTCTCCCTGTTGGCCGATATAGCCGATAAGCCCGGCCGGATTGGCAAAAACGTTATTGCGAAATGCAATGACCGCGCCTTTCGGGCCGGCCTCGACCCTTTCCGCATTGGCGCGCAGGCACAGCGTCTTGATAAAGACGATTTTCAGCAGATGCTCCACCTCTTCCGGCAGCGGTCCGAAGCGGTCGT
>JABAOE010007404.1_pt2 | contig 19413 bp, 13 predicted proteins | sample 7062141 | NCBI WGS metagenome assembly JABAOE01 (sample SAMN14538627, study PRJNA623070) | marine sediment metagenome | biome: marine biome [ENVO:00000428]; feature: marine pelagic biome [ENVO:01000023]; material: deep marine sediment [ENVO:00002113] | place: India: Gulf of Khambhat ... | reverse complement strand
TTCCCGACCAGGTCTACAACACCTTCCAGCTGTCCGGGGACCGCACCAAGCTCGCGATCCAGGTCACGGGGGCCAAGGACCAGGTGCACGTTTACGATTTCCGGCGCGGGACGTTCGACCGGCTGACGCTTCAGGGGGGCAACTTCTTCCCGGTCTGGGTCGACGCAGGCGAACGCATCGTCTTCTGCAGCAATCGGGACGGTGCGAACCGGAACCGGTTGTACTCGCGCCGGCTGGACGGCACGGAGCAGGCCGAACCTCTGTTGACGGACGAGCAGGAGGCGCTGGCGCGCTCGCTGCTCAGCTGTCCGATGGCCGTTTCTCCCGACGGCGAGCTGCTGCTGTTCCTCCGTTTGACTCCGGAGACCGCGCTCGACATCTGGTCCTTCCCGCTCGACGGGAGCGCGGACCCGAAACCGCTCATGAGCGCGAAGGAAAACGAGATTCTCCCGTCGTTCTCTCCCGATGGCCGCTGGCTCCTCTACGAATCGGACAAGACCGGCCGCTACGAGATCTACGTCCGCCCGTTCCCGGACATCGAGCGCAGGGAATGGCGCATCTCGAGCGGCGGGGGCGACGACGCTCGCTGGGCCGCGGTGCCGGGCGAGCTGTTCTACCGCGACGGACCGCGGATCTACAGCGTGAAGTACNNNNGGACGGGAGCAGATTCCTCGTCAACCGCCCGGTGGTCGCCGGGCAACCGGTTCCGCCGTTGCGCGCGATCCGGAACTGGACCGCCGAGCTGGATTGATCCCGCATCCGCCCAGCCGGACCGGACGCGAGGGCAGGACGCCGTCCTCCCGGTAACCCGGGCGATCCCCCCTGCCGGCCTCGTGACTTCGATCGAGACCTGTGAACACGATGGAGTTCATCCTCGTGGCTCGGACTCGAAGAGTTGTGACTCGTCGGCAAAGGCCTTGAACTCGATCACGTTGCCACTCGGATCGTGGAAGATCATGCTGGCTTGCTCCTGGATACGGCCTTCGAAGCGAACGTGTGGCTCCGTGAGGAACCCGACTCCCCCATCGCGAAGACGGCCGGCCATCTCCCGCCATTGATCCATCGCGAGGACGGCCCCGAAGTGCGGAAGCGGTACGTCGTTCCCGTCGATCCGGTTGACTCCGGATTCAGCCAAAGGAAACCGGGCCATGACATGAGCGACGATCTGATTGCCGAAGAAGTCGATGTCCACCCAGTCGTCGCCCGAGCGACCTTCTGCGCAGCCGAGAAGCTCGACATAGAAACGGCGGGTCGAGGCGAGATCACGGACGGGGAAGGCCAGATGAAAAGGTCGCTGCGACTTCGTCAAGACTCGAGTCCTCTACTTCGGCAGCGTCGAGAACCAGTTGCCGAGCACGTGCAACCGATCGGGGACCGGCGGGACGCTGCTCTTGACGACGTACAGGTACTGTCCGTCGGCCGAGACGTCGTAGGACACGCCCGGCGTGTCCACGTAGTCGGTCTCGAATACGAGTCGCGGCGGCGCCCAGCTCGGCTCGGCTCCGGTTTCGATCTTGGTTGCCATCCAGCGATTGCCCACGTGATAGAAGAGCTCGCCCGACCTGGCCCAGACGGGTTCCAGCCCCCCGGCGGTCGATATCTGGTGGGCCCTTTCCAGGTCCGGGTAGGAACGGATCCAGATCTCCGTCTGGCCCGTCTCGTCGGAACTGTAGGCGACCCAGTCCCCGTCCGGCGAAAAGGTGGTTCCCCAGGCCCACGTGTTTCCGGGAAGCGGCATGCTGCGTACGAACTCGCCTGTCTGTGTGGAAGCAAAGCTGATTCCCCGGTCGGTGAATTCCAGGGTCAGCTCCGCACCGTTCGGCGTCCAGTCACCGGGTGCCCAGCCCTCTTCGAAGATTGCACGAGGCGCGGCCGTCAGGTTGGCCACGGAACGGATCTCGACGGCCTGTCTGTCCGGTCGATCGACGGTCGTGGCGATCATCCTGCCGTCGGGACTCCAACGAGGCCAGCCGGCGGAGCCGGGAAGAGCGAGTCGCCTGCCTTCCCGTCTCTCGATGTCGTAGATCCACACGAAATTGCTCACGTCCGCGACTTGAATGGCCAACTCGTTGCCATCGGGCGAAAGGTCGAACACCCCGTAGACGCGCTGCGGCATCTTAAGCAGATCGAACTCTCCGCTCCGGTCCACACGGGCGATCCTCCCGATCGCCGCATCGGTTCCGGGACTGAAGACCAGCGTTCCTTGATCGGACACCGACAGTTGGATGTTGGAGAAGAGCGATTCCATCCTGACGCCATCCAGTACGGGAACCGGTTCTCCGAGAACCTCCTTTCGCTCGAGATCGAACTTCACCGCCATGAGGGTGCCGGCACGCGCGAAGATGAGGTGACCCGAAGGAACGACCCGACCGTCATAGCCGCCCTCGATCAAGACTCGCGGATCGAGCGTGTCCAGCGGCAGCAGGACGATGCTGGCGAAATCCTGACCGATTCCCGGCGGGTCGTGCGAGATGAGCGCGGCGCTGCCGTCCGGCAGGATCTGACTCACCGTTCCCCCGAGGTCCGGTCCCGGGTCCGCGATCGGGCGAGCCTCTCCGCCGTCTTCGGACACCGCCCACAGCAGGCGAGCTTCCATGGGGGCGAAGTAGATCGTCCCGTTCTTCGCCCAGGTCGCCCGCGTCGTGGTCGCCGCCTGGCACAGCGTGATGACCCCGCCGCCTCTCAGGGACACCTTTCGAACACGGTCCTGCGTCGCGAAACCGACCCATTGTCCATCCGGGGAAAAGAACGGATGGATGGCATCCTCGGTCCCCGGAATCGGCCCGACCTCGGTGCCGTCCATTCTTCTCAGGAACAGCTGAGTTCCGCCGTCGTCCCGCTTTCCGACAAACACCAGGTTGGTCCCGTCGGGCGACAGGGCGATCAGCAGCGGGTCGTACGCGTGCGTGATGCCGAAGGCGATCGGCGTTTCTTCTGGCAGCGATATCTCGGAGAGAACGGACGCCGCCGTTGACGTGCGTGCTCCTGGAATCGAATCTCTCGACCCCCACCAGGCGCCCGCGAGCGCGGCCACGACGGCGACGCTCAGGACGATACCGCCGACCGCCCTCGGATCGAAGCGAGACTCCAGGACGGTATCGTTTTCTTGGATCGGAGACTCCTGAGCCTCCAGGATCGCGATCCGCGCGTCGCCGATCGACTGCAGCCGACGGTCCAGGTCTTTTCGGAGTGTCCGTTCCAGCAGGTCACGGAGCTGCGCCGGCAGTCCGGACGGAAGTGCCTCCCAGTCCGGCTCCCGTTCGAGCACGCGGGCGAGCACATCCGAAACCGTCTTGCCTCCGAAGGCCCGTTGCCCGGTGAGCATCTCGTAGAGTGTGGCGCCGAAGGCCCAGATGTCGGCGCGACGGTCCACGGCCTGTCCACGCGCCTGCTCGGGACTCATGTACCCCGCGGTACCGAGGATGATCCCCGCCTCCGTCATCTGCTGAGTCAACGTCGGTGATTGCGAAAGCGAGGGATTGCTCCCCTGGCCCTGCTCGTCTTCGAGAGCCTTGGCCAGGCCGAAGTCGAGGATCTTGACCCCTCCCGTCGGTGCGAGCTTGATGTTGGCCGGCTTCAGGTCGCGATGGACGATCCCCTTCTCGTGAGCGGCCTCGAGGGCTTGGGCAATCTGGAACCCGATCGCCAGCGTTTCCTCCACCGGTACCGCGCCCTGCGCGATGCGCTCCTCGAGCGTTGGCCCCTCGACCAGCTCGAGCACGAGCGCGTGTCGGCCGTCGTCGTGCTCGAGGCCGTGGATCGCGGCGATGTGCGGGTGGTTCAGGGAAGCCAGGACCTGCGCCTCGCGCTCGAACCGGGCCATCCGAGTCGCATCCCCGGCGAGAGACTCGGGCAGGACCTTGATCGCCACGTCGCGGTTCAGGCGGGTGTCGACGGCCCGGTAGACCACACCCATGCCGCCCTCGCCGATCTTCTCGACGATGCGGTAGTGCAGCAGTTGACTTCCCGGCTCGATGGACACGGGGCCTCCCGACGCTCGAGGATTCTAGATCATCCATTGAGAGTGCCTCGGTTTCTTGGATCTTTGAAGAGATCGAGAGCCGGCGGACGGCCGCGTACTAAGATCGGCGCATGAATCACCCACGGCTCCACGACTACGCAGCCTCCGGTAACTGCTACAAAGTACGCCTGCTCCTGAACCAACTGGGCCAACCCTACGAGCGCGTCCCCGTCGACATCTTCAACGGCGACACCTTGACCGACGAGTTCGCCAGGATCAACCCGTTCCGCTCCACGCCCGTCCTCGAGATCGCACCCGACCGCTACCTGATCGAGTCGAACGCGATGCTCCTCTACCTGGCCGACGGAACACGCTACGCCCCCGACGGCGCCGTCGAACGCTCCGAAGTCACACGCTGGCTGATCTACGAGCAAACCGACGTCATGCCCGGCATCGGCGGCCTGCGTTTCCGGCTGCAAACCGGCCGGCTCGAACCCGACGACCCGGATGCCGTCGCGCGCCGCGCCGGCGGCGAAGACGTGCTCCGGATCCTCGACGACCACTTGCGCAAGCAAGACTTCCTCGTCGGCAACCGCTACACGATTGCCGACATCGCCGTCCACGGTTATTCCCACGTGGCTCACGAAGCCGGCTACGACGTCGACCGCCGGCCGGCGTTCGCGGCCTGGCTGCGGCGCGTGGCCGAACAACCGGGCCACATGAAGGACCTCGCTCCGTATCCGCCGAACGCGAGGCCGGGGTGCGGTCGCTCGATTTACGGGTAGACCCAGCCTTCGCGGGGAGTCATGTTCGGTCTTGGCTCCTTGGAGGTCACGGCCGGTCGGTGCCTTCGTGGGCGACGACCCGGGCCGAAAACCGCGGCAGTACGAGTTCCGTCCGATCCACGCTAGAATCGGAGCACTCGGATCGGTCGCACTCTTTCCCACTTCAAGATCACGGGCAAGCTCGGTGAGGGCGGCATGGGCGAGGTCTACCGGGCCGAGGACACCAAGCTCGGCCGCGAGGTGGCCCTCAAGGTTCTGCCCGAGGCCGTAAGCGCCGACGCCGATCGCCTCGGTCTATTCCGTCGAACACGAGGACTCGCTTCATTCTGTCCGACGAAGAAAACCGTTTTCTGCGCGCAGCCCCCCAAACACAGCTGAAGCTACGCAATCCCAGGGGTTGAAGCCGGCGATCCATCTATCCGCCGCCTACTGTTCGCCCTCGACCGGCGGCATCACCGGAAGAACGACACGGCTGGGCGTTGCCGCGCCGCGGTGCACCTGCCAGACGGGCGGTTCCCCATCGGCTGGGATCGCTTCGAACATCGTGGCGTCGGCGCCGGCCAGCCCGACCCGGATGGAATGTCCCGCAGGGAATCGGTAGGACGTCGGGTAGAGATCGATCGCGAGCTCGACCGTCTCGCCGGGGACGAGCGGACGGTGGTCCTCGCGAAGATGCGAGCGAAACAGGACGGGGCTGGGGTAGGGCGAGGGTGAGGTCTTGCGATGCGAGGCGCGGAGAACTCCCTCCGTGACGTAGCGCACTTCACCGTCGGGTGCGACATCCTCCAGGTAGACGTGGAATGCCCCGTCGGTTGCGGTCGATGCGACGAACAGGTGAACTCGCGCGTGTCCCGTGACCTCGATCGGGGAGTCAAGCGGCGACGTCGTGTAAGTGAGCAGTTTGGGCTGCTGCTCCTCGCGCTCGAAGTAGCCGATCTTGCGCCCCTCCAGGTTCACGATGGAGTTCCAGCGGTTGTCGAATCCCGTGCTCGCGGTCCGATCGACCTCGTACCGATCGCGGCCCGGCGCCTTCGGCTCGGCTTCCGGCGACCCGAGGCGTCCATCGGCGTCGAAGTAGCGCGTCTGCTTCACCAGACCCTCGGGAGGCCAGGTTTTCGCCGCTTTCCACTTCTCTTCTCCCATCGTGAAATAGTGCACGGGCAATTCGTTCGGATCCTTTTCGCCTCTCAGATGGCGATCGAGGAATCGCGCGTAGTGGGCCCAGAGATCGAAGTCGGACTGGGTAACCTGCGAACCCCACTGTTTCTTTTCCTCTCGCCAGGGACTCACGTAGGTGTTCTTGTGGTCCCACGGGCCGAGCACGAGACGGTTGTCGGGTGAGGGGAAGCGCAGGTGCCGATGGATCGCGCCCATCTGCAGCGAGCCGTCGAACCAACCGGAGAGATTGAGCATCGCCGCGTCCGATCGCTCGATGGATTTGCCGAGCACGTGCATCGTCATGTCGCCCGCCCGCATCGGATCGCCGAGTGCATCGGGGCGAACGTCGTCCCGGAAATCGACGGTCGACAGCACATCGTTGATCAGGAAGTTTCCCGCGTGTTCCGTCAGCGCGGCGGTCAGCAATGCACCATCGGAATCCGCGTCCACCGGGTTCAGACCGGGGACCTGTGCCGCAATGCCTTCCCTTCGATCGAGACTGCCGACGAGGAACTGCCACTGGGTCATCAAGTTCTGCGAGTAGACGCCTCCGGGGAAGAAGACGTTCTCGAACAGGTCGAAGGCGATCTGACCGGGGATCGCGGCCCGCAGTTGAGGCTGTGCGTGACTCATCAGATACGCTGCCGTGGCTCCGGTGTACGAGCCGCCCACCGCCGCGATCTTGCCGTTGGACCAGGGGCGGCTCGCGATCCACGTCACGACGTCCTTGCCGTCGGCGATTTCCTCAGGCCCGAGCTCGTACCGCCGCGTCCCGAAGGATGCGCCGGTTCCCCGCACGTCCACGGCGACGTAGGCGTAACCGCGTTGTGTGTAGAAACGGGCGCTCCAAAGGCCTTCGGAGCTGTCTCGCCAGTAGCGGGTCTGAAGAAGAACGGTCGGGACCCGCTCTCCGGCGAGGGCTTCCGCGGGGAGGTGGACCGTCGCGGCCAGTCGAGTCCCGTCCTCGACCGTGATGAACTCCGCCGTGGATGTCGTTGTCGAAGACGGATCCAGCTGCACCTTGTACGGGGTCTGGTCGTACCAGGCGGAGTCGCTGGCAACGGTGGCGGCCGGGGTGCCGAGTAAAAAGATGAAGGCTGCTGCCGAAACGACCCATCCACCAAGCCTTTGCTGCAGATCGCGATTCATGTTCGACCTCCACTCGATTGTGTGTACCATTTGGTATACGATTTTACTCGAGGATGGTTGCATGAAGAGCCCGAAAAAGACCCCGCGGTCGCAGGGCGCCGCCGACCGGGCCTACGAGGAGATCCAGCGCAGGATCGTGTCCGGGGACCTCCCGCCCGGGTCCAGGCTCGTCGAGCGGGAAATCGCGGAAAAACTGGGGCTCAGCCGTACGCCGGTTCGAGAGGCCGTCCACCGCCTGGCTCAGGATGGCTTCGTCCGTTGGAACACCGGCGCGGCGTACGCCCGCCCCGTGGTCGCCGAGCTCACGTCGGAAGATGCCGCGGAACTTCACGAGATCGTTGCCGGGCTCGAGTCGGCTGCGGCGAGGCGCGTAGCGGCACTTCCCCTCGAGGAGCGCGAGGCGATCGTCAAGCGGTTGCGGCAACGGAATCAGGAAATGGCGGACGCGGGCCACCGCGAGGCGGACATCGGGGAGCTCGTCCGGCTCGATCATGCATTCCACGCCGAGTACCTGGAGCCGGTCGCGGGCGCACGATTGATGAAGTTGAGGCTCTCGGTCAAGCCTCAACTGGAGCGCTACGCGCGGCATTACTCGCGCGCCCTGGCCAGGGAACTCCCGCTCGCGCTGGCGGAACACGAGGCGATCATGGACGCGTTTCTCGCGGGCGATGCCGACGGGGCCGAAGCGGCCGTCGTCGAGAACTGGTGTGCTGCCGCAAACAGACTGGGCAACTTGATTCGCCACTCGGGAGAGGCCGGCAGGTGGTAAACGTTTTCCACTTACTCTCGACCCGGACCGAAGCGAACCGGGAGCCAGATACTGATGCACGAAGCAGCCCGGTGTAGACTCGGGCGTCGATTCGCCGGGAACGCCAAGAGATACGCATGGAAGTCGGACAGCAACTCCTCCAAGCAGCCGGATGCTTTGGTGGGCGCCCGCCCGGACCTACGCGTGATCCTGAACCTGGATTAGAAATAGGTCGCATCGCCTAGCGGCGAATGGTCACGATAGAGAACGAGCCGACCAGAGCTGCACCTACGATGAGTGCACCTGCCCACAATCTCAACCGCCCACCGAGGAACAGAATCGTGAGACTACTGGCCACTGCAATCCACATCACGGTCAGCGAGACGATTCGGGCCCGGAGCGGTAACGGCTTGTCGCCACGCACATACGGCAGGAAGGGACGAAACACCGGTAGGAGCAGCATTCGCTCGGCGAGCACGGGGAAGCTACGAGAAAGCAAGTAAGACGCGGCGATCAGAAAGATCGTCGTCGGCAATCCGGGTAGTAGCACGCCGAGAAAGGCCAGTCCGATGCAGATCAAGCCAAGGGCGGCGTAAACGAGCCGTCGCGAAGAGCGCCACAGCGATACGTTGAATGTCGTCTTCACGGCCGCCCATCATACAGAGGATGGAAGGCTAGCCTGGTGACCAGCGTCGACAAGAGAGCCGGAAAACAAGGAGACCTGAAACCCGCAGGGATTCTCGCCGCTCTCGGCCTGTATGCGGTCGTCGCCCCTCCGTTGGGCCTGGCGGCGCTCCTGGTCACGTCTCCCATCCTTGAACCGCTCTGGAACGACCTGGCGCCGGTGCCGGGATTCATCCTGGCCGTGTTGCTCGGCGTGGTCCTCGTCGGCTCCGCCATGCTGCCGTCGATCGGTTTCGCCGGCTACATCGGCTACCTGCTTCACGGCGCTCCACGGGCCTACGCGATCGTCGTCCTGACGATCCTCGGGGCGACGTATCTGGGATTGGCCTGGGCGCGAGGCTTGAGTCGCAACTCCGCGCAACGTGTGCTCCGGTCACACCCCAAAGGACAGCGAACGCTCGAGGCGATGGAGCGCGACTCGGGCCGGAGTCTGACAGGGCTGGCCTTCCTGTCCCGGCTGTCGCCGCACATGCCGTTCGCGTTCACCAACATCCTGGTCGCCCAGCTGCACCAACCGGTGACGCGTCTGGCGCTCGTCTCGACCCTCGGGCTCTTGCCCCGCAGCTTACTGGCGGTGGCGATCGGGGGCGGTCTGAGCTCCGTCGACGACTGGAGCCGCTTGTCGTCGCTCGGACCGTGGGCCTGGCTCGTCACGGCCGTCGTGCTCGGCTACTTCGGCCGCATCCTGTTCAAGGCGTACCGGAAGACGCGCGGGTAGCTCGCGCCGGCTCAGGGAACCACCGGCACGTACTCCGTCGGCGCCCCCGGTCCGACCGGGAACCCGAGCAAGAACACCCAGATGTAGAACAACGCGATCCAGCCGATCAGGAATGCGACCGAGTAGGGCAGCATCGTCGCGATCATCGTGCCGATGCCCAGGTCGCGCTTGTACTTCGTCGCCACCGCCAGGATCAGCCCGAAGTAGCTCATCATCGGCGTGATCACGTTGGTCGACGAGTCGCCGATGCGGTACGCCGCCTGGATCACCTCGGGGCTGTAGCCGACGGTCATCAGCATCGGGACGAAGATCGGCGCCGTCACGGCCCACTGCGCGCTGGCCGAGCCGAGCATCAGGTTGACGAAGCAGCACATCAGGATGAACGGCACGAACACGAGCGGGTTGTCGAGTCGCAGCGCGACCAGCGCGTCGGCCCCCAGCACGGCCAGGATCTGACCCAGCCCGGAGTAGGCGAAGAACGCGACGAACTGCGCGGCGAAGAAGACGAGCACGATGTAGAGACCCATGCTGCGCATCGCGCCCGCCATCGCGTCGATGACGTCGCGGTCGTTGCGCATCGTTCCGGTCACCCGGCCGTAGACGAAGCCGGGGACGACGAAGAACACCAGGATCATCGTGACCACGCTGCGCAGCAGCGGGCGGAACGCCTCGGGCCCGACGGCCGCGGGGTCCGGGTTGCGCAGAAAGCCCCAGCCCGGCAGCCCCTCGAGCACCGACGCGCCGGGCACGTTGGGCGCCGCCGCGTAGAGGATGCCGACGGCGATCGCGAGCGCGCTCAGGCCCGCGAAGATCAGACCGCGGTGCTCGACCGGGCCGACCGCCTTCATCGTGGCGCGTTCCTCGAGATCGTCCGAGGCTTCGCTGTCGTCGTAGGTCCCGAGTCGCGGCTCGACGATGCGGGCGGTGACGAACCAGCCGATCCCCGTGATCAGGAACGTGCTGGCGATCATGAAGTACCAGTTGACCGCCGGGTGAACCTCGTAGGCCGGGTCGATGATCCGCGCCGCCTCCTCGGTGATGCCGGCGAGCAGGGGATCGACCGTCCCGATCAGCAGGTTGGCGGAGTAGCCGCCCGAGACGCCGGCGAACGCGGCCGCCATCCCCGCCAGCGGATGCCGGCCCAGCGAGTGGTAGATCGCCATCGCCAGCGGGATCAGCACGACGTAGCCCATCTCGCTCGCCGTGTTGCTGAGCACGCCGGCGAACACGATCACCAGCGTCACCAGGTTTTTCGGTGCGCCAAGCACCAGCGCACGCACCGCCGCCGTCAGCAACCCCGAGCGTTCCGCCACGCCCACGCCCAGCAGTGCGACCAGCACGGTGCCGAGCGGCACGAAGCCGGTGAAGTTGCCGACCAGCCCCTGGCTGATCCAGCGCAGACCCTCGCCGGTCATCAGGCTCTGCACCACGAACCGTTCGCCCTCGTGACCCGGCCGCGGGTCGTCGACGGCGAGGCCGGCCGTCCCCGCGATCGCCGAGATCACGACGACGCCGAGCGCGAACAGCGCGAACAGCGTGACCGGGTGCGGGAGCAGGTTGCCGAGCCACTCGACGACCGTCAGCAGGCGGTCGACGCGGCGGCCGGAGCCGGGTTTCTTCGAGCGCCTGCGCGGCGTGGTCCCCTCCGACGGGGACGGGGGCTGCTCCTCGGGGTGCGGGCGACCGCCCGGGGTCGGTGGTTTCGGCGTGTTGGAGTCCATCGAAGGATCCTACCTGACGTCACCTCCACCAGGTATCCTCTGCGAGAATCGGTAGCCCATGAGCCTCTCCACGATACTGTTGCTGGGATCGGTGCAGGCCGACCGGCATACTGGTGCCGTGCACGACGATCCCCATCGACCCCTTCGCGACGACGTCCGGCTGCTGGGTCGCATCCTGGGGGATACCATCCGGCGCCAGTCGAGCGATGCGCTGTTCGAGCGCGTCGAGCGTGTTCGCGGACTTGCGAAGGGCTTCCGCGGTGGCGCCGACGAGCAATTCACCACACTCGTCGAGGAGCTGTCCTCGTTGACGGTGTCGCAGTCCGTGCCCCTGGCCCGTGCGTTCTCGCATTTCCTGAACCTGGCCAACATCGCGGAGCAGCACCACCGCACCCGGCGCAGCCGCGCCTACCGTCGCGATCCGGACTCGCCGCCGCAGCGCGCCTCTTTCGAGCAGGCGTTCGCGGATCTGATCGACGGCGGTGTCGCACCGGAGGAGCTGTACCGAGCGGTCTCCGAGCTCGAGGTCGAGCTGGTGCTCACGGCCCACCCGACCGAGGTGATGCGCCGCACGCTGATGCACAAGTTCCAGAACGTGGCCGAGGGGTTGGCGCAGCTCGACCGGCCGGACCTCACGATCCCCGAGCGCGAGCAGACCGAGGAAGCGCTCGAGCGCGAGGTCCACGCGATCTGGGAAACCGACGAATTGCGCCACGAGCGACCCACACCGGTCGACGAGGCGCGCTGGGGATTCGTGGTGGTCGAGCAGGTGCTGTGGCGAGCGCTGCCGCGCCACCTGCGGCGGCTCGATCGCGCCCTGCGCCGTTTCACCGGGCGGCCACTCGCAGCGGAGGCGGCGCCGATTCGCTTCGCCTCGTGGATGGGAGGGGACCGCGACGGCAACCCCAACGTCACGCCCGAGGTCACGCGCGAGGTGTGCCTGCTCTCGCGCTGGATGGCGGCCGACCTGCTGCACCGCGAGATCGACGCGCTGCGCATGGAGCTCTCGATGTCCGAGGCCTCCGAGGAGCTGCGTGCGCGCGTCGGCGGAGCGCGCGAGCCCTACCGCGAGCTGTTGCGTAGCGTGCGCGATCGGCTTGCCGCGACGCGGCTGGATCTCGAGCGCCGCCTGGACGGACGCCGCCCGGGGGCCGAGCCGGGGCTCGACGATTCCGAAGAGATCGCCGACGTCCTGCGGCTCTGCGATCGCTCGCTGAGGGAGATGTGCGACGAGCGCATCGCCGAAGGCCGGCTGACCGACGTGCGACGACAGCTCGCCTGCTTCGGCCTGGGCCTGGTCAGGCTCGACCTGCGCCAGGAATCGGCGCGGCACACCGAGGCCGTCGACGAGATCACGCAAGGTCTCGGGCTCGGCTCGTTCGCCGCATGGGACGAAACCGCGCGACAGGCTTTCCTGCTCGACGCGCTGCGGCAACCGGAGGCGCGCCTGCCGGAGGGCTCGACGCCGCGAGAGCCTCTGCGCGACGCGCTCGAGACGCTGCGTGTCGCGGCGGAGCAACCCGCCGGGACGCTCGGCGCCTACGTGATCTCGATGGCCACGAGCCCGTCGGACGTCCTGGCGGTCGAGTTGCTGCAGCGCCAGGCCGGACTGCGCCAACCGATGCCGGTGGTGCCGCTGTTCGAGACGGTCGACGATCTGCGTCGGGCCGGCGACACCCTCGACGCCCTGCTCGACGTGCCGTGGTACCGCGACAGGATCGGCGGGCGTCAACAGGTGATGATCGGCTATTCCGACTCGGCCAAGGACGGCGGGAGGCTGGCCGCCGCGTGGGAGCTGTACACAACGCAGGAGCGCATCGTCGAGGTCTGCCGGCGTCACGGCGTCGAGGTCACCCTGTTCCACGGCCGCGGGGGCACCGTCGGGCGCGGCGGTGGCCCGATCTCGACCGCCATCCGTTCGCAACCGCCGGGTTCGGTCGAGGGCAGGCTGCGGGTGACCGAGCAGGGCGAGATGATCCAGGCCAAATTCGGCCTGCCCGGCATCGCCGCGCGCACGCTGGAGCTCTACACGACCGCGACGGTCGAGGCGACGCTGTCGAAGGCCGAGGCGGTTCCGCAGGTGTGGCGCGAAACGATGGACCGCATCGCCGACATCTCGCGCCGGGCGTACCGCTCGTTCGTCGAACGTGACGACTTCATTGCCTACTTTCGCCTCGTCACGCCGCTCGAGGAACTGGGCGGGCTGAACATCGGCAGCCGCCCGGCACGCCGCAAGCCGGATGGAGGGTTCGAGGCGCTGCGCGCCATCCCGTGGATCTTCGCCTGGACGCAGATGCGCTTGATGGTTTCTTCGTGGCTCGGTGTCGGCGAGGGCCTGACACGCGAGATCGAGGCCGGCGGGGAGGCCAGGCTGCGCGAGATGTACCGCGACTGGCCGTTCTTCAGTTCCACACTGGACCTCGTCGAGATGGTGCTCGCCAAGGCCTCGCAACGCATCGCCGTCCACTACGAACGTCGGCTGGTTCCCGAGGAGCTGCACTCTGTCGGGGACGAGCTTCGACGCCACTTCCGTCGCACGGTCGATGCCTTGCTGTGCGTCGGCGGTCATGCCGAGCTGCTCGAGAACAGCCCTGTGCTACGCCGCTCGATCAGTGTGCGCAATCCTTACGTCGATCCGATCAACCTCTTGCAGGTGGAGCTGTTGCGGCGCCTGCGTGCCGCCGACGCCGAGGATCGTCTGCGCGAGGCGCTGTTGGTGACGGTCAACGGCGTCGCGGCGGGGATGCGGAATACCGGATGAGTCGCTCCGACCCGGAGCGTTGAAGTTCAAGGTAGGACGACGAAGCCTTCGCGGGCGAAGTCGTCATCGAGCGCAGCGGCACGCGTGAGCTTCAGCCTGCGCATGAGCGCGAACGAGACGCAGTCCGTAAAGCTGTAGTGCTTGTCCGCACGATCGCGGAACAGGTTCCAGGCCGAACGTTCGTCCTGGGCGGACGCGCGCACCAGGTCGATCGTCTTACCCCGGCGTAGCTGCTCGCCGACCTTCACCGCGACATCGTGGCCGAGGCGGTGTAGGCACAGCGTGACGACCTCGTCGAAAACGAAGTTGGACGTGACCAGCCGGCCACGAGACGACTCGAGTGCCGTCCGCACGGCGGCGTGCTCCGGTCACGGCGCACTTGACGCTCGGTTACGTCGCCCTGTTCTTCGACTGGGACTGGGAAGAGGCTCGCCGCCGACTGGAACTGGCGCTCGAGTTCAATCCCACGAGCGTCCTGGCTCATCACGCGTATGCCGATTACCTCGGCGTGACGGGAGAGCTCGAGCGATCCGTCGAACAGGTCTTGTCGGGCCGGAGTTACGACCCCTTCGGTTACTGGGCCAACCAGGTCGTCATCGGACACCTCTACATGGCGCGCCGCTACGAGGACGCCGTCGAGGAGGGGAAGCAGATGGTCGAGCTCTTCCCGGACTCGACCGGTATCCGGAACTACGACGCACATTCGCTGTGGGAGCTCGGCCGTTACGAGGAAGCGCTCGAGCAGTTCGCACAGGGTTGGGGTGCGGACTCCGAGTTGGTGCAGACTCTGACGAGGGTGTACCCCGAGGAGGGTCCCGAGGCCGCGTTGCGCGCGTACGCCGACCGGCTCGCGACGCTTACCGAATCGTCATCGGTGAGCCCGCTGGAAGTCGCGCGGTACTACGCGTCCGCGGGCGACGCCGATCCGGCCTTCGTTTGGTTGGGGCGAGCGTTCGAGTCCCGTATCCCTCAGCTCCTCCATGTCCCGATGGATCCGCGGTTCGACTCGGTGCGCTCCGACCCGCGCTACAAGAGTCTGATGGAGCGCATCGGCCTGCCGTCCGATTGACCTCGTCCTGGGGATAGGACTCGTAATCCGGTACACTCGACCTTCTCTGGTTTGCTCGAGAGAACGGGAAAGTGGCTATCGAAGCCGGCCAGCAGCTGTCCCACTACCGGCTGATCGAGAAGATCGGCGAGGGCGGGATGGGCGTCGTCTGGAAGGCGCACGACACGACGCTCGAGCGTTTCCTCGACCTGGCAATTCCCCTGGCCGACGCGATCAGCGCCGCGCACGAGCAGGGGATCACGCACCGCGACCTGAAACCGGCGAACGTCATGGTGACGGCGGAGAACCGGGTCAAGGTGCTCGATTTCGGGTTGGCCAAGCTTTGGCGGGATGCATCGACCTGACCTGTTCCCGGTGCGGTTTCAAGCTGTAGTGGATCAGGCTCTGTAATTGTTTGTGTTTTTCTTGAAAGAAACTGGTCCACTGTTGAGAGAAATTACGGTTCCTCTGCCACTTTATGTCAGACTGTCGGTAGGAGCACGGTTACAAACCAGGGGCAAGGACTGGTTCGTAGGCCGGTCATCACCACGGTAACCGGGCTAGTTCCTTTCTCACCCCGTCGGTGGCGAGGGGGGAATGAGCAGGCAAGCCTCTTCACGACTCGCCTTGCTTGTGGCGCTCCCGCTTTTCGCACTCCTCGCGTGGGCCCTGCTCGGCCGGAGCACGCCTTCCCAAGCCAACCCGTCCCGTCCCTCCAGCTACAGCGACTTCGTTTCCGTCACGTCCTACCCCACGGTCGAAGACGCCATCCAAAACGGCCAGTACCTCTACTTCCCACCCGGCAACTACTACTTGAACAACCCGGTGGTGATCAACCGCACTACTTCCCTGTACTTACACGGTGGCGATCGGCTGAAGACGAGGCTCCACGCCAACGATTCGACCCAGCCGCTGTTTATCGTTCAGGACGCCCCGTTGATCAACATTGCCGGTCTCCAGCTCTGGCCGGGCGGCACGCTCGATGCACGTGCCATTTTGATTCAAAACACGACCGCAATTGAATTTGAGATGTTCGATGCCTTCGTCCGCAGGAGCATTCTCGACATCCAGGGCCCGGGGAGCTTCCGCATTCAGGGCACGACCTTCCAAAGTAGCGGATACGTGACGAGCCCGCTCATAATCGACCACCCACAGGCCGACGTGTTGGTGATCGGCGGGAACATCGCCAACTTCCCTAATCTCTCGCTACACCCCGCCGGGGTCGATCTGTACCACTCCTGGCAAAAGCAGGGCCGTTTTCGGATTTACGGTACTGGCGTTCAGTGGGCGATGGGTCCTGCGGACTTCCTCATCGAATCCGCATCGACGATTGGCGAACACGTCATCGCGAATGTCCGCAGCGAGGGTTCCAACGGTCCCAACGCGCTCGACTACGGATCCTCTTTCCTGTACGTCCCGCCGACCGCCGCGGATGTGGAGGTCCTGCTGATGAACAACGCCGGAAGCTGGGATCCGTCCGGGAATGGCGCCAGTCACATGGTCGACTTCAACTCGACCGGCACCGGGACCTTATGGCTGATCGGTAACCACTCTCTGCTGGGGGCCGGCAACCTCGTCGTCGGAAACGCACCGAGTTCCACGGTCGTAGCGCTGGGCAACCGCCTCTACGACAACGCGGACATCCTCCCGATCACCGCGGGCACAAAGATTTTCGCTGGAAACACGTATTCGTACTACTACCTGACCGGCGACCCGTTGTCTCCGGCATCGCGATTCGTCAATCCGGGGACCGATCTGGCGTCGTACGCCAGCGTTCCACCGGTGCCTCAACCGACCGTACCGATGCCTCTCGAAAGACCCCCCGTTCTGGCACCGATGCCGGGCATGTTGAGTGCCGCGTCCTACGGCGCCGTGGGCGACGGCACAACGGACGATACGGCGGCGCTCCAGGCCTGGCTGGACGCCGGCTCAACCTTGTTCCTACCGGCCGGCACCTATAGAACGACGCAGCCGCTGGGATTCAATCACTCGCAGTACGGCAGCGTCGTGCATGCTACCGGGGGCTGGATTGCCGGACCCGGCTCCGGTGTAACGAGCATCGTGCGTGATACGGCCGACAAGGGTTCCGTTTTTCTGACGGAGGGGGCCGCCTACGTCACGATACAGGGCATCACGTTCCAGACCGCCGCGTATGACCCGGCGAATGCGATCGACGTGCCCAACGTCGCGCTCGAGAACGACGCGTCCACCGGCGCCGCGACTCAAGAGATCATGTTTCACGACGTTCACTTCATCGGCGGCAAGTACGCCCTGGGGATCGGTCTTGAATCACCGACCCAATGCTCGGAGAACATGATCATCAACGCCGTCTTCCGAGACGCCAAGTACGGGCTCGGGATCGGACACTTCAATGCGTTGGCCAACATCGCCTACGACGTTGACTTCATCAACAACGAGAGGGCATCCGGTCACGGGGAAGAGGGCGGAACGGGCGGCACCTGGTCGATCATCCACGGCAACGTCTCTGGTACCACCGATACCGAGCTTCGCTTGACCAATTCTTCGAGTGGCATCTGGTACTTTCACGGGCTGTACTCGGATTCGCCAAAGATCTTCGATCAGGGCGGCACCGGGGCGACGTTTCAAATCCTCTACGACCAATCGGGCTTGACGCCTGCAACTCCGTCGAATCCCGTATTCGATTTTCGCACCGGTGGGGGCGTGACGTTTCTTAACGCCACACTCAATCCGGGCGACATGTCGTTCCTGGGCTCCATCGCGGTCAACTACGGGATGAAACTCTACAGTTCGATCCCTTCGTGGGACTCGACTGTGGAGAACTCCGACTCCCGGACCTACGAGTGGCCGGGTTGCGAGTTGGACTCGGAGTGCGACGACGGGCTGGCCTGTAACGGCGTCGAAACGTGCGATTCACTGCTGGGATGCATTCCTGGAACGCCTATCGCTTGCGACGACGGCATCTCCTGCACGACCGATACGTGCAACGAGGCGACCCAATCCTGCGACTACACACCAACAGATGCGCTTTGTGACGACGGCACGTTCTGTAACGGGGCCGAGACGTGCGACCCGCTGCTGGATTGTCAGGGCGGAAGTCCCGTGATCTGCGATGACAGCATCGCCTGCACGATCGATTCCTGTAGCGCAACGACGGATTCCTGTGAATTCGAACCCAGTGCGGCTGCCTGCGATGACGGACTCTTCTGCAACGGCGCAGAGACCTGCGATCCGGGAGCCGGGTGCCAGGCGGGCGCGGGAGATCCGTGCCCCGGACAGGACTGCAACGAGACCACGGAAACCTGTGAAACGGGGCCGCTAGCTCGCATCGAAACGCAAATGGTAAGTGCGGGCGGGTCGCCCCTGACTGTCAATCTGCTGCATACGTACGACAGCCCGGTCATCGTCTGCTCGGCAAACTATTACAACAACACGATCCCGTTCGTGGCGCGAATCAGCAATGTATCGTCCACCAGCTTCGACATCCGGCTCCAGAATCCATCGAACTCACCCGTCGCGACCGAGACCGTGAACTGTCTGATTGTCGAGGAAGGTCGCTGGACGATTGACGGGATCAGTCTCGAGGCGCAGACCTACCTGTCCACGATCACCGATGGAAAGAGCTCCTGGGTTGGCGAACCGCAGGCCTATCTCCAAAGCTATACAAACCCCGTCGTCGTCGGTCAGGTCATGAGCGAGAACGACCCTGCATGGTCCGTTTTCTGGTGCAGCGGTAGTTCCAGGACCAGTCCGCCGTCGCCGGCGGCGTTGTCGACGGGCAAGACCGTGTGCGAGGACACGACCGTCACCCGCGCACCCGAGACAGTCGGGTTCATCGTGTTTGAAGCGGGCCACGGAACGATCGGTGGCGTTGAGTTTGAGGCCGCCGTAGGAGCCGACACGGTTCGCGGAGTGGAGAACAGCCCGGCCTACAGTTATAGTTTCAACTCGGATTTCGCGGCCACGCCACTCGTCACGGTCACCTCGCAGGCGGCGATGGACGCAACCGACGGCGGGTGGTCGCAAACACACGGCGCGACCCAGGCGACGACCGGTTCGCTCTATCTGTCGATCGACGAAGACCAAATGAGTGACGCGGAGCGCCGCCACTCGACCGAGCAGGTCGGTTATCTGGTGTTCCAGTCGAACCTGTCCGTCGCGCACGAGTGCAATGTTGACGCGGATTGCGACGATGGAACCGTCTGTAACGGACTCGAGACCTGCGATTCTGGGGGCGCCTGCCAGAGCGGTACGCCGCTCGTGATCGATGATGGCGTGGGATGCACAGATGACAGCTGTGATCCCGTGCTGGGCGTGGTCAATACCGCTGATGACGCGAACTGCGACGACGTGGACGTGTGCACGGGTGTCGAGACGTGCGATCCAGTGCTGGACTGCCAGGCCGGTACGCCACTCGTGATCGATGATGGCGTGGCATGTACGGATGACAGCTGCGATCCCGTGTTGGGCGTGATCAACGCCGCCAACGACGCCAACTGCGACAACGGCCAGTTCTGCGACGGCGCCGAGACCTGCGATCCGGCGCTCGACTGCCAGGCGGGCACGCCGCCGGTGATCGACGACGGCGTCAGTTGCACCGACGACAGCTGCGACGAGGTCAACGACGTCGTCGTCAACACGCCGAACGACGGGAATTGCGACAACGGCCTGTTCTGCGACGGCACCGAGACCTGCGACCCG
>JABAOE010002940.1_pt1 | contig 19440 bp, 20 predicted proteins | sample 7062141 | NCBI WGS metagenome assembly JABAOE01 (sample SAMN14538627, study PRJNA623070) | marine sediment metagenome | biome: marine biome [ENVO:00000428]; feature: marine pelagic biome [ENVO:01000023]; material: deep marine sediment [ENVO:00002113] | place: India: Gulf of Khambhat ... | reverse complement strand
CAACCCCAGGACATAAAGCCGACCTCGTGGATCACCGAAGCCTGGAACCGGTCGTCCCCAATAGGTCCAGTTTACATACTGACATCGTTTCGTCCTCGCAATGTCGCGTCGATAGGCAACTAGTCGAGCGCAAGCTGTGCAATTGATGATGGCATGGTTCAAAACGATCAGAGTACTCATACGAGTCGCTAGTGTAGCATGAACTAGAACCTCATTCCGCTTGCTGGTATGTCCATGAGCTGTTAGCATGACTTCGCACTGAATGAGCACGACTTTTATCGTGCCTACAGGAGTTTCCGTATGTTTGTTAGGCAGAAGCGAAGCCTGTTACCCGTCTTTGCGATCAACTTGCTTACTCTCTTGCCATGTGCTTCACCGTTGATGGCATCGGCTCAAAACCCCGACGAGGATATTCGAACAACAGCCGAGAATGGTACGCGTACCTTTTCAGAGCCATTCGAAGAGCGATCAGAGCCAGAGGACAAGTTGGTTGTTCTGCCCGAAATCAAACTCGATGGAGAGAGATTTTTTCTGAGTGCATTCAAGCTTCCCGACAAGATCACCTTTGCGGGAATGCCGGTCCCACTTGACAATTGGCAGGTCAAAGAACGCATCGAGCGTGAGTTCTACCAATTCTTGGAAAACCAAGGCGAAAGTATCATCCTCGCCAAGCGAACCGGACGCTGTTTCCCACCTGCCGAGAGGCAGCTAGCCAAAGCCGGCCTCCCCGACGACCTCAAGTACATGTTGTTGGTCGAAAGCAAATGCATTTCGGCTGCCTACTCCAAGGCTAAGGCTTCTGGCCCTTGGCAATTTATCCCGTCCACTGGCCGACGCTATCGACTCAGGAGTGACTCGATTCGCGACGAACGCCGGAATCTCGAAATGTCGACCGAGGCTGCGGTAAAGTATCTTCAATATTTGAGCGACCTCCAGCATAAGGATTGGTTTCTGGCAATGGCCTCTTACAATGCCGGCGAGAAACGTATCCGTAAGCTGCTCAGGAATCAGAATGTCACAGACTATTGGAAGATGTATGGCCCTCGCGAGACCATGCGATATGTTCCACGTATCATCGCCGCCAAAGAAATCTATTCCCAACCAGAGAAGTATCTTGGTCTTACAAGGGACGAGCTTTACAGTCCCCTAGAAACCGAAACCGTCACAGTCAAAGTCAAGGAGTCCAAACGAACCTTAACCGCTGTGGCGGAGGAGTTTGGGACTTATTTTCTAGAGCTCAAGATGCTGAATCCCGAATTCAAGAAAGATTTTCTCCCGCGTGGGACCTACAAAATCAAAGTTCCGCGACAGACGTGTCCAAGCCACTGTTTCAGGCAAAACAAGCGCCCCTAGCGCTTATACCCATGCCACTTCGCCTGCCTCCCTCCCCTATACGATCGCTTCTCAGGAAAATGATCACTGCGGGGCTGCATGCCGCTGATCCTTACCATGCGCTTCTACGCACCGTCTCGTTGAAAGGACAAGTCCTGCACGTAGGACATCGAGCCTATAACCTACGAAGTTTTGATCGAGTGATCGCGGTCGGCGCGGGCAAGGCATCTGCGCGGATGGCGCAGGCGCTGGAGCGTGTTCTTGGGTCGAGGTTGGATAGAGGACTCATCGTTGTCAAGACAGGGCACAGGCTCCCCACAAAGCGGACTACAGTCGTCGAGGCTGCTCATCCTATTCCAAATCAGGCAGGACTACAATCGGCCAAACGGCTTCGGACACTGGTTCGTAGCCTTACACATCGCGATTTGCTCATTGTTCTCTTGTCAGGGGGGGCATCGAGCTTGCTACCAGCTCCTGTTTCCGGCGTAACCCTTGTCGATAAACAACGCACGACACACCTTCTTCTCCGAGCCGGCGCAACGATCCACGAGATGAATGCGGTACGGAAACATCTCTCTCTGCTGAAAGGAGGCGGGCTCGTTACCTCGACGAAAGCAACGATTATCACACTCATTCTCTCGGACGTGATCGGAGATGATATCGGTACGATCGGATCTGGCCCAACAGCCCCCGATTCGACGACCTTCGCCGATGCAATTGGTGTACTGCATACATACAGAATTTGGCGTGCCGTTCCTAAGACAGTGCGGCGCCACCTGCTGAAAGGACGAAGGGGAGGCGCAGAGGAAACACTGAAACCAGCTTCACGGAGACTCCTTCGTGTTCAGCATCAAATTATCGGCAACAACAGCGGCATGCTTCACGCAGTCACACATGTCGCCACACAAGCAGGTTTCCACATGACGCTTCTCCCTACTCCCTTGATCGGAGAAGCTCGAGAAGCCGCACGCCGGTTTGTGCGCTTCGCCAGGCCCGATGGGATGAGGGAGGAAACTCTACATCGACCAACCTGCTTCCTTGCCGGAGGGGAACCGACCGTCACGGTCACAGGAAACGGAAAAGGAGGACGCGCACAGGAATTCGCCGTTGCCGCCGCGTTCGACCTCGACGGGCTCCCCAATGTCTGGCTTGCAGCGATGGGAACCGACGGGACCGACGGACCAACTGACGTAGCCGGAGCTGTTGTTTCTGGGGAGACTGTTGCCCAAGCCAGAAAACTCGGCATCAATCTTCGCTCGACACTCCAGCAACATGACACATACTCGGCCCTCAAGGCCCTTGGATGCCACATCCACACCGGTCCGACCGGAACGAATGTCAACGACCTTTACCTGCTCCTCCTTCTCTAGATAGTATCAGTGCTGATGGGACGCCCCCTTGTCCTCCCTCTGTCTCACTGTACCGATCTCGAACTGGTTGGAGGAAAAGCCACCGGCTTAGCTCGGCTCATGGCAGCTGGCTTTCCTGTCCCTTCCGGCATCTGCGTAACAACAGAGGCTTATGATGTATATCTGCACGCATCAGGGTTCGCGCAAAGAGGTGAGTGGCAGAAAGCCTGTGGGCTGTCTGGCGGAGAACGAGAGCTAGCCTTGGGCAACTGCCGGGCTCGTATACGCCAAATTGACAGTTCCAAACTTGCCGCCCAGTGGATGGCCGCACTCCAGGTACTAGACCTCTCACCAGACAGACGCTGGGCTGTTCGCTCGTCTGCCACGAACGAAGACGGAGGCCAGAGCAGCTTCGCCGGGCTTTACCGCACCCACCTCGGCGTTACTCTCGATCAGATTGATGACGCGATCAAGGACCTCTGGGCTTCGCCTTGGGAGGATCGCGTGGTGCAGTATTCAGTCCAGCTGCACGGTCATCGGTTGGTTCCAGCGATGGCGGTCGTGATTCAGCCCATGCTCGATGCACAGGTGTCCGGTGTGGCCTATTCGATACATCCTGTAACCGGCCGCTCATTCCACGTGGTGGTAAATGCGGTACCTGGATTGGCCGCGCCGCTGGCCGGTGGGCATGTTATACCCGACCAATATGTCGTGGAGACCGACACTGATCGCCAGCCGATCAGGATTCGACGTCGGATCATCGCCGGCAAGCACCACCGTCTTGTGGTCACGGCGGACGGATTGCACGATGAGGCGATCACCGAACAAATGCGTTTGCAGACATGCCTTTCCGATGAACGGCTCTTCGAAGTGGCACGTACAGCAAAAAAAATCGAGCAGGCTTTCCAACACCCCGTAGATCTCGAGTGGGCAGTTGATACCCAGGGACTCTGGTTATTGCAAGCACGTCCCACAACCGGCGTTTACCCATCATCAGATTTGACCAACGATGATTGTGAGTGGTCGCGCACGAATTTTAAGGAAACGATGCCGGAACTTCCGAGTCCACNNCTTCAACGTTTCATGGATGTATACATCCTCTCTCATTATCGAAGGCTTGGTTGCCGCATTCCCGCCAATCTGTCCTCAATCCGAACCCTGCACGGCCGCCCCTACCTGAACGTCACCCTGTTCCATAGCTTGGTGGGTCAACTTCATGGGGATCCGTCGTTGAACATCGAACAAATGGGCGGTGAACAGCTACAAAGCGTCCCGCCGATCCAGCCCCTCGGTTGGCTCGCCTTTATTCGGGCCGCGTGGTTGATGTGGAGGGAAATGCAACGGGTTGAATGGTCCGCCCCCCGTTTGTTCCAGAAAATGAAGGTGCTGGCCGCGATCTATCAGCACGATCGCATTCTACACCTATCGGTGGGAGAACTCGCGGCCCGCCTCGATGATCTGGGACACTGGTTAGATGGTCGCGAGGTGACGTTCGGAATTGCAGGGGCAGTCGGACAATGTTTGCAGACCTTCAACCGACTCTTGCCCGGTTGGCTCGGTCATGACTGGAGAAACCTGCTGAACGCGTCTCTCCAAGGGCAAGGCACAGTAATCAGTGCGCAACAGATTCTGCGTCTTGCTGAGGTTGTGGATATCGCCCGAAACGAGCCCGAGGCGAAACACTTTCTCACATCAGAGTCCTATGACGCTTCACGGTTTTGTACGACCCTCAAGGGAACCGCCTTCCTTCGCGCATTCGAGGCCTACCTGGAAGACTATGGCCATCGTGGGGTGGGTGAGTCAGATATCATGTCTCCGCGTCTCGCCGAGCACCCAGAAACGATTCTGGCTGTCTTGCGTACTCAAGTACGCTCCGCATCTCTTTCAAGCAAGACGATCCTGTCTCGCCAAGAGAAAACCAGAACTTCGGCGTTGAACGAAATCAGGCAACGAATCGGCTGGCGGCTGCACCGCTGGTTGACATTCTTGTGGTGGTACAGGCGACTTTGCCATTTCTTTGCGTTGCGTGAAGCGAATCGGCATCATTTGATGTATTACTCGACCGCGGCACGCAATCTCCTGTTGCGCCTAGGGGAACTGCTGGTCGCGCGAGGTGAGATCGACGCACGGGACGACATTTTCTTTTTGACGATTGAAGATCGGGCCGCGCTGTTGTTAGGCGACAATCGAGACTGGAAAGCTTTAATTCATGCATCCCGCGCTGCACGAGAACGCAATGCTGCGTTGGAAGTTCCCGACACAATTCGCGATTGGGAGTCCGCCACCCATGTGGCTGATTCCTTTGGATGCCCTGACGAAACCGGACCCTTATCCGGCATAGCTATTAGCGCTGGATCAATAGAGGGTCCCATTCGTCTAGTCCGCTCTGTGACCGATTGGGGCAAAGTGGCTCCTGGGGATATCATCGTAGCCCCCGTTATCGATCCCGGCTTAGCCCCGCTTTTCGGCCTGGCGGGCGGCCTGATCGTCGAGATGGGTGGCACACTCTCTCATGGCGCTATCATCGCCCGCGAATATGGGCTCCCCACCGTGGCGAACGTCCCTAAGGCCCTAACTCGACTCTCGGACGGGCAGCGGATTCGGTTGGATGCAGGGAGTGGGAAAATCCATTTACAGTCGAAGTCGTGATTCGCATTCTATCGAATCCGAGCCTAGGACCGATTGACCTCAGTGTTTCCCTTGGCTTGACCTTTCATAGGCAATTACGTACCTTTCGCTCAGCGAGACATCATTAAGCGGCTTACCTACCAAAATGGAGCAGAGCCGATATACCTCATCGTCCTACAGGAGAAACCGCCTATGGGTGACATGGTGCTCCTAGCCGTCGGCCTCGGAATTGGGCTTCTCCTTGGGGCAACGATTGCGGGCCTTTGGACGACGAGTCGCTCACGTGCTCAATCAGAGCGGGCCCAGGCAACCGCTGATGAACTTCGAAACCAGTTGGAGATCGAACGACAAGAACGGTCTCTCATCCGCCATGACCTTGCTGCGGCTCAAGAAGCACGCGTCACGGCGCAAACACGCATTGAAGAAACCTCCAAGCAACTCACAGAGCAGAAAGCCCTCCTCGACCAAGCACACCGAGAACTCATGAGCTCCTTTCAAGCCCTCTCGGGGGAGGCCCTAAAACACAACAATGAGGCATTCCTGAAGCTAGCCTCCGTATCGTTCGAAGCGCTGCATGCCAAGGCGGAGGGCAAATTGGCTCAACGGCAACAAGCGATCGATGGACTGGTTCGCCCGCTGCAAGAATCGCTGCAACGCTACGACGAGCAGATTCGTTTGTTGGAAATGTCGCGCCAGTCGGCCTATGGAGGGCTAGACCAGCACTTGAGATCATTGGCGGAATCGCACCAGCGGTTGCAGTTAGAGACGGGCAATCTGGTCAAGGCCTTGCGTGCGCCAACGGTGCGCGGCCAATGGGGGGAAATCACGCTAAAGCGTGTGGCAGAACTTGCGGGAATGGCCAACCACTGCGATTTCTCGGAGCAGCACTCCGTTACCAGGGAAGAGGGTCGCTTTCGGCCTGATATGGTGGTTCAGCTACCGGGGGGAAGGCAAATTATCGTGGATGCCAAGACGGTGCTCACAGCTTATCTCGATGCGCATGAAGCGCAGGATGAAGCGCAACGAATAGACGCCTTGCGCCGCCATGCTGCGCAGATTCGAAGCCGGATGGATGAGCTATCACTGAAGGCCTATTGGACCCAGTTCGACCGCGCACCTGAATTTGTCGTCCTCTTTCTTCCCGGCGAGCAGTTCCTGGGAGCCGCGTTGGATCAAGATCCTCACCTCATTGAGGAGGGGTTTACACGTGGAGTGGTGTTGGCCACGCCGGCAACGCTTGTCGCGCTGCTCCGCGCAGTGGCCTACGGGTGGCGTCAACAACAATTGAATGCCCATGCCGAAGAGGCCGGTCGATTGGGAAAAGACCTCTACGAACGGATGGCAGTACTGGCAGAACATGTAAATGATTTAGGACAGGCGCTCGGCAAGAGCGTATCGGCCTACAACCGAGCGGTGGGTTCCCTCGAGACTCGCGTTCTTCCCGCCGCCAGACGCTTCAAGGAATTGGGCGTGGCATCCGACAAAGACATTCAGCTGCTCGAACCGGCGGAACTCGTGCCGCGCAAGACCCTGCCGGTTGAGGCAGAGTAGGGGGAACTTTATGGCCGATGAGCAGTCAATGGTAGAAGAATTTCATCGCAAGTTCGAAATCTTGGTACACAAGGCTCCTACAGACCTGGATGAAGACACCAAACGACTTCGTCTGCGTCTTATGCAAGAGGAATTTGAAGAGTTGAAAGACTCTATGGCTGCCGGAGATCTGGCGGCGGTAGCCAAAGAAATAGCCGACTTACTGTACGTGGTCTACGGCACTGCCGTATCGTACGGAATCGATATGAAACCTGTGTTTCAAGAAGTCCATCGGTCGAACCTCACCAAGGTGGGGGGCTACAAACGACTGGATGGGAAATGGATAAAACCGCCGACTTATTCTCCAGCAAGTGTGGGACCCATTCTTCACGCACAACGGAAGTTCATCCCGGCCGAAGGACTAGCTAGCGGTCGCACCTCACCGAAATCCCAAACCGGTCCATGAAAAACCTGCATTGTCCAGGTTGTGGCACACCGTTCGTTCGAGTGATTTTCCGAGAAGGGGCTATAGAGAAGCTCTTCAGTCTCTTGAAGGTATTTCCTTTCCGTTGCCAACTCTGCACAAAGCAGTTCCGCACCTATTGGCCTGAATCTCCCGATGCTACCAGAGTAGTGGATCGCCGGCAGTACAAACGTTTACCTGCATCACTCCACGCCAATCTGTTCGCAGATAGTGCCGTCCTCATGGATAGTCGCGTGACGGATATTTCCATGGATGGCTGCACGATTGAGTCCACCTCCGTGCTGCCGCGCGGCACTTTCCTCGAGCTTATGTTCAAACCCACGTCAAACATGGATGCCATCAAGATCGAAACGGCCGTCGTCTGCACGACGCGGGCAGAATCGATGGGGATCCGGTTCCTAGAACTGTTTGCAAACGACCGACACCGTCTCAGCCAGCTTGTTCTTAGCTTATTGATCGGACAAAACATCCCACCCACCCTATTCCCCTGAGAGATTCGCCATTCGAACGCAATGTATTTGTGAGATCAGCCGAGTTCTTGATCCGAAGAATTCTGTAAGCCCGACAATGCATTAGACCAACAGATAGTTTTTGCCTGTGCGGTACGTATAGCAAACCCGGGTTGCCTGCTAGATGCGCTAGGCTAAAGATGTGACGATGAGGTTATCGATTAGACGGACTGGACCGAGGTGTACCGCGCCGAGAAGAACGACCCTTGACCTCACTGAAACAAGTGGCTCTAACGTGAGGGGGTCACACACTGCCAAATAGTCGACCCTCAACATAGGCTCTTGTTTCATAATCTTCGTCATCCTTTTCTGAACGGCTACAACATCGGTTATCCCCTTCCGAATAGCATCAGCACCAGCTTGAAGACTCTCGTACAGCCTAGCCGCGACGATCCGCTCCTCCGGCAAAAGATGCACGTTGCGCGAACTCATGGCTAGACCATCCCGTTCACGAACAGTTGGATGGGCCACAATCTCCACACCCAGATTGAGATCCTCGACGAGTTGCCGCACGAGGGCTACCTGTTGATAGTCCTTTTGCCCAAACAAAGCGATATGGGGTCGCACGATGCTGAAGAGCTTCGTGACTATGGTGGCAACACCAGTAAAATGGTTCGGACGCGCGTCTCCTTCCCAGCGACGGGCAATCACGGGAAGTTCCACGGTTGTCTGGAATCCATGCTGGTACATGGATTGTGCGGTTGGCTCGAAAGAAACATCGACTCCTTCCATTCGACATACCGCACGGTCTTTTAAGATGGCACGCGGATATTTATTTAGATCCTCGGTCGGACCAAATTGGGTTGGGTTTACGAAGATGCTAACTACAAGCGCATCGCATCGTAGTCGCGCAGCCCGAATCACTGCCCTGTGACCATCATGCAACGCGCCCATGGTCGGGACAAAGCCGATGGTCACACCCTCGAGCCGAAGCCTATTGCTCCAAGCTGCCATGGCTTTTGGGGAACGAATGATCTTCATGAATCGGAGGAAGGGCTGCACGTTGGGCGCGAGCCATAGCGAGTTGAAGGTTGAGGAAACATGAGGCGTACTGCTGACTGATCCCTCACTTCAGCTAACAATTGGTCGACGGTCTGTCGCCTGATCGGATGCATCCACAAGGGATCGAGTTCCTTCATGGGCATGAGGACAAACCGTCGTTGTGTGAGCCGTGGATGTGGGATAACCAGACCAGGCTCATCAACCACACGATCGCCGTAGAAGAGAATATCCAAATCTATCGTGCGAGGACCGGACCGGTCATTCTCATCCCGTCCGAGCGATTGCTCAATCTCACGAAGAACCGTCAAGAGTCTGCGCGGAATCACATCAGTTTTAAGCTGCGCTACACCATTCAGAAACCAGCCATCACCNNTACAGCATCGACACTCCCACAAGTCGAGAATGCGGCAATAGGCTCAGCAGCGTCAGCGCTCGATCACAGAGATCGACCCGGTCCCCAACATTTGACCCAAACCCGATGAAGACAGTCTCACGCATGTTCGTCAAGCGTCACATACCATCTGTGGGAGACTGGTTCACGATTGACAGGTGACGAATGATCTTCTTATCAAAATCCGGCCTTGCGAATCCGTTCCACTGCTTCTGCCAACCGCGCTTTCGGCGTACAGAGGGTCAGACGAATATACCCTTCGCCAGGAGCTCCAAAACCGTTCCCGGGCGTCGTCACAATGCCGGCATTCTCTAAGAGGTGCGCGGTAAACGAGGCCGAAGTGTAGCCTCTCGGAACATTGACCCAAATATAGAATGCGGCTGGAGGCGGTTCGACTTCCAATCCAAGCTTCTTGAGTCCTGGAACAAGCGTATCTCGCCGCTCTTGGTACACTTTCCTCAACCCATCGGTAACAGACTGATCGAGGGTCAGTGCGGTGATACCGGCTTCCTGAATTGCCTGAAAACAGCCGGAGTCCAGGTTGCTCTTTACGCTCCCAAGACCGGCCAAGACATCCTTGTTGCCAACGGCAAAGCCGATACGCCAGCCGGTCATGTTGTACGTTTTGGAGAGTGAATGAAACTCTACCCCGACATCTTTTGCGCCGTCCGCTTCGAGAAAGCTCGCTGGCCTCCTCCCATCGTAGTATATCTCGGAATAGGCCGCATCGTGGCAGACAATGATCTCATGCTTTTGCGCGAATTCCACAACCCGCCTGAAGTATTCTTTCGTCATAACAACTGATGTGGGATTATTCGGGGAGTTAAGCCACATCAATTTCGCATTTTTCGCGACATCTAGAGGAATCGCGTCCACATCTGGAAGAAAACCGTTTGCTTTTGTCAGAGGCATAATGGTTGAAATCCCACCCGAGAAACTCGTACCGACCGGATAGACAGGATATCCAGGGCTCGGCACCAACACTATGTCGCCGGGATCAACAAACGCCAGATGAACATGCCCAATTCCTTCCTTCGATCCAATCAGGGTAAGCACTTCGGTCGCCGGATTAAGGACCACGTTGAACCGGCGCCTGTACCAATCTGCCACCGCTTTCCTGAACGACAACATTCCTTCATAGGAAGGGTATTGATGATGTTTGGGATCTGTTGCGGCTCTCGCCAGGCTTTCGATGATGGGAGCCGGCGTCGGCAAATCGGGATCGCCGATGCCAAGATTGATGATGTCTACTCCCTTCGCAATCGCTGTCTGCTTCATCTTGTCAATTGCCGCAAAGAGGTAGGGAGGAAGATTTTTGATTCTAGTCGCAAATTCTATCGGGAAACCAGCCATTGTCGATTAAACTCCTTTCTGTCACTACTTGTTTCAATTCACTGTTGTACGCCATTGACTATCTGCTAGCGGCTCTGCGCAGTGATGACACAGCGTACTTCAGAGGACGGTCGGCAATCAACGATTGAAGGACAGCAGGTGGGAAATCAGCCGATGAGCAACATGGTGGAGTTGCGACAGATGGGTACGGGAAGCTGCTCTTACTTGCTGTGAAGTAAGGTGTGCTTTCATGAGGTCCGGAGCACATTCGTGACATAATAAGTCGATTCCGGCCTGTTCCATTTCAACATGGAATAGGAGACCATACGCACAATCCCCATATCGGAACGCTTGTAAGGGAGCAATCTCGGAGCCGGCCAAGGACACGCAATCGCTCGGGAGGTCAAACACCTCACCATGCCATTCGAAAACTTCGAACGTCTCGGGGCAGGCACGGAATACAGGATCTCTCTTACCCTCATCGGTGAGCCGTACAGGCGTCATGCCGATTTCAATCGCCCTGCCCACTCGCACTGACGCCCCTAACGCTTTTGCCATGAATTGACTGCCCAGACAAACACCAATCACGGGCTTTCTTGCTAGCAGTACTGAACGAATATAATCTGTCTCTTCCACGACCCAACCATCCAAATCATTCACAGACATAGGCCCACCCATTACTATCAGCAGATCTCCGGCGGTTTTCGGCAGACCATCCCGAGGAACAAGATAGTACTCAATGTCAACTCCTCGTTCTTTCAGGGCGGTCGCGAAGGCTCCAGGTCCTTCAAAGGAGACATGTTTCAGGCAAACCACACGCATATTGAAAGTACTGTCATAGAGCACCGAACGACGTCAAGGTAGGGGGGAGGCACTGGAACGACCTGAGGACGAAGGAATGGAGAATTTCATAGGTGTAAGCCAGAGCAGATGGTTACATATTTCAAGGACCAAAGGAGGCTACCTTGAGACGGTTCGTGGTAACATTCGCATGGGTCGTCATACTCTACTTTAGAATATTGGGTGCTAATGGAATCATTTTGGGCTCTCTCTTTGGATCAGAAAAGAACCACAAACTTCGCTATTGGCTTGGCATTCGGAAAACAGTGGGGATTAGTAATCATGTCCGCAGCTCTTAGTGGAGCCNNGCCAAGGACTAAATGAAAACGCGCGGAAGGGTTAACTGGGGAGACTGAGAAAGAGCTTTTATGGTTGAACGATCACCTTCATTATTACCGTGTCCTTCTCCACCTTTCCGAAATGAGCGGAAAGTTAGCTCCATGAAGGTACAGGGAAATGCCCGCAAACCATCGGATGGCTTACCGCTTATGTATGGATTTCAAGGCCACTTGAAGCTGAACTATGTGCCGCCAATTGCTGTGTGAGATCGTCATAATTCGTGTAGTTGTTTTCTCGTGTTGGTCCCTCGATACTCTGCAGTCAATGAACATCATGGCATGAACGGATTCTGCACGTATAATGAGATGTGACCCCTACTGCACTCGCTTAGTCAGATGGGTGACAACATTATCGCAAGAAGCCATAACCTCGCCCCAATGTCTCCGATGATTTCCCTAATCACGGTGATGCTGCTGGCTCTGCCCGTTGCACTAGCACTCCCGGCTCTTTCCGGAAGTCGCTTTGTCGCTGATTCCGCCCTGGTCATCGCGATCATCTATGCCTGGGTATGGCTCCGGTTTCGACCTAGCCAATTTGTCATTCACGACAGGACCGTCGAGATCATCTGGCCCTTGAAGCGACGCGAGATTCCTCGTTCCGATATCATGAATGTAAAACTTCTCGACCAAGAAGCCTTGAGAAAGAAAATCGGCTGGGACCTTCGGGTTGGAGCTGGCGGGTTGTGGGGCGGGTTTGGTTGGTTGTGGACAAAGCGCCGAGGTATTGTGAAGATGTATGTCTCTCGGACCGATGGTCTCGTGTGGATTGAACCCAAGAACGATCGCCCGTGGCTTATCACACCAGAACGACCAGAGACTTTTGTTAAGGAACTCTTGCGTCAGTAGGTAAGAACAACTACCCGTCCAGAGGATAAATTGTGAGGAGAGTCTGGCTGTTCTAATCCACCATGCGCTACAATCCTTCTATGCAACATCAGATCAAAACGGCCGAAGATCTCCGTTGGCTCATTGGGCATACGGGAGGATTCCGTTCTGGCTATGTTACGGACGTACAGTTATCCAAGCGACGCCTCTTCGATGAGGAGTCCGGTCGAGACATACCGGCGGGCACAACAGTTTCGATCACGATCCGTTATCAGGTGCGCGGGCTGATACGATTCGCCAAGCTGATGATGACTGGCGTGACTGATTTCTCGGTATTCGAGCAAGAGGGAGTGGATTGTTCCTCGCTGGGTATTATTCACGCCGAATGCAGCGCCGGGCGGTTACGGTTCTGGTTCGACCCGCAGGGGGAGCTGTACGTCGTCTGCGAGGAAGCAAATTTGGAAGAAGTGTCCACACCCATCGTGAGTCCTCACCCCCTTACCGAACTAGCTCGTTGGACATTTCAAGGGCAGACGCCCGACTGCCCAACCGTGCAGCAGTTGCTGGATAAGCTGGATCAAGCCGGCCTCCCCTGCTCTTGGCACATGACAAAACGGGCGGTTGCCATTCATCCGGCAATTCAATGGGAGGGAGATCTCATTCCCTCAATCGACTCCACAAGACAAACCAACAAGGTCCACGTCATGGTGTATGGCCCGCTAGACAAACAGGGGTTCGGTCTGATGCTGCGTGTGCTTGGTAATCAGGATCGCCAGGTCTGCCGAATCCTCGAGGTTCTTGCCCACCATATCACGCAATGCTACGCAGGCAACTGCCTTATCGGAACAACGATCATTCCAGGCCATGAATGGGAGAGCTGGATTGCGGAGGGCGGCCGGATCAAACTAGACTGAAGAGGAATTCAGAATAATCCGCCGATCAGTGCGCATGTTCGGGAGAATAGCGGCCATTGCCGTTACCGTTTGAGAAGTTCGCCGTGCCACTGTCATTGGAGTAGCCCGCTAGACTGTGTCCTGCACTCTTTCCGTTCACGTGGTTGTGAGCGTTCTTTCCGTTGATACATTCCACCAAGGCCCAAAACCGGAGCGGATTCACCTTCTGGTTACGGGAAATGTGTAGAGACGTGCCTTGCAAAACGGTGTTGAGCGAGAGGTCGGTCCTCCAGCCCAAACGTTTGGTCAAAGGGGAGAGCACCTTTTCTACTGCGGCGATCACTTTGTTCCCGTTGCTGAAATGGTTCAACATAACAATGCGCCCGCCAGGACGGCAGACACGGATCATTTCATTTACGACCTTCCGATAGTCGGGCACCGCGGTCACCACATACGCCGCAACCACCGTATCAAAAGTATCATCGCCGAATTGCATGGCCCCGGCATCCATGCGGTGCAACTGCACGTGCGCGAGTCGATGTGCATCGGCTCGCTTCTTTGCCTTGGCCAACATCCCCTCAGAAAGATCAATCCCCACAATGTGGCAGTGTCTTGGGTACATCGGAAGGGCAAGTCCGGTTCCTACTCCAACCTCGAGAATTTGCTCGTCGGCCTGCACGTTCAAATTGCGAATGGCTGACTCACGCCCTTCATGGAATACCTTTCCAAAGACATGATCGTAGAACCCCGCATAGGATGTGTACAAGCGTTCGATCTTGTTGAGATCCATAGTCTCCTCCAACTCAGACGACTTGCGCCCTGCTTAGCCCCAAACGTGCAGGGGTGGCAGCCGGCCATGTCGACGCGGGGGGAAAACTCAAGGCGGGAAACGTAAGTGGTGCGTGATGCCCGCCCAAACCTAAGCGAAGCTACTGTAGCCAAGTCACCTGCACGAGTCAACAGCTTCTTTGCTCGGAACCATGGCAGACGTAGTACCATCGCCTCAGTTTACCACCTTGATTCGTGCAAGACGGTGTGGGATAGGTACAGACCATGATTTTAGCTGGACTCTTCGCGTCGATCTTGTTCATCGGACTGATTATCGGCGACTGGATCTACTTTATCCGACTGACGCCGGACGCAATTCGCTATGGGTGTATCGTGGCAAGGCACCAAGATCAATGGAAATGGAACACACCCACAACTGTCCGGGACCGGTTCAACCCCAATGGTGTGTTGACATTGCCACATGGGGTTGCATGGTTCTACCCAGATTTGCTTCAGATCGCAATCCGTCCCCAGTATCGACTTTTCTCCATGAGCTTTCGCACCGCCTGGCCGGTGAAAGGCCTCGTCCACCTCTCGATCGCTGACCGGACTATGAGTGCGCTCTGTGTGAAGCGCATTCCGTGGTCGTCGGCCCTCCTTACCAGTCTTTGGTTCCTTCTTGTGTCAGCGGGATCCTTGAGCTTCGTGGCTATTTACGCGATGGACGGGGGATTTGCCTCTCTGCGAGGCCTGCTCATGGGTACAGGCATAGTTGTCATCGCATTGCTTGTGCTGGCCTTAGGACTTGTAACGGTTATGCTTTCCTATAAATTGGAAGACGAACGACTCACGAAAGTCTATGATGAACTATGGGAGGTTTTAGAGAAACCCTGTTCATCACCCTGAAAGCGACTTTCGTATGTGCTAAACAGGCTTAGGAAATGGTTATATTCAGCAGATAGGTCCAGTGCTGACCTGTTGCGGGCCAGACCGGCGATGATTCCGTAATGCTTCTTAGCGAGGCCAGACTGTTCAAAGGCAAGCCGGAATTGTTGCCATCGCAAGACAGGATTAGACACAATTCGACTCAGCTCGTCCTTAGGCAGTGCAAGTACCGTCGTCGTCAACATCCGAATGGCTTTTTCTACGCTTTCGTACGGCGGGGTCAACTTGAGACCAGCATAGAAAATTCCGAGATGGTTTCGGAACTCGTCTTTGAGAATATGAACGTGATCGGCCAATATTGGTCTTGCGTCTCGCATGGCATTTGAGCGGATAATACGGTATCAGACTAGGGTATGACAACTCTTCAATGGAGGGAGGAATGAATCGTATATTGAGCGGGGTTAGGATTTTGGGAGTGTTTACAGTGGTCAGCGTGGTTGGCTGCTCGTCCTATCATCACCATGGCATGCAGGGAGTCAGCAAAGACAACGCCTATTGGCAAAAGGGCCATCAGGACATGGCAGCCTTAATTGACCGAACCGTGGAGAATCCAGACAGAGCAAAACAGGTCAACGGTATTATTGGGGAGATTATCGACGAATTAAAGGCGCGCCGCGAACGGGAGCGAGCCTATCACCGGCAACTCTATACACTGAACGTTAGCTATACGGCACAGCCAGAAGAATTCACCAAGATCCTCGACGAAGCGAACAACCACCGTATGCAGACCTCCGCAACGATTCTCGGGCTGCGATTCAAGATGAAAGAGTTAATGACCGCAGACGAGTGGAAGGTTCTGACCGATCAAATGCTGTCGTACAGCGGCCGGTATCAGCATGGAGGTGCCGGAGCAAAGACGGGATCTTGAAAAAGCCAAGGCGAGGAGAAGTTTACGTCGGAAGACAAAGCGCATCTGCTTAGCTTTGACCGCGTCCTGAGGCCGATGCGTTCCGTGCGGTCTTTAGCGAAACTGGCACCCACGTCGCACCGGCATTGTAAGAACGATAGAGGCCACTCCCATTCGTACCAGCGTACAGCATCTGGGAGTCATTCGGCGCAAGGACCAGAGCCCTGATATTCAGCGTCGCGAGCCCTTGATTGATTGCCTGCCATCTCTTCCCACCATCTATGCTTTTCCACACACCCTTGGGGCCTCCGACATAGACCAATGAGGGGTCGATGGGGTGACTAACCACGCTGCTGATGAAAGGATCGGAAATGCTTTGGCCGATTCGTTCCCACTGCTCTCCCCTGTTCGCACTGCGGAATAGCCCCTTTGTCGTACCGGCGTAAACCATGTCGGGCATGACCCGGTTCACTTCGATCGCATTTACACCGAGTGCCATCGAAGCCATCAGCTCTTGCTCTGGGATCAAACCCTTATTAATCCTCTTCCAGGTCGCTGTCGCGTTGTCCGAACGATAGATCCCGCCAGTCGTGCCCGCATACAGAATCGTCGGCTCCTGAGGGTTAATCGCAATCGACGTCACGATGTGTACTTCCTTCATCCCGTTCATCCGTTCTTCCCACTCGCGACCCGCATTTTTCGTGTAGTAGGCGCCGACGGTGGTGGCCACATAGATCTTCTCGGTCAGCAATGGATGGAAGACAAACTGAGTGACGAAGGAGACATGCTCCTTTAACCCAACGTTGTGCGGTAGCCAACGTTGTCCGCCATCCGGACTTTTGTAGACGGCATCCCCCATAGTGCCGGCATAGACCGTAGCCGGGAGCTGGGGATCAATGGCCAGGGTAGTCACGCGCCGCGCGCTGAAACTCGGGAACCGCTCCCAGGAGGCCCCGGCATCACGGGACTTATAGACAGCGTCGTTGGTGGCAACGTAGAGAATATTCCCGTTGCTTGGGTGGAGCGCGATCGACACGATGGAATTACTGTCTTTCGCACAACCGCTTAATAAAGCCTGAATGATCAACCAGATCGCGAAGGAGAAACAAAAACTTTGCCGTCTTTCGTGGGTCCGTCGTGGTCTCATGCGTAAGAGGCGCCCAGATGAACCGGTAAAGGGAGATACCTGACAGAACATCCAATCGGCTAGCCCATAGGGAGATTACAGTTTTTCTTTAATCCGTTCGACGTATCCAGTCAGTTCGACATACCCTTGACCGCTTACAGGTCGGCCCTCCTTCATCCCCGTTACGGCAACAGCACCCTCCCAATAGGTGACCTGCGTGCTGCTCGGCGTTCGAAGCTCCTGATCCGCCACTAACGGGACAATGTCAAGCACAAGTCCCAAGGGTGGAATCTCAATTTTCCACTTGCTCGGATAGACCGCCCCACTTTGAGAGCTGGTCCAAGTCTCGATAGCCTCAATGCCAATATCCGTAACCTTCAGGTGGCGCGTTCCTCCATCGGGTGAAATAACTGTGCCGCTAGACTCAGGATCGGACAACCCGTCGTGCCTTCGCAGACGATAAAACATAAGTTCGGTATTGTCTTCCAGCTGAACACTGAACCAGTCCCATCCGACTAGATCTTCGCCAAGATCGCTTGACCCGAATTCATGGTCCATCCAACTCGTACCGATCACATCAAATTGCTCGTTTTCAATCGTGAGCCTGCCTGTGGTTGCTAATCGCGTGAACGAATAGTAATGAGTCGCTTGCCCCTTCCCCGCTCCTTTTCTGCTGATACCTTCAGGGCCATGGATGACCAAAGGCTTAGTCGGCTTCAGTGTGAGGGACAGAGCAAGCGTACCATCCCGCGCGAGCAAGGTATGTGCACCAGTTGGAACAGTTTCAGCCTCGGCACGCCAGTCATCAATCCACACACGCAGGCGAGACTTATCTGCGCCGGCCTTGCCTAATCCGGCCCGACTGAGCTTGTCCGAGAAATAAAATCGCCCCTCTTTGACGTCGGTGACAGCAAAGTGGGCTAAATACAGTTGGTTCACCGACCAGCGTGATGGCTTGGTTTTTACTTTCTCGGATGGTACGGCACGACGAAAGAACGTAAGCTCAAACCCGAACAACCGCCCGTTTGTGGCCTGAAGATGGCCTGTGTAGTACCACCATTCGGTCCGATAGGATGGATGCGAACCATGGTCGCTCGGAAACTCAAAACGGTACCCCGCGGTCGCAGGCTGAAACGATGATGCGGAAATATCCTCGCTCGACGCGACAGAGAGGCAGCCGACCAGCCAGGCTACAATGATAACAGGGGATCGGACACCGCAGGTCACAATGCGCCTCACCTTTGAGCCGTGGAGAACAAGCGCGTGTCATGCTTTAGACATCTCATCCCACAATGTTTATAGCACGGGTATCTCAGACCGCACAAATCAACAGTGAACGAGAGGATATTACACATTCATCCACCCATCGACTGTCCGCATACAGCGTTGACAATTTTCACGAGTCTCGGCTATCGTGAGTCATGCAAACCGATCGTGAGCGTGATCCCCCAAGCGAAGCCATTGCCAAGCGCCTCAAGCCGTTTCCCGTCCCGACACGCCTCCCGGTATTTCCATTACCTAATGTTGTGTTCTTTCCGAAGACGTATCTGCCCCTCCACATATTCGAGCCACGCTACCAACAGATGGTGGCCGACACGATGACCGGCAGCCAATGCATCGCTATGGCGCTGCTCAAAGAAGGATGGGAATCTAACTACTACGGGAATCCGGAGGTTTATTCCACGCTCTGCGTCGGCCGGATCGTTAGACTACAGTCATTGTCGGATGGCCGGTTTAACATTCTGCTCCAGGGACTCAACCGCTGCGAAATTCTGGAGGAGCATTTCAAGAAATCTTACCGAGAAGCGACCATTCGCCTGAAACCTTCTTGTTCAGAGAAACAGCTAGCAGTGGATGTGCGGCATACACTGCTCGGCATGCTAGACCAATATCTTCAAACGAGGGAACACAACGCGGCGTGGAAGGAATTCTTTTGCGAGGAGCTCGGCGACGATGTCTTGGTGAACACTTTCTGCACCTATCTGGAATGCACACCACTAGAAAAGCAGTTCCTTTTGGAGGCAGACGGACTTTATCAGCAGGCGCACCGCCTAACCGATCTGCTGCAATTCATGCAATACGATCATTACAGCGCAAAGGACTGGGAGTAGGAGTAATGGATTGGCCCGTCGCAATAAACGTCAGTCATCTATGCAAAACATACGACGGTCATAAGGCTGTTGATGACCTATCTTTCCAGGTTTCGACCGGTGAAATTTTTGGCCTCCTGGGGCCGAATGGAGCGGGTAAGAGCACAACCCTACGTACTCTTATCACACTCGTACATCCTACATCGGGCAC
>JABAOE010001885.1_pt1 | contig 19460 bp, 18 predicted proteins | sample 7062141 | NCBI WGS metagenome assembly JABAOE01 (sample SAMN14538627, study PRJNA623070) | marine sediment metagenome | biome: marine biome [ENVO:00000428]; feature: marine pelagic biome [ENVO:01000023]; material: deep marine sediment [ENVO:00002113] | place: India: Gulf of Khambhat ... | reverse complement strand
GGTGCAGTAGCGGTCCTGGTGATCTTCATGCTGCTCAGGGTGTCGCTTGGAAGCTGGAGGCTTGCGATCATGTCGTTTCTGAGCTTGCCTATGGCGCTGGTCGGAGGCGTGCTTGCAGCGTACTTCTTTGCCGATGGGGTGCTGTCGCTCGGGTCACTGGTTGGATTCCTTACTATCTTGGGGATCGCTGCGCGCAACGGGATTATGTTGATCAGTCACTACCAACATCTCGAGGATCAGGAGGGCGAACCCTTTGGCGAGGAACTGATCAAGCGAGGAGCTCGTGAGCGGATCGCACCGATCATGATGACCGCACTCACAGCAGGTCTGGCTTTGGTTCCACTTGCGATCTCCGGAAACATTCCTGGTCACGAGATCGAGCATCCGATGGCCATCGTGATTTTGGGGGGATTGCTTACATCGACTTTGGTCAATCTCTTTATCGTTCCATCGCTCTACCTGGTTGCCGGCAAGCGATCTGAGCCGATACCTGCGTAGCAAAACGGAGGCAACAAATTGAGCAGCCCCGTAGCTGGTTTTCATCGTTCGATGAAATATCAAATTCAACGCGTTCAGATAGTGGGTCTGATGTTTTCAAGTCTGTTCGTGCTCATTTGCTCGGCATGCGCAGCAGCGACCGCTGACGACATGTCGGCCGTTGAGTCTCCCATTCCGCCGACAACAGCACCCGATTCCAGGCAAGAGAGTGCACAGGCGACCATCGACTTCGAGAACGATCTGGAGGACTTCGATCCCGGAAACTTCGATCACCCGACCGATATTGACAATGCATGGTTTCCACTTAATCCTGGCACCAGGCAGGTTTTTGATGGTTTCACGGAGGAGGGAGGAAGGAAGATTCCGCATCGGATCGAGTTCTCCGTTACGGATCTAACGAAGGAAATTGCTGGCGTGCGCACAGTCGTCGTTTGGATCCTTGACTACAGCGACGACGAGCTGGTCGAGGCCGAGCTGGCCTTTTATGCTCAAGATAATGACGGCAATGTATGGTTCCTGGGGGAATATCCTGAGGTGTATGAGCGCGGCAAGATGGTAGAAGCGCCTGCGTGGATCACCGGACTCAAAGGCGCCCAGGCGGGCATCGTCATGAAGGCAACTCCTGAGACCGGATTCCCAAGCTATTCACAAGGTTGGGGACCGGCAGTCAACTGGACAGATCGGGGACAAGTGGTCGATATGGGGCTTCGTACCTGTGTTCCGGTTGATTGCTATGAGGACGTCTTGGTGACGGAGGAGTTTAGCCAGTCGGAACCGGATGCGTATCAGCTCAAGTACTACGCCCCCGGCATCGGAAATGTAAAAGTGGGCTGGCGTGGAGAGGACGCAACGAGAGAGGAATTGGAGCTGGTGGAATTAACTTCCCTCGACGTCCGTGGGCTCGCCCAAGTTCGTGAAGAAGCGCTGAAGCTGGAGCAGAACGCCTACGAGGTGAGTAAGGAGGTTTACGATCAAACTCCACCAGCGGAGTAAGCCCACAAAGGCCAATAAGGAGCCTGCGACAACAGCACCCGCCTAATAGATGGATCATTAATACCCGAGAGCCCCCGATATGCTGGGNNGAGCGGGCGATGGGATTCGAACCCACGACCTTCTGCTTGGGAAGCAGACGTTCTACCACTGAACTACACCCGCTTGCCGGCGATTATAAGGATGCCCGAAAATGATTGTCAAGCGTTCTGCACGACCTTTGCAAGGGCATAGGGAACCTTTCGGTGGCAGCCAGGAACTGGAAAAGCAGGAATCCAACCGGGAAGCCGGGCATCCATTTGATCCTCTGGACTGGCTCCGGGGTGGTTCCTCAAGATGGGAATGGCTCCGATGGTCCTTCAGTGCATACCTGGGTCGAGGCCTGGGCAGCACGCAATGGCTGGAAATCCGATCCATCCACAGGTGAAGCCTACGCAGAGGTGACTTCTGAAGTCTGGTGGGATTGCGATGATTCAGTCGAGGTGGAACTGCTGACCGTTCACGGCAGAGACCATTCCTGGCTGGGATTGGAATGGGTGTGGCAGGAAGGCCGCTACGATGTAACCGCTACTGCCACCGATGCGATCTGGGAGTTCTTTGCCTCTCACCCAAAGCGGACGGAAGGCTTGGCACGAAGGGCTGCCAATCAGTCCTGCTCATGGTTAAGCTTCCGACGCAGGTGTTCCAGCGTGATGCCCATCGCCCACTGAGTGGCGTTTGGAGCAGCGCCACCAAAAGACCGTTCAAGGCGCCACTGGTCCTCAGGTGAGTGAAAGATGGCCAGGATCTCTATCCCCTCTGCTGAGGCAGTCACGCTCAACCCAATGCCCAAGTCAGCCCCAGACTTGTCCTTCATCTGGGCGACCCTGTCTCTCAGCTCATCTTCATCCGTGGCGGCTTCGAGAGTCTCTCCGCCAGCAAATTCATCTGCATACGTATCCAGCGTATCCTGAAAGGCACCGCCGGTTCCAACTTCGACCGTAGCCAGGCGCCAATTCAGATACCTGATCCGCTGCATAACAGCATCTTCCAGCGTTTCATCGTCGGTTCCATAGATGCGATCTCCGATGCGCTGCCGAAGGGTGGCTTCGATGCCCCACAGCATTTCATCCGCTTCCATTTCAGACGGCGCCTTGGCTGTGATGCGAATGTCAACTCTTCCTGGGTGCGCCGCAAGTCCAACAGTTGGGTTGGTCATTCGCTCCAGGTCCTGGATCCGTTCGTCGATCCAGGACTCGCCGATTCCAGCCGTACGGATCGTTCGTGATTTGATCACGGCCCGAACCTCGATACGGGTCCGCAAGAACGGGAGCACCGCATTTTCGAGCAGGTACTCCAACTCTGCCGGAACGCCCGGTAGGGCGATTACGAGCTTTCCCGTCTTCTCCGCAATGAAGCCTGGGGCAGTGCCCACGGGGTTTTCGACCCCCTGTGCGCCCACGGGTACGGTAGCCTGCCGGCGGTTGTTCTCGGTCGGTTCGCGCCCGAAGGCCCGGAAGCGTTCCTCGATCTGCTGCCAGAGATCCTCCCGGAATTCCAAATCGATTCCCAGTGCCTGCGCAACCCCCTCTCGGGTGACGTCATCGACCGTCGGGCCGAGGCCGCCAGCGGTGATCAAGACCTCGGAGCGTTCGAGCGCGTCCGCTACCGCGCCTGCGATTCGATCGGGGTTGTCGCCCACCGTGGCGGTTCGGAAGAGGTCAAACCCATTCTCGCGCAGGGCGATAGCGATCATCCGGGTGTTGGTATCGACGATCTCGCCCAGCAGCAGCTCGGTTCCGATGGTCAGGATTTCGGCGCGCGTCATGGGAATCGGGGACAGCGAAGCCCCATCCAGCAGGCCGGGAGGGGATCCCCACATTGCGCATAGCCATTCGGGAGGCAGGGAGCGACCGTCGACCAGAACGGAGTTCCATTCTGCACCGGTTTGAGGGTCATATGACGTTATATTCCACGATCAGCCTGCCTTCATCGAAGCGCGCCAGATCCAGCATCGATACATCGACCGTGCTGGCCGCTCCCTCGAGGATGAATTCGGACATCAGCTTGCCGGCCACGGGGCCGTGCATAAAGCCATGCCCGGAGAAGCCCGCAACCACCCAGAAGCCCCCAACCGGAGTCGGTCCGAAGATCGGATGTGCGTCCGGAGTGACCTCATACAGGCCCGCCCAACCCGATAGCCGCCCGGCCCTCTCAAGCAGGGGAAGCCGCTCGATCGCCGCTTCGAGTGCTGTGATTTCCCACTCGTCGTCGATGCGCTGATCGAAACCCGGCTCCTGGCCCGGCTTGGACATGCCCGTAAGCAATCCCTCGCCTTCACGGTGAAAGTACAGCGATTGAGCGAAATCGATCACGAACGGAAAATCAGCGGGTATATCGGGAAGCGGAGTGGTGGTCACCATTTGACGGCGGATCGGCTGTATCGGTATCTCAACTCCAGCGAGAGCGCCGACTTGCCCGGCCCAGGGACCGGCAGCGTTGATCACATGCTCGCAGGAGATGTCTCCCCGGCTTGTCTTTACACCTGTAAGACGGTCGCGCCCAGGATCTCGATCCCGAGCGCTTCCGTTTCCATCCAGATCGAGGCCCCTAAATCACGCGCACGATCGAGATAACCCATGTTGACGCTGCTTGGATCCGCAAGGCCATCCTTGTGATGAAGCGTGGCGGCGATCGCGTCCTCAAATTTCATCAAGGGCAGACGGCGCCGTATCTCATCCCCATCAAGCCATTCGGTTTCCACTCCCAAGCTGTGCTGCAGCTCGACGCTGGCTTTGAAGCTGTCAACATCGGAAGGATCCGTCAGCACGATGAAGTAACCACACTGTCGGTAGAGGGGATCCACGCCGATCTCCTCTTTGAACCGCTCCAGCATGGGCAGGCTTACTTTGGACAGTTCGATATTGACTTCCGTTGCGAATTGATACCGAACGCCGCCGGCGCAGCGGCTGGTGGCGCTGTCTTCGAGGTGGGCGGTTCTCTCGAGAAGCACGACCCCCTTCGCACCGGCTTTTACGAGGTGATACGCCGTGCTCGCACCCATCACACCGCCTCCAATAATTGCGGTCTCAGCGCTGGTTGGGAAATCCATCGGTTACCTGAGGAAGCTCTGAAACTCCATCTTTCGCCGTCCGCGATCCCTTGCTTGTTGGAATAAACATGGGAAAGAGCATTCGTTTACAGATTGATGAGCTGCCCGATGTTGAGCTGCTCGGCTCGCTGAAGCGCCAGGCCGGCCGCAGCTGCATCCTGTACCGCCACGCCAACAGACTTGAAAAGTGTGATCTGCTCTTCGCTGGTTCGACCTGGTCTGGATCCGTTTACGATTTCACCCAGCTCGGCATGGACGTGATCCGTCGAAATCCTACCTTCCTCGATCGGAATCAGCAGATCGCCTGCCTCCGAGAGTGTGGCTTCTCGCGAATCGACCACCAGTAGGGCTTTCGCCACCGTCTCCGAATCGATCTCCTGCATCTGGGGTGTAAAGGATCCGATCGCGTTGATATGTACCCCCGGCTTCAATCCCTTGCCATCAAAAACCGGAAGCGAGGATGTCGTAGCAGTGCAGATGACATCCGCATCTGAAATCGCATCGTTGGGTGTATTCGCCACATCGATCGATGCTGGCGCCCATGCTTGTGAGGCGACATCCGACAAGAACTCTCGTGAGCGGTCGGTTTCGAGACTGAAGATACAGACCGACTCGATCTTGCGAACGGCACAAATCGCCTCAAGCTGTGTCCGGGCTTGCACTCCAGCACCAAACACTGCGACCCTCCTGGCGTCGGGGCGGGCCAACAGGTCGGTTGCTGCGCCGGAGCCCGCCCCGGTCCGGATTGCGGTCAAGCTGCCTCCTTCAAGCAACGCGATCGGGCGACCTGTGGCGCTATCAATCGCCACAACGAGCGCATGGATCAGCGGCAGTCCTGCGCGCTGATTTTTTGGAAAGACCGACACGACCTTTAGCGCCAGATCCTCACTTTGGGTCAATAGCGCAGGCATGAAAAGCGACACTCCATCGTATTTGTCGACCGGAATTCGACTGCGTAACGGCATAATCGCCTTGCCGGAAGATAACTGGCCATATGCGCGCTTCATCGCTTCGATGGTCTCCCGCANNAGAGCTCGCCGAGTGTCATTTGTGTTCAATATCCTGAGCTTCATGGAGGTCCTATTCTGGCGGGATAAACGAGTGTATCCGCGCAAAGACCGGGTTGAGTATCGTCGATTTAAAGTCTAATTGAGGATTTGATGTAGTCAGGCTGGGGTTCAGTCTATCCCGAGGTAGGCTTTCTGCACCATCGGATCCAGCGCCAGGGTGGTGCAGGCTCCACTCAGAACAACTTCACCGGTGGTAAGACAGTAACCGCGCGCGGCAACGTTGAGGGCCATCAGCGCATTTTGCTCGACCAGCAGTATGGTCGTACCCTCCTTGTTGATCTCGGTGGTGACCTCATACACGTTCTCAACCAAGACCGGCGCCAGACCCATGGAGGGTTCGTCGAGCAGCAGTAATCGGGGGCGAGTCATGAGCGCCCGTCCGGTCGCGAGCATCTGCTGTTCTCCACCGCTCAAGGTACCCGCAACCTGCTTGCGGCGTTCCTTGAGCCGCGGAAACAACGTGAATACGCGCTCACGGTCCTTCTCAATCTGGTCTTTGTCGTCTCGGATATAGGCTCCCATATCGAGGTTCTGTGAGACCGTCAGCCGTGCGAAAATTCCCCGGCCTTCCGGAACCATCGCAACGCCCTTGTAGACGACTTCATGCGCAGCCACCCCGGAGATATCCTCTCCGTCGAAAAAGACAGAACCTTGGGCTGGATGCAGCAACCCACTGATCGTTCGAAGCGTGGTGGTCTTTCCAGCTCCATTGGCTCCAATGAGTGTGACGATCTCACCTTCTTCGACGGTTAGAGAGACACCCTTGAGCGCATGGATGTTGCCATAGTAGGTGTGGATGTCGTTGACTTCCAGCATCGGTGCCATCAGTTGTCAGTCCCTTCGGTTGCCAACTTCAAGCCTGCGGCGGCACCCTTGCCAAGATAGGCCTCAATCACATCCGTATTGCGCTGGATTTCTTCGGGAGTGCCTTCCGCGATCTTCAGGCCGAAGTCCATAACGGTGATCTGTTCGCTGACCCCCATCACCACACGCATGTCGTGCTCGATGAGCAGAACAGTGATTCCGACCTCGTCACGCAATCGACGGATGAAATTCATCATGTCCGCCGACTCCAGCGGGTTCATCCCGGCGGTTGGCTCATCCAGCAGCAACAACTTGGGTTGTGCAGCAAGCGCTCGCGCGAGCTCCAAGCGCCGCTGTGCGCCGTACGGCAAGTTGTGGGCTACCTGGTCGCCCATTCCCTTGAGCCCGACGAACTCGAGTAATCTCTGCGCCTCCTTCAATGCCTCGGCTTCTTCTTCTTTGAAGCGCCGATTGCGCACAAGGGCTTCGAACCAGAAGGTCTTCAATCGTGGCTGCTCGCCCACGAGTATGTTCTCGATTGCGGTCATCTCAGAGAATAGACGGATATTCTGGTAGGTTCGAGAGATTCCGAAGCGAGTGATGCGATCCGTTGACATTCCCTCGATCTCATGCCCGTTGAAGAAAATTTCACCCTCGGTAGGCACATAAAAGCCGGTTACGCAGTTGAAGAATGTCGTTTTCCCGGCACCGTTTGGACCAATAATGCTGTCAATGGCGCCCTCGTGGATCTGGAAATCGAAATCCTTGACGGCATCCAATCCACCGAAGCTCTTTGTTACGTTAATTGCTCGTAATAGTGGTTCCATGTCTCTAATCCTGCCCCGCGCTCGCGGGTTCGAGCGGGGCGGATGGAGCAGGAGTCATTCCGGGTTCATCTGAATGAAGCTCGCGTTTTCTGGTTGGCTCGGGAAGGAAACCTTCGGGCCGCATCAGCATAACGACAATCAGCAAGATTCCGTACATGAGGAAGCGGTACTCAGTAAACTCCCGCAAAAGCTCCGGAAGGCCTACAAGGATCACCATTCCAACAATTACACCGGGAATGCTGCCCAATCCGCCGACGATAATGCCGGCAAGCACGTTTATCGAGATAATTAGATTGAAGCTGTGAGGAAAGATTGCGCTCTGTCTGGATGCCAGAATGGCGCCTGCGAGCGCGGAAAAGCCAGCGCCGATGGCAAACGCCAGCAGCTTCGTCGATATTAGATTGATTCCCATCGCCTCCGAGACGTCCTCATCCTCCCTCATCGACATCCACTGGCGTCCGAGACGCGCGTCACGCAGGCGGATGGTAACGAATCCAGCGAGCACGGCTCCAAAAATCACCAGGTAATACATGGTCTGCGGCGTTCCTAGAGTGACTCCAAAGATTACTGGATTGGGAATGTGAAGCACTCCTTGGGGACCGCCTTGAATAGGTGCAAGCCAGTCGGAAGTCGCGAGGATGCGAACGATCTCTCCGAATCCTAGCGTCACGATAGCTAAGTAGTCGCCGCGCAGCCGAAGGACCGGGAAGCCCAACACCAATCCCCAGAGCACGCCTGCTGCAACGCAGATCGGAAGTGCCGTCCAGAAATTGAGTCCGCTGATACCAAGGTCGCTGGTCGAGGTAAGGATACCCATCACGTAGGCACCGAATGCAAAGAATGCCACGTACCCCAGGTCGAGCAGCCCGGCGTATCCGACCACGATATTCAGGCCAAGCCCCATCAAGATATACAGACCCACCAGGAACAGTGCCTGACTCAGGAACAATCCGGTGATCCAGGGCAGCAGCAACAGCAGTACCAGACCGCCGATGAAGAATGCGCGTCTCGCCCGCTGTTGCCTCGTTTCTGGTAACTGCTGGTATCTCTCGCGCGAACGGCTCGGTACACGAAAATAGGCCACCGCAAAACTCAAGGCAAAGATCGATACTGCAGCCAGAGGGCGGAGAGCCTTCTGGACGAACACGATGTTAATAATCAGTCGGCCGCTGATCTGTTGGAGAATCTGGCTCACATTCTCAGAAAAGACACCTACCATCAGCGTTACGATCGTCCCGCTCACCAGTCCAACTCTTAAAGGATCGCGAATTAGCACAGCGGCGGCGCCAACGCCTCCCATGATGGCGCAGAAAACGATCAGGATCAGTGCTCCCACCAAGTTGGTAATTCCAAATGTCAAGATCGATGCGAGCTCTTCCGTGAGGTTGACAAACATCACGCGAAGCGTGACTTCTGCCCCCGCCTCACCAGGTCGGATCACGAAGAGAACGACAATTCCAAGCAAAACGAGCAGCAGACTGCTTGAGATCAGCCCAGAGCCCATGCTTGCCAACCCGGCGCGTCCTCGAGACAGGCGGTCGCGCAAGGCGCGTGAGGCCAGGAGCCCGGCTCCCACGGGACCGGCCGCGAGAATGACATAGCCCAATGACAAGAAATCACCGATGAGGGATCGCTGTGAGAAAGCTTCTACCATCCCGATCGCGCTCACGTAGACGGCGACCAGACTTCCAAGCATTCCAAACTTGAGAATGATCCGGCTTGTCGTCTGCGACATTTTGTTCGCGTTCTGCATCACGCCTTCTTCTCCGCAAGCGCTTCGCCGAAGATGCCTTGAGGCCGAAAGATGAGGATCAATACCAGCATCGTGAACGCAAATGCGTCGCGCAATTGGTTGGCAGATGGGATCCCCAATCCCTCGAGAATCAAGTTCGGGAATACTGACTCAATCACACCCAGAAGGAGCCCACCTATCGCGGCTCCCGGAACGCTTCCGATCCCGCCAAGAACCGCGGCGGTGAAGGCCTTAAGCCCGGGAAAGAAGCCCATAAAGAAGAACACCCCAACAGGGCGGAAGAGTCCATTGAACACACCGGCGGCACCAGCTAAAAGCCCGCCGATAGCGAAGGTGGTCACAATCACTCTATCAACGTTGATTCCCATCAAGCTGGACACGTCTTTGTCCTCGGAAACCGAGCGCATAGAAGTGCCTACCTTGGTGCGGTTCACAAATGCATTCAATCCAATCATGAGCACCACCGCGGCCACGATCACTACGACCTGTACTATGGGAACGTTGTAGCCAAAGATGCTGATGGTTCCAGCAAGAGCAGTTACCGGTGGATAGGCGCGAAATTCCGCGCCGTATAGCCCGCGCGCCGTATATTGCAGGGCGAACGATGCTCCGATCGCGGTGATCAATGGCACGAGTCTGGGTGCGTTACGCAGCGGCCGATAGGCGATTCGCTCTAGCAAAACTGCGATTCCGGTTGAGACTGCCGCTGCGAGGGCGAACCAGGACAAGATTGATAGCCAAGGATGATCTTCAAGAAAACCGGTGCGAGCCTGAGCGTCCGCCAGGAACACTGTGGTAAGCGCACCGAACATATACACCTCGCCGTGTGCGAAATTGATCAGGCGAAGGATGCCGTACACCAATGTATAGCCGAGTGCAATCAGGGCATAGATGCTTCCCTGAGCCAGGCCAGCGAAGACGAGCGTCGCCCACGCAGCATCGGTGTAGCGGCCCGCTGAAATCGTATTGATGAGCCCGATGATCATCGCGACAATGATGCCGAGCTGAAACAATCGGAGTATGAGGTCGACCCATGAGAAGCGTTCGAAGAATCTACGAAACATGGCTCAATAGTTCCTGCAGGGGATTACATTCAGGTGAGCCAGGGATTGACAAAATCCCTGGCTCACCAATACGGCTTTGAGTATTACAACCCTCACTTCTACCGCTAGTTGGTCGTCGGCGTGTAAACAACCTCAGGCGGCCAATTGCCATCGTCAATTTCAGCCGACGTGATCACGAAGATTCCCAGCGCATCACCTGTGGCGCAGTCGCCGTTGCTGGTACCCGCGGCGAATTGCTTGGTGCCACAATCGAGCGAGCCAGTCAGACCACGGTAATTGGTGGTCCCGGCCATCGCCTTGCGGAGCGCATCCCGTCCAATGTGGACGGTTCCATCGTCCTCAACCGTCGCAATGGACTCGATGGCGTCCAGCATGATGTTGGTGCCGTCATACGCGAAAGCGTGGAATCCACTGGGCGGAACGCCGCCGTACTTGGCATCCCATTTGTTCAGGAAGTCCTCGTACAGTGCGCCCGCAACGAATGGTCCGGAAAGGTACATCCCTTCCGCATTCGCGCCCGCGTTCTCAGGGAAGCTGTCTACCAGCAGTCCGTCTGCGCCGACCAGGATCGTATTCTCAAGGCCAGCGATCTCGGTAGACTGCTGAACGATGAACGGGCCCTCTGGTTCGAAGATCGGGAAGTAGAGCACGTCCGGGGAGTCGGCCGCGGCCGAGGTCAGCACGGCGCGCATGTCCGTGTCTCCGACGTTAACCGCACCCTGGAACGTTACTTCACCACCCAGCTCGATGAAGGTCTCGGCCATCACCTGCTGCAGCTGATCCGCGTACGGGCTGCCGTCGTGGATCGTCGCAAGTGTGCGGGCTCCAAGCTCGTCGTAGGCAAATTCCGCAGCAACCGAGCCCTGGAACAGGTCCGTGTGGCAGGCCCGGAAGTAGCCTTCCTTCCAGGTCTGACCTTCGAGAGTCAGCGCAGGAGCCGTATTCGACGGCGAGATGATCGACAGGCCGGCGCCAGTTAGGGTGTCCATGGCGGCCGTCATGGCGCTCGAGCAGTTCGTGCCAACGACGCCAATGATCGTGGGATCTGCGGCGACCTTGGTCGCAGCGGTTTGCCCTCCCTCAGGGCTGCAGAGCGAATCCTCCTTCGACAGTCGGATATCGTGCCCCAGCAGCGAACCACCACGATCATCGATGGCAATTTCGATGCCACCATTCGAGTCATCGCCGAGAAAGGCGGTGGCTCCCGAGATAGTGAGCATCGAAGCGAGGTGGATAGGCTCATCGGGCGCATAAGTCACACAGCCGATGGCATCGTCACACTCGAAAGTTTCGCCAGCACAGGCTCCGAGCGCGAGGGCCACGATCACCAGGCCACTCAATATGAGAGCTTTACGAGTCATTAAATTGTCCTCCTCCTCAGGATATCCGGATATTCTTGGCCAAGTCTTGAGTTAGTTAAATGCATGTAGCTGTTTTTTGGCGTCTCTCCTCCTTTGCACCACTTGTTGCCTGAGAGGCAAACTGGCTGTTTAACGGTCAAGGGGGTCTCGACCGCCCCAAAGTTGATGCCACATTCTAATGTTGTGTTAAGCTGGCTGTCAACCATGAAAGCGCTGCTGTCTGAGACGGTGCAAGAATGTCACATTTGACCCCGAAGGAGCTTGGCGAGCTTGGAGAGCAGCAAGCAGAAGCGCATTTGCTGCAAATGGGGTATCGGATCCTGGCCAGAAACTGGCGCTGGCGAGGAGGCGAAGTGGATCTCGTCGCAGCGCAAAAAGAGGAAATCGTGTTTGTTGAGGTGAAGGCGCGCCGCAGCCAGAAATTCGGTGCTCCTGAGGAATCGATAACAAGCTCCAAGCAAGATAGGTTGAAGAAGACTGCAAGCGCCTACCTCCAAAGCATCGATGGAAGCGATTCGCAATGGCGTATCGACGTTGTTGCCATTGAGCTTGACCCGCAAGGTGAGGTATTGCGGCTGGAGCACATCGTATCGGCGATCGAAGGTTGAGCCTCAGGATAATGCCGAATGGCAACGAGCACGACTGAAGCGCAACACCCGATTTCCGCAGCAGAGGTACCCGAGAATCCCTTCCAATGAATATCAGTGAACCGGCGCTCGTCGCGATCGTGGGTCCGACCGCGGTGGGAAAAACCGAGGTCAGTATCGAGGTTGCCCGATCCCTATTGGCAGAGATTGTTTCTGCTGATTCGCGCCTGCTCTACAAGGGGATGGACATTGGAACCGCAAAGCCAATTCCTGAGGAACTTGAGCTGGTGCCCCATCACCTGATCGACGTGGCCGAGCCAGGGGAAAACTGGAGCCTGGCACAGTTCAAGCAAGCTGCGGAGCAAGCTATTGCAGGCATCCAGGATCGGAATTTGCTGCCCATGCTCGTGGGAGGTACCGGGCAGTACGTGACTGCCATTCTGGAGGGTTGGCTTCCGCCTCCCAAAGCTCCCGATGATGCCATTCGTCGCAAATATGAACGACTGGCCGAGGCGAGTGGCCCTGCCGAGCTTCACGCCAAATTGGCGGACGTCGATCCGGCATCGGCAAAACGTATCGACCCCGCCAACGTGCGGCGTGTGGTGCGTGCCCTGGAAATCTATGAAATTACGGGTATTCCGGCCAGCGAGCAGCGTCAGGCATCGCCTCCGGCCTACCGCACCCTCAAGCTAGGCCTGAAGCTCCCACGTGCAGAACTGTATGAGCGGATCGACCAGCGCATTGACCGGATGATCGAGAGCGGGCTTGTCGGTGAAGTACAGGCGCTGCTGGACCGAGGCATCTCAATCGACCATCCTCCCATGTCGGGCATCGGCTATCGGCAGATCGGTGAGTTTCTACTCAACCGATGCACGCTGGAAGAGTCAGTGCGGGAGATGCGCAAGCTCACACGGCAATTTGTGCGCCGGCAGGCGAACTGGTTCAAACCGGATGACCCGGAGATCGACTGGTACCAAGTTGGGGAGGGATTGGCGGAACGCCTGACCGGGAGGATTCGTGATTGGCTTCGGGCGAGCTAGCGGATGAATTGATTCAATCCCAGGTAGGCGATCCCTGCGATGATCGCGGTGATGGGTATCGTCAACAGCCACGCATAGACCATATCTCGCAGCACGTTCCAGCGAACCTTATTGACTCTCTCGCCAGCACCGGCGCCCACAATCGCCGAACTCATCACCTGCGTCGTGCTGACCGGTCCCCCCCAGATCGAGGCGCCCAAGATCACCCCAGCGCCTGCCACCTGTGAAGTGAAGCCGTGAATCGGCCGCACCTTGTAGATCTTTCCACCCAGCGTCCGGATCAAGCGCCAGCCTCCGAGGGCGGTGCCAAGTGCAATCGCCAGCGCGCTCACGAATATGACCCAGGTCGGAATGAAGAAGGACTCGATATCGCCTGCCGTCAGGAGGCCCAACGCGATCACTCCCATCGTCTTCTGCGCATCATTGGCCCCGTGGCTCAGCGCCAGGCCCAGCAGGGTAGGGATCTGCAGCCGCCGGAATCCAGTGTTTACGCTGGGGGAGGAGTTGCGCACCACCCAAAGTGTCAGGCGCATAAACAGGAAGGCGGTTAGCAAACCAAGCGGAGGCGACAGCAGCAGCGCCAGCACGATTTTCAACAGCCCCTCAATCTTGACCACCGCCAATCCGGCCGCAAGGACCGCAGCGCCAAGCAGACCTCCCAGCAGTGCATGTGAGGAGGAGGAGGGGATTCCAAAATACCAGGTCAGCAGATTCCAGGTAATCGCAGCTGCGAGGGCCGCAACCACCACCGTTTGGGTGATCGCTTCGGATACGAGCAGGTCCTCTCCGATCGTCGTGGCGACAGCCACGCCGAAAAGAAACGGGCCTATAAAGTGGGCGACGGCGGCCAGGAGCAGCGCCACCCTTGGGCGCGCAGCCCTGGACGAAATCACGGTCGCGACGATATTGGAACTATCGTGCAAGCCGTTGAGGAAGTCGAAGATCAGGGCGACCAGGATCAATACGATGATCATCGGGAGGAGCATACCAAAACGGCGGCCTCGGCGCCAAATGCTCGGCGGACCTATTCAGCTGATTGCCCGCCGTGGCACATTGGCCGCCCCCTAGCTGCCCATCGCCCCATGAATGGCCGCCTCCTGGCTGCACAGCGCCCTATGCGAGGCTGTCCACTCGCTGCCCCTCGCCCATGCGCGGCTGCCCCCTCGCTGTCCATCCCCCATGCGCGGCCGCCTCTNNCGTGTACTCCCGAAGGTTTAAGTCGTTCCCGTCCTAGCGGTCGGGTAGCTGCCGGGCGACAGCGTGCACGGCCAAAACGGTCAGGGTGATCGCCAACGCTGGGGCGGCTGCCAGCCAGGGAGCCGTCTGAAGGTAGGAGCGGCTGCTGTTCAGCATCGCACCCCACTCAGGGATGGAGGGATCGCCGGCCAACCCCAGGAAGGTCAGCGTCGTGACCCCGAGAAAAGCCCACGCAAGATAAGTCCCCGCATACGAGGCGAGCTCGGGAAGCGAGTTAGGCAGCACATGCCGGGTGGCAATCCAGAGATTTCCGCCGCCGCTTGCCTGAGCTGCCAGGACGTAGCCCTCCGCCAGCTGCGTTCGCGCCAGGGCCCGGGTGACTCTCCCGAAACTGGGCGCAAAACCAATTCCAACCGCCAGCACCACGGCCGCAACACCCGGGCCCCAGGCGGCGACGAAGAGCATCGCAAGCAGAAGCCCAGGAATCGCCAGCAGGACGTTCGAGATCCAATTCACGGAGGACTCAAATGCGCCGCCCACAATCGCGGCCGAGTATCCAACAAGCCCGCCGATCACCAGCGCCACGCCCGCCGCCAAGCCCGCCAGCAACAGGCTGAGCCTGGCTCCATAGATCATGCGCGAGAGGAAATCCCTACCCAGGCCGTCCGATCCCAGCGGCAGACCGGGTTGAGGACGCTCCAGGGGTTCGAAGAGCGGCTGATCGGGCGGGTTTGGACTGAGCCACGGTGCAAGCAGCCCGATCAGGACCATCAAAACCAGCCAGATCCACGCGATCTTGCGAGTGACGCTCATTTCTCAGAACCGCTCCTGGTCCCTGAGGCGGGGATCCAGCACCCAGGCCAGACCATCCGCCAGAATCTGGCTTCCGACGTAGATGATCGCCGCCAGGGCTACGATCCCCTGCGCGATTGGAAAATCGGCCTGGAGAATCGATCGCACCAGCGTGCGTCCCAGGCCAGGTCGGGAGAATACGGTTTCAGTCACTACCGCGCCGGCAAACAGGAAAGCGGCTTCCAGGGCCAGCAACGCGACTGCGGCTGGCAGGGCGGGTCGAAGCGCATGCCAGTACCACCTGCGACTTTGACCCAATCCACGTGCCCTGGCCGCAAGGATGTATGGAGAGCTGAGCGTCTCTTCCAGGCCGGAATGCACTGCCCGTGCGAATGGGCCGGAGGCCGCGAAACCCAACACCAAAGCCGGCAGCCAGAGCTGGATTCCCCCGATCGGCTTGCTCGCCAGCAGGGTGACCAGGAGCAGGCTGATCACGCCTGTGGTTGCGACAGGGAGCGAGGTCGCTAGTCCTGAAAGGATGGTGGCGGTACGCTGAACCGCTGGCCGAGCCCTCCAGCTGCTGACAATCCCCAGAAGAATGCCAAGCGGAAGGGCAATGGCCAGACTGAGCGCAGCCAGCTGTGCTGTGCTCGCCAACTGTGAGCCAATAATCGCGGACACTGCCTGGCCGGTGTACAGCGAGACGCCGAGGTCACCCCTGGCAAGGTTGGTGAGAAAGAAAACGTATTGCTCGAGCAAGGGAAGATCGTAGCCCAGGCTGCGACGCAGGGATTCGGCTTGTTCCGGAGTGGTCAGACCCTGCGCCAGCATACTCGAGACCGGGTCGCCAGCTGCCAATCGAAGCGCGAAGAAGGTGACCGTAACGGCTGCAACCGCGGTCAGGATTCCGCTGAAGACCCTGCGGGCCAGCGGAACTACGGCTGAAGTTCGAGATCGATCAGGTAGGGGAACCATCCCTGTGGGGAAAATCGCAGTCCATCGACCTTGCTAGAGGACCCAACCAGATTCACATAGTCGCGTACTGGCAGTATCAGCCATTGATCTTTAACCCGTTCAGCAATCTGGCTGTAGAGCCCTTCGCGCTGGCTGCGTGAATTGAACGCTTCAGCGGCTTCGGCCAGTAGAAGATCTAAATCAGGGTCTCGGTAGCCGCTCCAATTGAAAAACCCGTTCGAATCATAAAACGGACGCAGGAGATCTGGATCCGTTCCGAACGAGTTCATCCCGATCGCCCCATAATGGCCCCCCGCGCGGATATCGCTAAGAGGGCCGAAGCCGGGGGCAACAGTAAGCGTAACATCAGCTCCGAGCTGTTCCCACGAAGCCGCAACCAGCTGACCGACTTCGGGATTGGATCCCCAAACTGGCACGACCAGTTCCAACTCAAGCGGGCGATCGCTTTTCTGTCGAACGGACTGACTGTCCGTCAGCAGCCAACCCGCACCATCCAGGAGCTCAGCCGCACGATCAGGATCGTAGGCAGGGAACACCGCTTGCGGATCATAGCCAAATGTGCTGGCTGACAGAAGTCCGCTCGCCACCGGCGAATAAGAGCCAAATACGGTCTCGACGATCCGAGAGCGATCGACGCCCAGCACCAGTGCCTGGCGAACAAGGGCATCGTCCGTCGGCGGAACTCCAGTATTGAAGATGAACTGCAGCGGCTGACCAGGGATCGAGATCTGATCGACCGTAAACGCGGGCATCTCACCCAGGCGTTCCGCTTCGTGGTGCGGCAGCTCACCGATGATATCGACCTGTCCTCCTTCCAGCGCCAGAGCCCGTGTCGCCGGATCTTCGTAGAACCGGAACGTAATGCGATCGATCGCGGGTACCTCTCGCCGGTAGATTTCTGGTCCCCAGGCGTAGTCGGGGTTCTGCTCCAGAACGAGTCGATCGTTGGGCAGATATTCGACGAATTTGTAGGGCCCGGTTCCAACCTGATGAAACTGGTAATCGGTTGGACCCCAGGTCTCCAGTGCGGTCGGCGAAGCCATGCCCAGATAAACCTGCGAGAGCGAATCCAGCAGCGGCGCGTACGGCTGATCCAGGACGAGGCTGACCTGAAAAGTATCCACCACCTCGACCCGGCTGAGAGGCCCGAGCATGGCCGCCGCTTTTTGCGACCGGTGGTCTGGATCCAGAACGTATTCGATATTGGCCGCAACTGCCTGCGCATCAAACCGGGTGCCGTCATGGAAGGTCACATCTTCCCGCAGCTGGAAGGTATAGCGAAGGCCATCCGGCGAGATCGACCAATCCTGCGCTAATCCCGGGACAAACGTGCCCGTATCCGGATCCCCGAAAACCAATGTGTCGTACACCGAGCTCAATGGAATTCCGAGTTCCACTGAAGCATTGATGTGTGGATCAATACCGGTTGGCGCGAGGGTGAGTCCATAGGTGAGTTCGCTAGGTTCGTCCGCCTCGGACGAGCAGCCCGTAAGTGACAGCGCGATCAGCAGCGCCCAAGAAAGACCCGTTTTCCAGGTGATGAATCGAATTGGCAGGTGCATGTCCAGTGAGATCGGAAGGTTGAGTGGGTTGAAGCNNTGCGAGATGAGATTGGATGGACGTGTGGGTAGAACCCCTCTCCGCAAGCCCGGCGAATCTTATCACGGGCATTTCAATGAGATTAGAATGCAGGAAATGAAGCTTACTCCGGTACGCAAGCAATACCTCGAAATCAAGCGCCAGTATCCGGATGCGATCCTGTTCTTTCGTCTGGGCGATTTCTATGAGACCTTCGATCACGATGCAGAAATCGCAGCCCGTGAACTTGACATCGTGCTGACCTCGCGCAACGTGGCCAAAGGCGACCGCGTGCCGATGGCCGGCATTCCCTATCACGCTGCCGAAAACTACCTGATGCGTCTGATCGATAAGGGATATCACGTTGCCATCTGTGAACAGATCGGTGATGGCCCGGTCCAAGGGCTGTTCCCGCGTGAGGTGGTTCGGGTCGTCACTCCTGGGACTGTGCTGGAGCCAGGGCTGCTTCCCGGTGATGCGAACAACTATCTGGCGGCTGTCGTCGGGGATCAACAGAAGATTGGCGTGGCTTATGCCGACGTAAGTACGGGAGAGTTTGCGGCAACACAGCTGGATGGGGAAGATCCGGTCAGCGCGCTTCGCCAGGAGCTGGGTCGACTGGCTCCAACCGAGGTCATCTATCCGGAGTCGATGGGGCTTCAGAACTCGATTGATACCCATCTCACTGCGCTATCTGATTGGCACTTTTCAGAAGATGCCTCAAGCGAAGATCTCAAATCGCTTCTCGGCGTTCAACACCTGGCGGGCTACGGACTGGATGGCATGCCGCTCGCCGTGCGAGCTGCTGGCGGCATCATCCACTACCTGAAGGAGACGCAGTCAGCGGCCCTGGCTCTGCTGACCGGGATATCCACCTACTCGACCTCGGATTTCATGGTGCTGGATTCAGCGACACGCAGGAACCTGGAGCTCACTCAGACCATCAGAACCGGAGAAGTGGAAGGCTCGCTGCTCGGCATCCTCGACGCGACGGTTTCCCCGATGGGACGCCGGACCGTTCGCCGCTGGGTTAACAGACCACTGCTCGACCAGGCCCGCATCCAGCAGCGGCTGGACCAGGTGGAGATCATGTTCGAGAGCGGACTCAAACGCGAGGAGTTGAGGCGCATGCTCCGAACGCTTCCCGATCTCGAGCGGATCACCAACCGGGCGGCCGCCAGGGTGGCGACTCCCAGAGACGTTATCGCGCTGCGCCAGACCCTGGGCCAGATCCCCGACCTGAATGAGCTTTTGGGAAAGGAGGGGCTGAACGATCTCCGCACCGAATTGGATCCCTGCCGCGAGCTGCTGCAGGAATTGGAAATCGCCCTCGTGGAAGATCCTCCTAACACGCTCAACAAGACCGGTGTTTTTCGGAGCGGATACTCGGCTGAACTGGATGCGATCCTGGAGTCTTCTCGTGAAGCGCGGGATTGGATCGCCAGTCTGGAGTCGCATGAGCGCGACAGCACGGGGATTTCCAATCTAAAGGTCGGCTACAACAAAGTATTTGGCTATTACATCGAGGTCACCAAAGCCAACGCAGATAAGGTCCCGGAAAGCTACATTCGGAAGCAAACCCTTGTCAACGCGGAGCGATACATCACGCCCGAAATGAAGGACTACGAGTCGCGCGTGCTTTCTGCGGAGGAGGAGATCAAGCGGCTCGAGAGAGCCCTTTTTGACGACCTGTGCGGCCGCATCGGGGAAAGCGCCCAGCGGTTGCTTGAGAATGCACGCGCCCTTGGTGAGCTGGACGCGCTCGCTGGATTAGCTGAGGCGGCCGCCAGACGCGATTGGGTAAAACCGGAAGTGCTGGATGGCCAGACGCTC
>JABAOE010000904.1_pt5 | contig 19465 bp, 20 predicted proteins | sample 7062141 | NCBI WGS metagenome assembly JABAOE01 (sample SAMN14538627, study PRJNA623070) | marine sediment metagenome | biome: marine biome [ENVO:00000428]; feature: marine pelagic biome [ENVO:01000023]; material: deep marine sediment [ENVO:00002113] | place: India: Gulf of Khambhat ... | reverse complement strand
CCCTGCGCCGGGCTCGACGACCTCGTGGCCGGAGCCGACGCCTATGTCCAGACCGTGATCCGCGACGACCTGGTGCGGGCCATCCCCTCGCCCCGGCTCCAGGACATCCTCGACTACCACTCGAGCGTGACGCAGGCGGCGCAGACCGCCGCCCGGGGTGGCGTGGCCCGGCTGGTCCTGACCCACATGGTGCCCGCCCCCCAGCCGGACCAGTACGAGGAGTGGCGCGCCGTCGCCGCCGCCGAGTTCGACGGTGAGGTCCACATCGGCGACGACCTGCTGACCGTGGAGGTCTGAGACCTAGCTCCCGGCGGCGAGCAACCGTTCGGCGAACGCGTGGGTGTGGGCCGGGCTGACCATGGCGTGCTGGCTGCCGGCGTGGAGGTCGCGGAAGCACCGTTCGAAGGGCCCGTCGCGCAGCGCGGCGGTGCCGAGGTGCCGGTAGAGGCTCTGGAGCGAGACCGTGGCCTGCTGCGTGAACCAGGTGGTGGCCTGGAACTCCTCGGCCGGGTACGAGGCCGGATGGCCCGCCTCGGCCGCCTCCTGGGCCTGCCGGAAGGCCCGGTGGATCCACAGGCTGCCCGCCCGGTGGACACTCTCGGCCTCGGCCAGGTCGTGGCGGAACCGGGGATCCTCGGCCAGGACCGTCCTCCCCGTCATCCGTTGGCGATCCCGGGCGATCGAGGCCGCCTCGTCGATGGCCCGCCGCACCACGCCGATCGCCCAGCCGGCGTGGCCCACCTCGGTGAGGGGGAGGATGCCCAGGTCGTAGACGGGGCCGCCGCGATGACGGGTGAAGTTCGCCATCGAGAACGTGCGGTCCTCCGGAACGATGCTGTCGATGCGGTAGTCGTACGACGCGGTCGAGCGCAGGCCGAGCACGTCCCAGTTGCCCCGCAGTTCGGCTTCGGCCCGCGGCACGACCGCGAAGATGTAGTCGGGGTCGCCCTCGGTCGGTTGGGTGATCGAGCCGCTGCCCGCCCACGCCGCGTGCTCGAGGCCGGAGCCGAAGGAGTAGTCGCCGGTGATGTGGTATCCGCCGTCGGTGGGGACGGCGACCCCGTTGGGCGCGAACTGTCCCGCCACGAGCGGCACGCCGTCGGCGAAGAGCGTGTCGGTGAAGGAATCGGGGCAGTAGGCCCCGAAGTAGCTCACGGCGGTGCTCGCCGCCATCACGACCCACCCGATGGAGCCGTCGGCCCGGGCGATCTCGGCGAAGACGTCGAGGCAGTCGACGAGCGGCAGCTCGGCACCGCCCACGTCGCGCGGCACGATGGTCGTGTACAGCCCCGCCTCCTGACACAGCCGGACGGCCTCGTCGGTCATCGGTGTGCCGGCGCTCTCGGCCTTCGCCCCCTCGGCGTCGAGTTGTGACCACAGATCGCGGGCCGCATCGAGCAGCGCTGTCATGGGAGTCCCTTCGTCGGTGGCGGACGCCCCACAGTAGGGTCCGGCCGGATGACGATCGAACCCGCCACCCCCGTCCTGATCGGCGTGGGCACCGCCAACCAGCGGGAGGCCGAACCGGGTGGCGGCGTCGACACCACCACGCTCGTCATCGAGGCGTGTCGAGCGGCGATCGACGATGCCGGCGCGGCGGGTCTGGCGGGCCGGATCGGCTGGATCGGCGCCACCCGCGGACTCGACCGGCTCCCCGACCCGGCCCGCCGGGTCGCCGAAGCGCTCGGGGCCGACGCCCGGACCGTCGTCGCCGAAGTCGGGATCCCGCAGCAGACGCTGGTCAACGCCGCCCTCGACGCCATCCGCTCCGGTCGGACCGACCTCGCCCTCGTGACCGGGGGTGAGACCAAGTACCGGGCCGACACGGCCCGCCGGGCCGGCATCGAGCTGCCCGGCCACGACCAGGCGGGGCTCGAGCCCGACGAGGAGATGACGCCGGCGGGGGAGATCGTCGCCCGACCCGAGATCGACGTCGGTGCGGTCGCCCCGGTCCAGCAGTACGCCATGATCGACAACGCCCGCCGCGCCGCGGAGGGGATGTCGGTGGCGGAGCACCGCGATGACATCGCCGCGCTCTGGCACGGCTTCAACCGGGTGGCCGGTGCGAATCCCCGCGCCGACTTCGGCACGCCCATGTCGGCGGCCGAGATCCGCGACCCCGGCCCCGACAACCGGCCCCTGGCGTTCCCCTACAACAAGTGGCACAACAGCCAGTGGGCCGTCGACCAGGCTGCAGCACTGCTGTTCGCCTCGGCTGAGGCAGCCGAGGCGTCGGGTGTGCCGCGCGACCGATGGGTCTTCCCCCACGTGGGGCTCGAGTCGTCGCACTCGCTGTCGCTCAGCCGTCGGGCCGAGCTCCACCGGTGGCCCGCCATGGGGGTGCTGGGCGGGGCCGCCGAGCGCCACCTGGGGATGGCCCTCGACGACGTGGCCCACCTGGAGCTCTACAGCTGCTTCCCCGCGGCGGTGCGGGTCCAGCAGGCGGAGTTGGGAATCGACCGCGCCCGGGTGCCCTCCGTCACCGGCGGCATGGCGTTCGCCGGGGGGCCGTTCAACAACTTCGTCTACCAGGCCACGGTCGAGGTCGTCGACCGGGTTCGGGCGGAGCCGGGATCGCGCGGGGCCGTGACCGCGGTCAGCGGCCTCCTGACCAAGCCGGGGCTGGCGGTCTGGGGTGCCGAACCCCCGGCCCGGGGCCTCCTTCTCGCCGACCTGGCCGAGGAGGCGGCGTCGGCCACCGCCACCGTCCCCCTCGACGAGGACCCCGACGGCGAGGGCACGGTCGCGACCTACACGGTGACCTACGACGGCGAGACCCCGGCTCGCGTCGTCGCGGTCGTCGATCTCGACTCCGGCAGCCGGGCGGTCGCCGTCCTCGACGAGCCGGCGGCCGCCGAATCGGCCACCGTAGAGGAACTGATCGGGGCCCGGGTGGCGGTGAAGGGCCGGGCGCTGCGGCTCAGCTGAGCCCGAGCTCCGCGATGCGGTCCATGACCCGCTCGCGTTCGTCGTCGATCACGGTGGTGTCGCCGTGGCCGGTGTGGACGATCGTGTCGCCGGGGAGCGTGAGCAGCCGGTCGCGGATCGACCGCAGGATCGTCGGTTCGTCGCTGTAGCTGCGGCCGGTGGCCCCCGGACCGCCGCAGAACAGGGTGTCACCGCTGAGCACGAGCCCTGCGGACGGGTCGTGGAAGCAGCAGCATCCCGGGGAATGGCCGGGGGTGTGGATCACGCCGACCTCGTGCCCGGCGGCCGACAGGGTCGAACCGGGGACGATGTCGTCGTCGGGGGCTTCGGTGGGATGGACCGCGTCCCACAGCATCCGGTCGTCGGGGTGCAGCAGGATCGGCGCGTCGACCGCGTCGCGCAGCGCCACCGCCGCGTTGATGTGGTCGTTGTGGCCGTGCGTGCACACGATCGCGGTCACGTCCCGGCCGGCCACCGCGTCGACGATCGGCCGGTGGTCGTGGGCCGCGTCGAAGATCATCACCTCGCGGTCGTCGCCGATCAGCCAGATGTTGTTGGTCACCTCCCACTCTCCGCCGTCGAGGGCGAAGATCCCGTCGGTGGTGACCAGCTCGATCGGCACGCCGACGCCTACAGCACCACGACGGAGCGCAGGACCTCGCCCCGCTCCATCTTGTGGAACGCCTCCTCGACCTCGTCGAGGGCGATCGTCTCCGACACGAAGCCGTCGAGGTCGAGCCGGCCCTGGCGGTAGAGGTCGATGAGCATCGGGAAGTCGCGGCTCGGGAGGCAGTCGCCGTACCAGCTCGACTTCAGCGCGCCGCCCCGCCCGAAGACCTCCTGGAACGGCAGCTCGATCCGCATCTCCGGTGTGGGGACACCCACGAGCACCACGGTCCCGGCGAGGTCGCGGGCCTCGAAGCACTGCTGATACACCTCGGGCAGGCCGATGGCGTCGATCGTGACGTCGGCGCCGAAGCCGTCGGTGAGCTCCTGGATCCTCGCGACCGCGTCCTCCTTGGTTGAGTTGATCGTGTGGGTCGCCCCGAATCCCTCGGCCCACTCGAGCTTCCGGTCGTCGATGTCGATCGCGATGATCGTCGACGCGCCGGCCAGGACCGATCCGGCGATGGCGGCGTCGCCCACGCCGCCGCACCCGAACACGGCCACCGAGTCGCCCCGGGTGACCCCTCCGGTGTTGATGGCGGCGCCGATGCCGGCCATCACGCCACAGCCGAGGAGTCCGGCCGCGGCCGGTGACGCCTCGGGGTCGACCTTCGTGCACTGCCCGGCCGCGACCAGGGTCTTCTCCGCGAACGCGCCGATCCCGAGCGCGGGCGACAGTTCCGTGCCGTCCTCGAGGGTCATCTTCTGCGCCGCGTTGTGGGTGTTGAAGCAGAGGTGGGGCTTGCCCTTGTTGCAGGCCCGACAGTCGCCGCACACCGCCCGCCAGTTGAGGATCACGAAGTCGCCGGGGGCCACCTCGGTGACGTCGGCGCCGACCGCCTCGACGATGCCCGACGCCTCGTGTCCGAGCAGGAACGGGAACTCGTCGTTGATGCCGCCCTCCCGGTAGTGGAGGTCGGTGTGGCACACGCCGCAGGCCTGGATGGCCACCACCGCTTCTCCCGGTCCGGGGTCGGGGACCACGATGTTCTCGATCGTGACCGGTTCACCCTGGGCCTTCGCCACCACACCCTTGACCGTCTGCGCCATCGCCAGCTCCGCTCTCGTCGTCGGACGGCGCGAACAGTAGTGGCGGGGTTCCGGCGGCGTCGATCAACCGGCCAACAGGGGCTCGACCCGTTCCCACTCGCCGGGGACCAGCCCGAGCATCGCCTCGCGGCCGACCGCCTCGAGGTCGTCGTACTCCAGGTCGGCCAGTTCGGCCAGGATCTCGTCGTACCGGTCGAACAGCACGGTGTTGGACGGGTCGAGGCCCGACACGATCGCCATCCCCGTCGGTTCGACGTCGACGGTGGTCACGGTGAGATCGGGGCGGTGCCGGCGCAGCGCCACGACGACCTTCCAGACGTCACCGGACCACACCACGGTGCTCCGCTTGCGGGTCGAGGTCCGGGCGTCGATGGGCAGGCAGTCGTGGATGAGGATCACCCCGTCGGGCGCGGCGTGGCGCTCGGTGTTGGCCACGTCGCGGAGGGTCTGCTCGTGCAGGTGGAGGCCGTCGACGAAGGCCAGGTCGACGGGCCCGCCGAGCAGGGCGACGAGTTCGGGATCGGCGAAGAAGGCGTCGCTGGTGGTGGGGACGATGACCGTGTCGGCCGGTGGGTCGGCGACCTTCGGCTCGGGGTCGACCCCCACCGCCCGCGTGCCCTCGCCGACGAAGGCCAGCGAGTGGCCCTCGTGCACGCCGATCTCCAGATACCGCGCCGGGCGCAGTATCTCGTGGGCCCGTCGCAGCAGCCCGTAGTAGGTCCGGATCTCGCTCACCTCACCGTCACCTCACGACGATCTTCGCCAGTGGACGCCAGTCCAGTCGACGGGGACGATCTCGTCGGTGATCCCGTGGGCCGAGCGGAAGTCGTGGCACGCCCGCCGGCACGGCTCCCAGGCGCCGTAGTCGTCGACGATGACGTAGCCGCCCACGCTGAGCTTCGGGTACAGGGCGTCGAGGGCCTGGATGGTGGATGCGTACAGGTCGCCGTCGAGGCGCAGGACGGCGAGGTGCTCGATCGGTGCGGCCGGGAGGGTGTCGGCGAACCATCCCTCGAGGAACCGCACCCGGTCGTCGAGCAGGCCGTACCGGGCGAAGTTGGCGCGAACCCGGTCGGCGGACACGGCCAGCGTCGGGACCTCCGACATGTCGTGGCCCGCGTCGTCGGGGTAGCGGTCGGGGTCGGGAGCGGGCAGCCCCTGGAACGAGTCGGCCACCCAGACCCGCCGGCCCTGGTCACCCCAGGCCTCGAGGATGCCCCGCATGAGGATCGTCACCCCACCGCGCCACACGCCGGTTTCGATCAGGTCGCCGGGCACCCCGTCCGTCAGCACCTGTTCCACGCACGACCGGACATCGGAGAGTCGGCGGCGCCCGACCATCGTCTCGGCCGTCGGGGGCCAGTCGTTGCCGTCGTCGCGCCGGGCGGCGTCGCCTCCCCTGCGGGTGAGTCGCCAACCGTGCTCCCGCAGCGCGGCGCGGAGTCCCTCGGCGTCGCCGGGGCCCGGCCAGTCACGCAGGTCGACGTCGTGCACCTCCTCGTCGAGGAACAACTCCCTCGTGAGGCAGCCCATGAGGAGGTCGANNGCGACCCGGGCGGGGGAGGACCCAGATGCCGTGGGGTTCTGAGGGGAAGAAGGGCAGGACCCGCTCCTCGCGGAGGGTGAACCCGAGTCGACCGGCAACGGCCTGCGACGCGGTGTTGGCGGGCAGGATGCAGCTGACCAGTTCGGGGTCGTCATGGTTGGCGAAGGCCCACTCGACCGTGGCCCGGCCGGCTTCGGTGGCGTAGCCGTTGCCCCAGTGGGCCGGGTCGAAGGTCCAGCCGACCTCGAGCCCCGGCCACCCGACCCGCTCGGGTCGGTGGGTGCCGGCCCGACCGATCATCTCCCCGGTCGCCCTGAGTTCGACGGCCCACGCGCCCGAGCGCCGCAGCGCCCACTGACCGAGCCACCAGGCGAGCTGTTGCCACGCGGCGTCGCGGTCGAACGACGACGGGAGGTGCAGGGAGGCCCGCACCTCCGGTGTGTCGAGGATCTCGAAGTAGCGGTCGGTGTCGTCGTCGCGGAACGGACGCATCACGAGCCGTTCGGTCTCCACGGTCGGGCATTCGTGCACGGCGTCATCGTCGCAGCCCGGGGCGGGTGGTGGGGAAATCCGTCACCGGGAGGAATATTTCAATATTGAACCCAGTTTGTGGGGCCAGATGTCTGAAACCCCGTCCATCGACGTCCGCCGGGCCGACACCCGCTTCCACACGGACCTCGGCTGGCTCGACAGCCACCACAGTTTCTCGTTCGGCCACCATTTCGATCCCGCCAACACCGGCCACGGCCTTCTCGTCGTCTCCAACGACGACACGGTGACCCCGGCCCGCGGGTTCGGCGCCCACCCCCACCGGGACATGGNNCCGGCCGGGGCTTCTCCGCCCACCCCCACCGCGACATGGAGATCGTGAGCTGGGTGCTGGACGGGGCGTTGGAACATCACGACTCCGAGGGCAACCGTGGCGTCATCACGCCCGGTCTCATCCAGCGGATGTCGGCCGGGACCGGCATCGTGCACGCGGAGATGAACGCCAGTGCCGAGGAGCCCGTCCACTTCCTGCAGATGTGGGTCGTGCCCGATCGGGTCGGGATCCCGTCCTCCTACGAGGAGCTCGACGTGCGCGACCGGCTCGCGGCGGGCGGGCTCGTCACCGTGGCCTCCGGGCAGGGTGTGGACGGGGCGATCTCGCTTCACCAGCGCGACGCGGCGCTCCTCGTGGGGCAGCTCGACCCCGGCGAGGAGGTCGAGCTGCCGGACGTGCCCTACGTCCACGCCTACGTCGCCCGGGGAGCCGTGGACCTCGCGGGTGAACGTCTCGTTCGGGGCGACGCGGTCCGGCTCACCGCCGCCGGCAAGGTGTCGGTCGTCAGCCGCGACGAGAGCGAGCTCGTGGTCTGGGCGATGACGTCGACCCGCTGAGGCCCCTTTGGCTTCGAGCCCCCGACCCGGCAGGATGAGCGGACCCTTCCCCAGGAGTCACCGCACATGAAGTTCGGGATCGCGTACGCCAACGTCGCCGGGTTCAGCACCGCCGAGGGCGCGAGCACCCTCGGCCGCGCCGCCGAGGCCGCAGGATTCGAGTCGCTCTGGACGGTCGAGCACCTCATCTGGCCCGAGAACTACGAGTCGACCTACCCCTACGACCCCAGCGGCAAGATGCCCGTCACGAGGGACAACCCCTTCCCCGACCCGCTCATCTGGCTCGGATTCGTGGCGGCCACGACGTCGACGATCCGGCTCGGCACCGGGATCTCCCTGCTCCCGGAGCGCGAGCCGATCACCTACGCCAAGGAGGTCGCCACGCTCGACACCCTCTCCGAGGGACGGGTCGAGCTCGGTATCGGGATCGGCTGGCTGAAGGAGGAGTTCGCCGCTCTCGGCGTCCCCTGGGAGCGGCGGGGGGCCCGCACCGAGGAGTACATGGAGGTGATGCGCACGCTCTGGGCGGGCGACGACGTCAGCTTCGCCGGCGAGTTCGTCGACTTCGCCCACATCACGAGCAACCCCAAGCCCCCCGGTGGCGCCGTGCCGATCCACATCGGTGGTCACAGCGAGGCGGCGGCACGAAGGGCCGGCCGGGTCGGCGACGGCTTCATGCCGGCCAAGGGCGACATGAGAGAACTCTTCGACATCTGCCGTCAGACGGCGGCCGACTCCGGGCGCGACCCCGCGGCGATCGAACTCACCGGCGTCCACCTGGGTCTCTTCGGGGAGGATCCCGGTGCCGCGGTCGAGGAGGCCCGGGAGTGGGGCATGGACCGGATCATGGTGCCCTCGTTCTTCTTCTTCGGTGACACCGAGGACTCCATCGCGGCCTACGGGGAGAACGTGGTCGCCCGTTTCTCGGACTGAGCGTGATGGACGCCGACCGGCCGCTCGACATCACCACGAGGGTCATCCACGGTGACGCCGGCCTCGACGACGGGGCCGACGTCGCGCCGCCCATCCGGGTCAGCACCACCTTCGACCGCCGCGAGACCGACCGGATCTACCGGCGGGACCATCACCGCACCACCGAGCGGCTCGAGGCGATCCTCGGCGATCTCGAAGGAGGCCACGCGGTGGTGTACCCCTCCGGGATGGCGGCGGTCATCGCCACCGCGCGGGCCATCGGGCCCCGCCGCATCGCGCTGCCCGACGACGTCTACTACGGCGTGGCCCGGTCGATCGGCTACGCCGTGCGGGACGGCCACTTCGAACGGGCCGAGCCCGCGGAGCTGCAGGAGGGCGACATCTGGTGGGTCGAGACCCCGTCCAACCCCCGCTGTCTCGTCACCGACATCGCCGCCACCGCGGCCGAGGCCCATGCGGTGGGGGCCCGTCTGGTCGTCGACGCGACGTTCGCCACGCCCGTGCTGATGAACCCGCTCGCGCTCGGTGCCGACGTGGTGGTCCACTCGTCGACCAAGTTCATCAACGGCCACTCCGACGCGCTCGGCGGCGTGGCGGTCGCGGCCGATCCGGAGCTGGCGGCGACGATGACCGCCCGCCGGACGGCCGACGGTGCGGTGATCGGGAGCCTCGACTCGTGGCTGGTCCTGCGGGGGCTGCGGACCCTCCCGCTGCGCGTCGAACGGCAGTGCGCCACCGCCTCGGCGATCGCCGAGCACCTCGTCGGGCGGGTGCCGCAGGTCTGGTATCCCGGCCTGCCGGACCACCCCGGCCACGACGTCGCCACCGCCCAGATGCGCGCCTACGGCGGCGTGCTCTCCTTCGAACTCGGCTCGTTCGACGCAGCCGCCTCGGTGATGGAACGGTTCGGGCTCTTCCGCAACGCCACCTCGCTCGGCGGGGTGGAGTCGCTGGCCGAGCACCGCATCACCGTCGACGACACGGCCCCACCCGACCTGATCCGCCTCGCCATCGGCCTGGAGGCACCGGAGGATCTGATCGCCGACCTCGATCAGGCGCTCTCGCTCGACTGAGGGGGATCCGCCGCGCCCCTGCCCCGACGCTACCGACGGCTGCGGGGGCCGATGTCGTCGATGGTGGTGGCGATCCGGGCCGGCCCCAGCCCGAGCACACGGGGCGCCAGGAGGAGGGCGATCGCGGCGATGGCGGCACAGACGAGGAATCCGGTGCCGAGGTCGGTGGCGTCGCTGACGGCACCGATGAGCGGTCCGCCGATCCCGAAGGCCAGATCGAAGAACAGCGAGAAGCTGCCGATCGCGTGACTGCGTTCGGCGTCGCCCGCCCGGTCGACCACCAGCGCGAACAGGGCGGGGAACAGGAAGCTCTGGGCCACGGCGATGACGGCCGCGGCGATGTAGACGCCGGCCGGCTCCTGCCACGCCCAGAGGAGCGCCAGCCCCGTCGTGCCCGCGATCAGCGAGATCCGGGTGGTGCGGAGCGGGCCGAGGCGGTCGGGAAGGCGTGCTGCCCCGAGCCGCAGGGCGATGACGACGATGGCGAACACGACGAAGACCCGCTCCGGGTGGGCGATCCCGACCTCCTCGGCGTGGATGACGGCGAAGGCCAGGAAGCCGATGTACCCCAGCAATCCTGAGAACAGCATCAGTCCGGGGCGCAGGGCTGCGGGGTGGATGAGACGCTTCAGCGTGGGTGGAGGCGGCGCGGTCTCCGGTGCCCCCGGGGACCGCAGGCCCACCAGGGCTGCGGCGAGTGCCGCGGCGCCCGCCGCGATCCAGACCGCGTCGGTACCCCACTGGTCACGCAGCCAACCCCCGGTCACGGGGCCGATGAGCAGCGTGCCGTAGATCGTCAGCGAGAAGTACGAGGCCGCCTCGGCCCGGCGATGGCTCGGGGTCAGGTCCTGGACCGAACTGGCGACGCCGACGAACACCGCGGCTTCACCGAGCCCGCCGATCGCCCGGAGTCCGACGACCGCCGGGATGGTCTCGGCCAGGGCGGTCGCCAGCGTGGCCGAACCGGCGAGGACCGTCCCACCGACCACGAGGAAGCGCCGGCCCCGTCGATCCCCCAGTGGGCCGACGAAGGGACGGACGAACGCCGCGGCGATCCCGAACGAGCTCACCGCGATCCCGACCTGGAGCTTCGTGCCGCCGAGATCGTCCTCGACGAAGGGCGGCAGCACCGGCAGGGTCATGTTGAGGCCGAAGAAGTACAGCGCGGCGCACGTGCAGACGGCGAGGAACCGGGCGCTGAGCAGACCGTCGCCGTCGGTTCTCCCGTGCATCAGGGGAGCCTACGGGTCGGGGAGCTCCCAGGGGCCGGGCGGGATCCGGTCGGCCCGGAAGTGCTCGATCAGATCGGCCGGCGTGCACTCACGGGGGGTGTCGATGCCCAGGCTCCGGCCCATGAGGGCGACCAGCCGACTCGGGCTCTCACCCGCCTCCTCCCGGGCTCGGAGGCTGTCGGATCCGTCCCGCTTCGCGAGCCGATCCCCGGCGGCGTCGACCACCAGGGGGACGTGGGCCCATCGGGGTTCCGGGAGTCCCAGCACCGACTGCAGGTGGGCGTGGCGGGGTGTCGACTCGAGGAGGTCGTCGCCCCGGACGACCTCCTCCACGCCCATCTCGGCGTCGTCCACCACCACGACCAGGTGGTAGGCGGGGATGCCGTCGCCCCGGCGGAGCACGAAGTCGTCGACGGTCGCCCGGTAGCCGCCCCGGAGGCGGTCGACCACCTCGACCTCGGCTTCCGCGGCCCGGAGCCGCAGCGCCGGTGGTCGGCCGGTCTCCTCCTTTTCACGCCGCGCGGTGGCGCTGAGCTCGCGGCACGTACCCGGGTAGGTGCCGGGTGGTGTGTGCGGCGCCACCGCGGCCTCCCTGATCTCCCGTCGCGAGCACCAGCACGAGTAGGTGAGGTCCCGGGACTCGAGGTCGGAGATCGCGTCCCGGTAGTGGCCCAGTCGATTCGACTGGCGGACGATGTCACCCTCGAAGTCGAGACCGAGCCGGGCCAGATCGGAGAGCTGTGTGCGCTCGTGTTCGGGGCTGGAGGCGCCGTCGAGATCCTCGAATCGCAACAGGAACGGCGACGCGGCCGAACGGGCGAAGAGCCACGCGGCCAGCGCGGTCCGCAGGTTGCCGACGTGCAGGGTGCCGGTGGGGCTGGGGGCGAAGCGGCCGGTTGCCACAGCCCGCATGGTGCCACCCGGGCACTCCGGGTCGGGCGCACCCCCGCCGTGACGGCTCCGGGTTCCCGGATCGTCGCTTCGTCACGGCGACGTCGCACGGGCCGGTGGCACGGTCGAAAAATGTGCCGAATAGCGCGCTCCACGCTCCGTTTTGCGACACTGCAGGGTGATGGCCCACGACGAACACGACACCCACTCCCACGATCACATGGTGCACTCGCACCGGGACGTGCAGGGCGGAGAGGCTCGGGCTGCCGTGTTCGGCATCAGCGACGGTCTCGTCTCGAACGTGGCGCTGATCCTGGGTGTTGCGGGCGCCTCCACGGACGGCTCGCTGGTGCGGCTGGCCGGCGTGAGCGGCCTGCTGGCGGGTGCGATCTCCATGGCGGCGGGCGAGTGGGTCTCGGTTCGGGCCCACAACGAGCTCATCGAGCGTGAGCTGGAGATCGAACGACGCTCGCTCGAGGAGAATCCCGCGGCCGAGACCCGGGAGCTGGCCGCGATCTACCGGGACCGCGGGCTCGACCCGGATCGGGCGACCGAACTCGCCGAGGGGATCATGGCCGACCCCGATGTTGCGCTGGACGTCCACGCCCGGGAGGAGCTCGGGGTCGACCCCGAGGGGACCGGGAACCCTCTCGGTGTGGCGATCGCCTCGTTCTTCGCGTTCGCCGTGGGCGCGTTCCTGCCGCTCGCTCCTTGGCTCGTGGCCGAAGGCACGGGCGCGGTCCTGGCCTCGATCATCGTCGGGGTGGTGGCCGCTGCGGTGGTCGGCATCGCGATCGCGATCTTCACCGAACGGTCGCTGGTCCGCACCGCCACCCGGCAGGTGCTCGTCGCGGCCGGCGCGTGCGGAGCCACGTACGCCATCGGGTCGGTGCTGGGCGTCTCCGTCGCCTGACCTAGTTGTCAGCCCTCAGCGGGCGCTTCTTCCATAGGTCGGGTCCATGCCCTGACGAGAGTCCACATCACAAACCCGTAGAGGTCCCACTCCTGGGAAACGCCAGCTGGCCCGGTTGGGGCATGTACGGGAGGGAGTGCATCCTCGAGGCGGCGCCTCAGCTCGATCCCGTCAGCGAGTGCTATCGACACCATGGCAAGTAGGCCGAGCAGGTCCTCACGTCCGATGGCGGATTCGTCGGTCTCCCTGCGCGCGTGCTGAAAGATTTGGCCCGCAACATCGCGGAACAGTGACGTTTGCTCGTCATACGTCTCCGACACGGCCAGCTCGGCCCACTCCCTCAGGGCCGTGTTTTCTTTCTGGGTTGCGCTGGCCAACGCTGTTGCCATCCAGCTACTCCATTGGTCCTGATACTCCGATGACGTCATGAACGCCGGACCGATCCCGCGAACGATCTCGCGGAGAGCGTCCTCTGCGACGCTCGGGTCTTCCAATCGGGAAGACCGGACGAAGTCATTCACTGTCTCGCGCAACATGTCTCTTGTCGTGGTGGAGTCCCACTTCACTGCCCGCTGGAGGACCTCATCCTGAAACTCCGCTTGGCTAGACCAGATCCTTTCGTGCACAGACGCCCTGGTAACTCTCACGCCGCGCGTAGCTTCCAAGTGTGCGAAGACCTTGCTGTAGCTAATCGCAGAAGGCCTTAGCTCAAGACCGTCTTGATAAATCAGGTCGACAGCAGCGTCGAGTACGAGTTCACGGAGTTCCGCGCGACTCCTACGTGTCTTGACAGGCGGGGAAGCCATGCCTCGGACGATAGCGCCGCTGTATGACATCACCGGTCAGGCCCCGCTGCCGGGTCGGCAATCGGTTCGGGCATGCACAGGGGCATCCAGGTAGCGTCATCGAGCGAGCGAGAGGAGCACCGTGGCGGGACCGCTGGCTGGAGTGAGGGTCGTCGAGTTGGCCGGGCTCGGTGCGTTGCCGTTCGCGACCCTGAAACTCGCGGACATGGGAGCGGAAGTCGTCCGGGTCGATCGGCTGGATGCGGTTCCGGAGGACAGGGAACCTCGGCCGTACTCGTCCTGGGATCGAGGACGCCGGTCGATCGCAGTGGATCTCAAACACGACGACGGGGCTGCGACCGTGCTGCGCCTCGCCGAGCGAGCAGACGTGTTTCTGGAGTCCTTCCGGCCGGGAGTTGCGGAGCGGCTCGGCGTCGGACCCGATGCTGTGCTCGGCGTCAATCCGCGTCTCGTCTACGGAAGGTTGACGGGGTGGGGCCAGGCCGGCGCCCTCTCCCACGCCGCGGGTCACTCGCTGAACTATGAGGCGATCACGGGGGTGATCCGCTCGGTGGGCCCACCGGGAGGTCCACCCGTACCGCTGCTGAACCTGCTGGGGGACTTCGCCGGGGGCGGGCTGACGCTCGCGTTCGGCGTCGTGTGCGCACTGTGGGAATCGCGCCAGTCCGGAAAGGGCCAAGTGATCGACACGGCCATGGCGGACGGTGTCGCGTCGCTCGCGAGCGTCTTCTACGGGATGCAGGCGAGCGGGATGCACACGACCGAGATCGGGGAGAACCTCTTCGACGGGGGTGCACCGTTCTACGCGATCTACGAATGTGCCGACGGTGGGTATCTGTCCGTCGCGCCGATCGAGGGGCATTTCTGGTCGCTGCTGTTGGAGCTGATCGGGGTCGACGAGTCGGAGCTTCCTGCCCAATACGACCGGGCGGGGTGGCCCGAGGTGAAGGACCGGCTTGCGGAGGTGTTCGCGACCCGCACCCGTGACGAGTGGTGTGCGCTTCTGGTCGGTCGGGACTGCTGTGTGGCTCCGGTGCTCACCTACGACGAGGNNCGACGAAGCGCGCGTCTACCCGCACAACGTGGACCGCGCCATCTTCGGAGGTGCGGAGGGGACCGAGGTTGCTCCGGTCCCGTTCTTCTCGAGGACACCCGGGCAAGTCGGACCCTCGGCCGCTTGGATCGGTGCGGATACCGACGACGTCCTGTCGTCCTGGGGCTTCAGCGATCAGGAGATCGCCGATCTTCGCGCGGAGAAGGTGGTCGGCGGCTGACCGGTCAGGACCGCCTTTTCGCCCGACTCGTCGGAGTGGCGGTCGTGGGGTCCTCCGGCCAGTGGTGCTTCGGGTAGCGGCCCCGCAACTCCCGCCGAACCTCCGGGTAGACGTCGGTCCAGAAGCTCGCGAGGTCGGACGTCACCTGCACTGGCCGATGGGCGGGCGAGAGCAGGTGGACGATCACCGGCACCGCTCCGCCGGCGACGGTGGGCGTCGAGGTCAGTCCGAACATCTCCTGAAGCCGCACGGCCAGCACCGGCCCCGAATCCGAGGCGTAGTCGATCGGGAGCCGCGACCCCGAGGGAACCTGGAGGTGGGTGGGCGCGAGCCGCTCGATGTCGCGCGTCTGTCGCCAGTCGAGCCGGTTCAACAAGGCGGCCCGCATGTCCACCTTCTCGAGGTCGGCTCGTCGCCTGGCGCCGCTGACGGCAGGCCCCAACCACGACTCCAGTTCGGTGATGAGGGTGTCGTCGTCGAACGGGGGCCAACTCTCGGCGTCGACGCCGTTGAGAAAATTGAGACGGTCACGCAGTCGAACCGACCCGGCGTCCCACGGCAGGATACGCAGGCCCTCCCTCCGGACTCCGGCCAGCAAGGCTTCGGTGACCGCGGCGGGGTCCGGGTCGCTGATCGACTCACGTTGGAGGACCAGCGCCCCGAGGCGCTGTTGCTTCTCGAACACCGCATCACGGGCCCGGCGATCCCATCCTCCCTTGGTGGTGGTCTCGATTCGCTCGGCGTAGAGCGTCTCCAACTCCATGCGGTCGATCGGCGCCGCCATGATGATCGTGCCGTCGCCGCCGACACCATCCGTCTCGGCTACCGCCAGATACTCCTCCCGAGCGAGAGAGTCGGCCGGGGGGAGGCTCACGCCTGCACCCGAGGCGAGCAGGAAACTGCCGGACTCTCTTCGGCGTTGGGCGACCCGCTCGGGGAAGGCGGCGGCCACGAGCAAGCCGACGACGTCGGCGTCGGGTGCGCCCGAGCCGGCCTTCAACTCGCGCCTCCAACGCTTCGCCATCTGCCGGGCCCGCTCACGTCGGGATCGGTCGTGAGCATCGGTGGAGTGGCCGTGGAGCGCGTCGAGTCGTAAGCGCAGGTCGGCCGGACGGTCCCCGCCGGTGAGGATGTCGCGATCCGACAGAAGGGCGGCGAGGTCGCATGCCGTCGGGGCGTGACCCAACTCGGCGCCGGTCAAGAGGAGGTGGGCGAGTCGTGGCTCCGCCGCGATCCGGCTCATTTCGCGGCCGTGGTCGGTGAGTCGGTGCGCGTCGTCGAGCGCCCCGAGGGCGGTCAGCACACCGCGACCCGCGGCGAGTGCGCTCTCCGGCGGTGGGTCGAGCCATGGCAGTTCGGCGGCGTCGGTGGCGCCCCACGCCGCGATCTGGAGGGCGAGTGCAGTGAGGTCAGCCGTCAGGATCTCCGGAGGCTCACTCGGACGCCTCCTCTCCTGATCCACCTCGGGCCAGAGTCGAACACAGAGGCCGGGGCCCTGGCGTCCCGCACGGCCGCGACGCTGATCGGTCGCCGCCCGGCTGGCTGAGACGGTGCGGAGCTGGCTCATGCCGCGGCCGACATCCAGTTCGGGGCGTCGCCGCCGACCCGTGTCGACCACCACTCGAACCCCGTCGATGGTCACGCTCGTTTCCGCGATCGGGGTCGACAGGATCACCTTGCGGCGCCCGTCGGTGTCGGGGGTGAGAGCCCGATCCTGTACTTCGGCGGAGAGGGCACCGTGCAGGGGTGTGATCACGACCTCGTCGGGGATTCGTGGTCGGAGCCTGCGCTCCGCCTGTCGTATGTCCCGGGCGCCGGCGAGGAACACCAGCACATCACCCGGATGTGACTGGAGCGCAGCCAGAACCGCGTCGGGAACCTCGTCCTCCGAGGCGCGGCCGGGAGCGGGCGGCCGATACAGGGTCTCGACCGGGTGCACGGGGGCATCGACTTGTATCACGGCCGGGGTCGAGAGCCGCCGGCCGAGATCACCTGCGTCGAGCGTGGCCGACATCACCAGGAGTCGGAGGTCCGTCCGCAGCACCGACGCCGTCTCACGCGCGAAGGCGAGCGCGGTGTCGGCATGGATGTTGCGTTCGTGGAACTCGTCGAAGACGACACATCCGACGTCACCGAGACCGGGGTCCCGGAGCAGCATCTGGGTGAGGACGCCCTCGGTCACCACCTCGACGCGGGTGGCGGAACTGGTTCGCGTGTCGAATCTCGTGCGGAGCCCGATCGTGGCGCCGACCCGCTCGCCTCGCTGCCGCGCCATTCGTTCGGCGGCAGCGCGGGCCGCGACTCGTCTGGGCTCGAGGAGCACCACGCGCCGGTCGCCGAGCCATGACGCTCCGAGGAGCGCCGGCGGGACCCTCGTGGTCTTTCCCGTTCCCGGCGGCGCCTGGAGAACGGCGGTGCGGTGGTTCCCCAGTGCGGTGAGCAGCTCGGGCACGACGGTGTCGACGGGGAGTGCTTGGTCGGTCATCCGCGGGTCGTGGTCATGTCAGCTGCGCGGTGACCGTCCTGACGGCGGTGGCCACGTCGGCGGGATGGGACCGCATGACATAGTGGCGAGCCCCGTCGACGGTCGTTCGCGACGCGTGGGGGAGCTTTCGTTCCATGTAGTCGTTGGCGCCCAGGTAGGCCCTGTCCTCCCCTCCGATGACCATGGTTATCGGCAATGTGAGCTCGGTGAGACGGTCGATGACCATCGAGTCGGCGTGGAATCCGATCTCCGCCGCCACGGGTTCGATGCCGTAGCCGGACATGCTCTCCCGAACCCGGTCGTTCCACGCTTCCCTGGCCGCCGGGTCGCGGAACCCGGGGCCGGTCGAGACGAGCACGAGACCTGCCAGTACGCCGGGCCGGGTGAGGGCGTGCGCCAGGCCCAGGTAGCCGCCCAGGGAATGACCCACGAGCACCACCGGTCCGGGCAGCGATGTGATGATCGCGTCGAGATCCTCCAGCACCGATTCGCGCTCGTAGTCGGCCGGGTCATCGCTCGTGGGGGACTGTCCGTGGCCTGGAAGGTCGACCGTCACGCAGAGGTGATCCGTGAGCAGATCGGTGGTCCGCTCCCACACCGTCGAGTCGGAGTCGAGTCCGTGGACGAAGATGACCGACGGGCCCTCGCCACTCGTTGTCGTGTGCAGGGACGTCACGTCCGCCTCACCGTCCTTCGAACCTCGGCTTCCGCTTCTCCATGAACGCCGCGACACCCTCCCGGAAGTCGGCACTGTCGTAGCAGTGGCGCCGTGCGGTTGCGGCATCGTCGGTCAGCGCCTCGTCGTACAGGGCATCGACCGAGAGCTTGGCCGCCCGTTGTGTGAGCGGGGCGAGACCGCCGATCGCCCGGGCGAGGTCTGCGACGCGATCTTCCAGCTGCGTCTTCGTCACCACCTCCTGCACCAGTCCGATCTCGCGTGCCTGCTCTGCGTCGATCACTTCCGCGGTGTAGAGGAGCAGCTTCGCGTGGGCCGGCCCCACCAGACGGACCAAGCGCTCGACCGCCTCGTGCGGGAACGCGATGCCGAGCCGCGCAGGTGGCACCGAAAACGTCGCGTCGTCGGCCGCGAGTCGGATGTCGGCGTGGAGCGCCATGGCGATGCCGCCGCCCATGCAGGGACCATGAATGGCAGCGATGACCGGCAGCGGAATGCCGGCCAGAGCACGCCAGGCGAGGTGCTCGGCTGCGTCGTAGCTGCCCGCTGCTTCCCCGATTCTCCGATCAGAGAACTCGCTGATGTCGGAGCCCGCGCCGAACGCCTCGTCACCGGCACCCCGAAGGATGACCGCCCGAGTTGCGGGATCACTCAGGATCGACTCGACAGCATCGGGAACTGCTGCGTACATGTCCGCAGTCATCGCGTTGCGACGCTCCGGGTTGTCGATGATCACGGTGCCGACGGAGCCATCTATCTCCGTCCGGATGGATCCCATTCACGCAGCCTGCCAGACGCTTGCGTGGCTGCGTTGGCTAGTACGCGTGACCAGCCAGCGCTTCGCCTTCGAGTTCGCGGCGCAGGAAGTCATCCGCGAACTGATCAGGCTCGCAGGGTCGACCGAAGAAGTAGCCCTGGGCCAGTCGACAGCCCAGCTCGCGGAGAACTAGCGCCTGCGTCGGAGATTCGATTCCCTCAGCGATGGCCTCAGCCTCGATTCCTTCAATCAGTTCGAGGGTCTTGCCGATGAGGTCGATCGCTCGTCCTTCTCGTCCTTCCAAGGGAGCGATAAGCGTGCGGTCGAGCTTCACCACATCGATCGGGTAGCTACCGAGTCGCGCGAGATTTGACGTCCCCGTGCCGAAATCGTCGATGGCAATGCTGTGACCTGCTTGCGCGAGCTCCTGAACCACATGGGCAGCGGTGTCGTTGCTCGATGCGAAGAGGCTTTCGGTCAGCTCGATTCGGATCTGACCGGGTTGGATGCCCTCGGCGTCTAGAGCGATCCTGAACGTGTTTGTGATCCCCGGCCTGAGCTGAAGCGCACTGACGTTCACAGCGAGTGTGAATGCCTCGTCGACGAGTCCTTCGTCCTTCCACTCTCGTAGTTGGCGCGCAGCAGTCGAGATCACCCACTCGCCGAACTCAACGATGAGGCCACCGCGCTCGGCTTCGGCGATGAACACGTTTGGGCCGACAGGGCCGCGGATTGGGTGTGTCCAGCGGGCGAGTGCCTCAGCCCCCACAACCTGCTGGTGCTGGATGTCCACGATCGGTTGGTAGTGCAGCGAGAACTCACCCTCAGCGAGGGCTGTGCGCATGCGGGAACGAA
>JABAOE010004164.1_pt1 | contig 19498 bp, 13 predicted proteins | sample 7062141 | NCBI WGS metagenome assembly JABAOE01 (sample SAMN14538627, study PRJNA623070) | marine sediment metagenome | biome: marine biome [ENVO:00000428]; feature: marine pelagic biome [ENVO:01000023]; material: deep marine sediment [ENVO:00002113] | place: India: Gulf of Khambhat ... | reverse complement strand
TCTGGTCGTTCGGCTTGATCGAGCCTTCCTCGTAGCTGAAGCCGCCAGACACGAAGTAGGTGACCTCTTCGCCACCACCGTCGACCGTGAGATCGTAGGAGTTGACGAGGCCGTTCTCGATGAGCGTCTCGTTCGGGTCCCAAGCCACCGTGCCGTCCGGGCCCGAGAAGTTGCTGCGCAGCTTCGTGGGGAAGTTGGCGCGATGCCGGTTCATCCCGAGCGTCGTGTTCAGCGTGAAGTTCGCCGGGCTGTTGCTCCGGCCCCGCTTCGTGAAGATCTGGATCACGCCGCCCGACGCCTCGGAGCCGTACAGCGTGGCCGCCGCCGGACCCTTGAGCACCTCGACGCGGTCGATCTCGTCGGGGTTGAGGTCGGAGAGGCGGTCCTCGCCGGCTCCGCCGCTGAACGCGCAGCAGGTCGTGCTGCCGCCAGCGGAGCTGCCCCACTCCTGCTGCCGCGAGTCGACGCGGACGCCATCGATGTAGATCACCGGGCGCTGATTCAGCGAGAAGCTGTCCGTGCCGCGGATCCGCAGCTCGCGGCCTGCGCCCACGCCCCCGACCGTGCCGATCGAGCGGACACCCGGGATCCGACCCTCGAGCACCTGCCCGAAGCCGTCGACCGGAGTCACCTCCTGGATGTTCGACACGTCGATCGAGCCCAACGACACGCCGATCTTGCGGCGTTCGACGGCGCCGGCCGTGCCGGTCACGACGACCGCGTCGAGGTTGATCGCCGAGACCGACATCTGGAAGTCCACGACGGTCGGCTCACCGGCGGTGACCGTGATCTCCTGGCTGATCGAGGCGTAGCCGACGTTCACGATGGAGATCGTGTACGTGCCGGGCGTCACCCTGGTGAGCAAGTACCTACCGTTCGCGTTGGTCAGACCTCCGATCGGCGTCCCCTCGAGGGAGACCTGGGCGCCGTTGATCGGCTGCCCGGTGGTGGCCGCGACGACCTGGCCCGTCACCGAGCCCTGCGCCGCCACCGCGTCTGGTCCGAGCGCCATCATCGCTGCAGTGGCGACCGCAGCGAAGACGGTGAAGAGAGTACTGTGGCGAACCCTCATCGAGCTGCCCTCCCGTGTGCGTACGACTCCCCCGACACGACCCCACCCCAACGGCTCAGCCCCGATCGCCCGACGTCATGGAGACGCTACCAGGCAGAGCGGGGCCTTCTCACCGATCGCGGCATAGTACACGCTCTTGCGGAGTCTGGCAAAGGGTCCTGGCAGCCCATGGAAATCATCGTCCGACTCGAATGCCTGCGTGATTTAGCGTATACGATGCTGTGCAGCCCTCGATCTCATCTCGCAGCTGCTGGAGCGCAGTGTATACGCTCTCGAGGACCTCCAGAGTCGTGCAGGGCTTCCCTACGGTAAACCCGCAGCATTCTCGCGGGTGAGCGCCTCGAGGCCCTCCTCCACGCGCTGCGCGAGCACGGCCATCGCGACCGCCGGAACGCGCGTCCGTTCCGTTCGCACGAGGTAACGCCGAGCGTCACCCGCTCGAGCCTCGCGGTAGAGCTCGAGGTAGCCGAGGCGGTCCGCCCGGTCGTCGAGGTACTCGATCCTCACCAGGCGGCTCGCCCGGTCAGGCGCGCGTTCCCCGTCGAAGCCGGCGATCGCCAGGGTGGCGACGCGCTGCATGAGATCGCCGAAGGCCGCATCCGCCTCAGCGTCTCCATCCGGATCCGTCCACGCGAGGAAGCCCTCTCGGCGCGACGCCAGGCGCTCCAGGGTCGGCCCGGCGTCGCCCAGCTCGACGCGCACGCGGGCGACCTGCGCCATGTCGAAGCGATGCAGCTGACGCTCCCGCAGCGCCTCCGCGCCGACGAGCAGCGGTGAGAGCACGTCCCCGGACAACACGAAGACGGTTCCCGCATCGGCGTCGCGGACGTAGCGCGCCGAGCTCCCGTAGACGGAGTCGCCGATCTCGAGGACGCGCGACTCGTTCGAGAAGTCGATGCTCACGCGACCGCGCGGAGCGTCGAGGCCGAGCCCGCCGCCGGCGACGGCGGCCGAATCGAGAACCCTCAGGGCCCGGAGGTCCGTGAAGGCGTCGACCACCTGGCCCCCGTATGCCCCGAGCGGGAACCCGAGCGTGTCGCTCTCTCCGCCCGCTTCGGAGGTGGTGACCTCGACGCCCCACAGGAACGACTCGCCCTCCTCCGTGCGTCGCTCGATCACCAGCTCGCGCCCCTGCGAGCGGTACCGGATCGTGGAGAGCTGCTCGGCCTCTCGCGACCAGACGGATACGCCCGTGCGCACGTCGAAGGGCTCTCGGAGCCAGGTGGGCACGGCGATCGCGAGCGCGGCGAGGAGCAGGAGACCGTGCACGAGCGCTCCCTTCACGATTCACGGCTCCGCGCCTTGCGTGGACGGACGAGTCGCGCGAAGCCGATGCCGAGGACGATGCCGGGGGCGCCGAGGATGATCGCGTAGAACCAAGCGACGTTTTCGGCGTTCGTGTGCACGATCGGAACGTCGGCCTCCGAAACGACCTCGCCCGCGAACTGCTCTTCACGGCCGAGCCAGCGAACCGCATCGGCCACGACGGCGGCGTTCATGCCCAGGCTGCCGAGGACGGCGTCGGAGAAGAGGTCGGCGTCGGCGTACACGATGCCGCGCATCGGGGGGCCGGCCCCGGCCTCGCCTTCGACGGCCACGGCGAGCCCGAAGCCTCCACGCAGGTCGCGCTCCGGGTCGAAGCGGTAGTCGCCGTCCACGTCGGCGAAGGTGGAGGGCATCGACTCGATGACGACCTGCGTCCGCACGCCCGCCGCCCCCTCGACCTCGACGAGATGTCCCGCTCCGGCCAGCAGGATCCCCGACCCCACGCCGCCTCGCCTTCCCGTCGCCACCGACGGGTGGGCGGCGAAGCGACTCGTCACGATGAGGCGCCGGTCGGACGGGCCGCCCCGCTGGCGGATGTACCGTTGCTCGTCGGCGAGCGGGACGGGGCGGAAGTCGACGCCCAGACGCTCCCGCAGCGAGCCGAGCTCGAAGGCGGACTCCGGATCCAGCGCCAGCAGCAGGGAGCCGCCGCCGGCGAGATATTCCTCGACCACGCGCAGCTCCGACGGGTGGAACGGCCGCTCGGGTCCGATGACGAGCAGGGTCGCCGCATCCTGGGGTACGCGGTCCAGCAGGCCGGTACGCTGCCCGAGATCGCGGACCTCGTACCCGAGGCCGTCGAGTAGTCCGCGGAGCACCTGAAGCGTCGGCCCCGAGGTCGGCCCGGAGCCGGAGCGCAGCGGATCGGCGAGCTCCCCGTGGCCGACGGTCAGGTAGGCGACGATGCGCTCCCGCCTGAGGGCGAGGAGCGTCCGCTGGACCACCTCGTCGACGACGCGGAGCGTGCGGCGCGCGGCGGAAAGATCGGTCGGCACGCCGAAGCGCTCTCGGCGGTCCTCGTGGAGGAGGATCACGGTTCCGTCCTCCGTGACGTCGTGCTCGGCGGCCGTCCCCGGCTGGGCGAGCCGGTCGTAGGCCTCCACGTCGACGTTGCCGGTGGCTCCGGCGAGGGCGCGGAAGTAGCCCGTGAGCTCGTCCTTCACCGGGTCGACCTCCGGGAAGAAGAGGAGGACGCGGAGTGGAGACCGCAGCGTCGCCACGAGCTCCTGCACCGCGCTTCCCGGCGAGCTCGTCTTGAAGTAGCTGGCGTCCAGGGTCCGGTCGTGCGCGGAGGCGACGTAGCCGCCGATCATGAGGAAGGCCCCGGCGAGCGCCGTGCTGAGCCAGCTGGTCGACACGTCGAGGACGCGGATCGCCGCCACGCGCCGGGCGCCCTCGCCGGTGCCGCCGTGCGAGCGTACGGCCCACCATGCGGCCAGCGCCGGTGTCAGCGACGCCGCGAGGAGCGTCGCGGAGCCGACGAGGAGCCCACGCCGGAGGCGGAGCTCGGCGAGCGGAGCGAGATCGATGCCGAGCAGGCGTACGCCGTCCTCGGTGCCCGCGAGGAAGCCGAGGAGCGCGACGGCACATCCCACGTGCGCGAGCGCGAGGCCTCCGGCGACGCGCCGCTCCAGGCCGCTCGCGGATGCCCGCCAGCGCAGCCCGCTGCGCGCGGCCACCGCCAGGGCGAGGGCGAGCCCGCCGAGCACCAGCGTCAGCCTCGCGGCGAGGAGGTCGGGGAAGACGCGGTGGCCGACGAGCACCGCGACGAGGCTCCCGGCCATGGCGAGCGTACCGGACCGGCCGCTCACTCCCACCTCTTCGCCTCCATGACCTTGGTCGCCGCGAGCAGGAAGAAGTAGGTCAGCGCCAGATAGTAGAAGACGTCCCGCGTGTGCAGGACACCGGCCTGGAAGCCGGTGAAGTGACGCCCGTGGATGGAGAGTCCCGCGAAGACGAGCGAGATCGGTGGATCGACCACGCGCGAGAGGGGCCAGAGGAGGAAGAGGGTGGCGGTGACGAGGGCGCCCGTTGCCGCCGCGACGAGCTGGTGCCGGCTCAGCGCCGTCGCGAACATGCCGATCGCCAGGACGGACGCGCCCAGGAGCAGAAGGCCGAGGTATCCGACCAGGATCTGCGTCACGGCGACCTTTCCGTTCACGAAGATCAGGAGGGGCATGTAGATCGTCGCCAGCGTGATCCCGGTCAGGAAGGCGAAGGCCGAGAGGAACTTGCCCCCCACGATCTGCCAGTCGTGCAACGGGGAGGTGTCGAGCAGGACCTGGGTGCCGGTCTGGCGCTCCTCGGCGATCAGCCGGACGGAGAGCACGACGGCCGCGACGCTGGTCAGCCCGCTCGCGTTGTAGAAGAAGGCCGCGAGGACCTCCCCCGAGAGCCGCTCGCCCGCCAGCGGGCCGAGCGCCTGGGCGTAGAAGAGGAGCCCGTCGAGCAGGAGCACGATCGCCGCGACGAAGTAGCCGATGGGCGATCTCGAGTAGACCCCGAGCTCCCGCCGGAAGATGTAGGCCACGGCCCTCACGTCAGGCGTTCCCTCCCCCCACGAGCTCCAGGAACACGCGCTCGAGCTCCCGCGGGGCTCGATCGAGCCGCTCCACGTCGTGACCGGCTTCGACCAGCGCCCGGCACAGCTCGGGTCGAACGTCACCGCGCGCATCGACCTCGAGCGTCAGCGTCGCCGGACCCGCCTGCCGGGGACGGGCGTCGGTCACGCCCTCGATCGACCTCAACCGCCGGGCCACCTCGTCCGGCTCCACGGGCACCCCGCTGGCCGGCGTCGTGCGGATCGAAACGGTCACGGCGGTGGCGCCGAGAACACGCGCCGAGAGCTCGTCCTCCGTCCCGGACGCCACGACCTCACCGTCGTGCAGCACGAGGATCTCGTCGCACGTCTCGCTGATCTCGGTGAGGATGTGGCTCGACACGAGAATCGTCCGCGAGCCACGCAGGCGGCGGATGAGCTCGCGCATCTCGCTGATCTGGACGGGATCGAGCCCGTTGGTCGGCTCGTCCATGATCAGGACCTCGGGATCGTGCACGATCGCCTGTGCGACCCCGACCCTCTGACGGTAGCCGTGCGAGAGCTCCCCGATGATCGAGGAGCGCCTCTCTCCCAGCCCGGTCAGCTCCTCCACCTCCGCGACCCGCTCCGTGAGCGACGCCGGATCCACGCCCCTGATGTGGCCCACGAAGCGGAGGTAGCCCGTCACGCTCATGTCGCGGTACAGGGGCGGCGACTCGGGCAGGTATCCGACGAGTCGCCGGACCGCGTGCGGGTCCTCGAGCACGTCGCTCCCACCCACTCGGGCGACGCCCTGAGTCGGACGCAGGTCGCACGCCAGGATGCGCAGGAGCGTCGTCTTGCCGACCCCGTTCAGACCGAGGAAGCCCACCGCCTTGCCACGCGGGACCTCGAACGAGACGGGGCCGAGCGCCCGCGTATCGCCGTAGTGCTTGCCCACCTCCGAGAGCTGGATCATGGCGGGATCTTGAGCGGTCCGGACCGGGGCGGCAACACTCGTCGCCGCCGCTCGGAGTCAGAGCGAATCGAGGAAGCGGAGGAGCGTGCGCCGGTCGTCCTCCTCCATGCCGAGGAAGGCGTCCCGGGCCGTGGAGGCCTCGCCACCGTGCAGCGCGATCGCCTGCGCGACGTCCGTAGCGGCGCCGTCGTGCAGGTAGACGCCACGGTGGCGCAGCCCCCACAGCGGCGGTGTGCGGTACTCGCCCGGAGCGACGTCCGGGCCGCAGACGTCGCCCGTCGGGCGCCCGAGGTCGTGCACGAGGAGGTCCGAGAAGAGGGCCACGGGACCGGCTCCCAGCCCGGCGACCCCGTCCCCGGTGAGCTCGGGCACGTGGCAGCCGGCGCATCCCGCGGCCCGAAAGAGCTCCTCGCCCCGGGCGGCGGCGGTGGCTGCCGCCGCGTCCGGCGGGCGCTCCCGCTCGGGCGGGGCCAGGAAGCGGACGTAGTCGGTGAGGAGGCGGACGCCGCGGGCGTCGATCTCGGGCTCCGGCATGGGGTCGGCGCCGGGGGGCAGAGCGCCGCCGTTCGGGGACTCCTCCACCGGGTGCTCCGGTGTGGTCAGGCCGAGCTCGAAGCGCAGCGCCGTGTCGACGAAGCCGGCCACGTCCGCGGCGTCGCCTTTTCTTCCGAAGCGCGCCGCGCGTCCGTCCGCCAGCCGGGGCAGACGGCCGGAGATCCCGTCGCCGTCCCGATCGGCGGGGTCGGCGAGCCGCTCGAGCACGGAGTCCGGGATCGCCTCGACGAGGCCGAGGCCGAAGAGGGGAGGGGCGATCACGCGGGCCGTCGCGGTGGCCTCGGCGGGTACTTCCTCCGGGCCCCCGCCGAGCGCCGCGAGGAGCGCGGTCGCCCGCTGCTGCACGTTGTCGCCCCCGACGTCGAGCAGGGGGTCGCATGCCCCGTCCTCGAAGCGCGTCGCCTTGACGACCGGGAGCCCGACGCCGCCCCCGCCCACGGCGGGCATGTCGTGGCAGTCCGAGCACCGCTCGCCGTTGAAGAGCGGCCCGAGCCCCTCGTCCGGAGTGGCGAGCCGCTCGAAGAGGGCCCGGCCCAGAAGGAAGCGGCCCCGCTCGGCATCCGGCAGCCCGGGGATGGGGTCGCCCAGCGAGACCTCCGGAGCGTCCGTGCCGGGCGCCTCGCACGCCGTCATGGCCGCGAGGGCCAAGCCGGCCCACGCGCGGAGCCGGACGGCCCGCGGCATCGTCGCCCTCACTCGGCCGATCGAAGCATGGCGCGCGCGCGCTCCGTCGCGTCCCGCACGCCGGCCTCGCTCACCGACCAGTCGAGCGCCTGCAGAAGCCACGCCTCGAAGAGCGGGGGCAGGGATCGCGACTCGACCCGCCGGGCGACGAGCTCGCGCATGTAGCGGTCGACGGCCGCTCGAGCGTCGCCGCTTCCGGCATCGAGGGCGGCGAGCCACCACCGCACCTCCTCCGCGTGCGTCCGCGCCTGTTGCTCGAGCACCTCCGGCTGCAGCGTGAGCCCTCGGGCCCGCGCATCGGACAGCCGCAGCTCGCGCAGCGAGAGCTCCTCCACGAGCTCCGAGACGGCGGCGGGCGCGGCCGCGGCGAGCTCGTCCCTCGCCCCGGGTGGGAGGGCGAGCGCGTAGCGGGCGACCGTGGCTTCGGTCAGGGTGCCGCCATCCCACGTGGCCACGGGCGCCATGGACCGGAGGAGCGCCAGCGGTCGCTCGGCGATCGTGCGGACCCTGGCGTCGGCGGAGGACGCCGGTCGGAAGCCTCGCCCCTCGAGGAGGCCCTCGGCCGAGGCGACGTCCGCCTCGGCGAGCCGGCGCTCCCTGAGCCGACTCGCGTAAAGCCCGCTGACGTCCTCGAAGAGGGGGCGGTACAGAACGTGGAAGCCCTGCGGCGACTCGACCACCGAGGAGACCTGTCCGGGCTCCAGCCCCCACGCCACGCGATCGAGCTCGCGGGGGAGCTCTCCACGCGCGAACAGCCCGAGCAGGCCGGAGGAGGGGCGCGTCTCCACGTCCTCGCTCTCGGCGACCGCCGCCTCCCACGAGCCGCCCGCGACCAGCTCGGTCAGGATCCGCTCGGCCGTGCGTCGCTGGAGCTCCCGGGCTTGGGCCGAGCTCGTGGGGTCGATCCGGCGCACGGTATGGGCGAAGAGCCGGTAGGTGCCGTTGGCGAAGGCGGCCGCCGGAGCGACCGCGGCGCCGGCCCCGAGCCGATCCTCGCGATCGAGCTCGAGCAGCGCCTCCCGACGCTCGTGCCACATCGACTCCGTCACCGCCTCCTCTCCGACGAGGTCGGCGGCCTCGGAGGCACGCGTCGCCAGCGCCGCGACGCCCACCCACTGCCGGGCCAGCTCCCCGGCGGCGTCGGCGCGCACGGGGTAGGGCTGCGCAAGCACGATCAGCTCCGCGAGCTGCTCGGAGGTCAGCGTCCAGTCCTCCACCCGCGCCGCCGTCCCCTCCTCGGGGGCGTCCCCGCAGGCACCGAGGAGCAGCGCTGCCGCCGCGAGCCGGGCGGCGCGGCCGGGCCACCGCATCGCAGGGGCGCAGCGGCCGGGCCACCGCATCGCGGAGGCGCAGCGGCTCGCACGTTCCCCGGCCTGCCCCGTTGTCGTGAAGACGCCGTCGGGCTGAACGATGCGCTCGGGTGGAGTCGTCACCATCACGATGCGGCTCTTTGGCGGACGGGGTCGCGGTCGGACACGAAACTCCCACGGCGGGATCGCCCGACGCAACCTCCGGGACACTTCCTGCCGCGCAGCCCGACGGGAAGTGCCTCGGACCAGCCGGGGACGTGGGGAGACGGCTCAGCCCTCCGGTCGCTGGATCTCGTACTCCGTGGGGGGCTCCACCCCCAGGAGGTGCCGCACGAAGTAGTCCCAACGGCGTCGCACGAAGTACGGCTCGTTCAAGCCGTGGGCGCGATCGGGAGCGATGATCAGGTCGAAGTCCTTGTTGGCCTTGATCAGCTCGTCGACCACCTGGATCGTCATCGCCGGATGCACGTTGTCGTCCATGTCGCCGTGCATCAGGAGCAGCTTGCCGCGGAGGTTGGCCGCATGCGTCTTGTTGGCCTCCTCCTCGAAGTTGTCCGTCCCCCCCAGGGTGTCGCGGAGCATCTCGCCCTGGTACTTCTCCGCCCAGTAGATGTTGTAGCTGCGGTTGTCGTGGTTGCCCGCTCCGGCCACGCCGACCTTGAAGAAGTCGGGGAAGCGGAACATCGCGTCGGTCGTCGCGAAGCCGCCGCCCGAGTGGCCGTAGATCCCAACGCGGTCGATGTCGATGAAGGGATGGCGCGCCGCCAGCTGACGGATGGCGGCGACGTGGTCGGGGATGCCGTTGTCGTTGAAGTCGCCGTAGTAGTTGTCGTGAAACGCCTTGGAGCGCCACGGCGTTCCCATGTGGTCGAGCTGGATCACGACGAACCCGAGCTGCGCCAGCGCGAAGTCGTCCCCGCCGCTGCGATGATCCCACGCCCGTCCGACGGAGCCGACCTGCGGCCCCGGATAGATGTGCGTGATGATCGGGTACTTCTCCTCCGGGTCCAGGTCGGGGGGGAAGTGGACGAGTCCGTAGAGGTCGGTGATCCCGTCCCTGGCTTTGACCGTGAAGACCTCCGCGGGCCGGAAGTCGATCTCCTCGACGAGCCGGTCGACGTTGGCGGTCTCGAGGGGCATGACCACGGCACCGTCCCTCGCCGAGCGCAGGACGGTCACCGCGGGCTCGGCGATCTGCGAGTATCGATCCACGAAGACCGAGCCGTCCGGTGACCACGCGACGTCGTGGTGCCCCTCCTCGGGCGTCAGCAGCGTCAGGCCCGTTCCGTCGACGTCGATGCGGTACAGGTACGCCTCGTAGATGAAGCGGTCGGCCTCCCTCCCCCGGGCCTTGAAGAAGACGTGACCCGCTTCCTCGTCCACGTGGAGGACCTCCTCCACCATCCAGGCCCCGGAGGTGAGCTGTCTCCTGACGCTGCCGTCGGGGCCGAGCAGGTACAGGTGAGCCCACCCGTCCCGCTGAGACCACCAGAGCACGTCCCCGTTGCCGAACACGTACCACGACGAGGGATCGAGCCGGCGCCCGTGTCCCATCTCGACGTAGGTCTTGCCGGTCTCGTGGGCGAGCACCCGTGAGGCGCCGGAGGTCACGTCGACCTCCGTGAGCCAGATGTCCTTGTAGGCGCGATTCGTGGAGGCGACGTAGAGCCTGGTGCCGTCGTCGCTCCAGGCCGAGTCCGGGATCGAGCCCGCGAAGGACGACTGGAGGGGGCGTTCCGGGTACTCGATCGCGACGTTGGCCACGGCGCGGGGAAGGGGGCTCGCTTCGTCGTCGCCGTCGCTCGCCAAAGGCATCTCCAGCGTCACGACGTGAATGCCCGGCAGCGGGATGATCGAGTCGCCGGGCAGCGCGTACGGGTAGGAGTAGTGGACCGGGCGTTGGGGCGTCATCGAGATGTAGTGGTGATGGGCCACGTCCCGCTCGTCCTGCCGCGCGACCGCGACCCTGCGCGAGTCGGGTGACCAGCTCACCTCTGGCCGGCGCGGGGTCCCGTCCTTGACCTGGTTCGGCCGCGGATGACCCAAGCCGTAGGAGTTCAGCTCCTCGCCGTCGGTCGTGACGCGCACGGAGTCGCCTCCACCGGCCGGCCGGACGTAGAGGTCGTGCTCGACGACGAACGCCTCCCACGCCCCGTCGGGCGACTCCACGTACGGCGTGTCGTCGGGCAGCGTGTCTGCGACGGTGCAGAGGTACTGCACGATGTCGCACACGAAGCGCCGTTCGCGCGCCTCGAACTCGATGGAGCGGAGCTCCTGCTCGAAGTCGAAATCGTCGAACGGGAGCTTGGTGCCCACGTACGAGGTGTCGTCCGCCACCGACATGGCGGAGGCCAGTCGGTGATGGTCGAAGAGCGGACGGCGCGTCTCGGTGGAGGGATCCACGAAGATGAACTCGTGGCCTTCGCCGAGACTGTTGCGGTACCAGAAGCGCCGGCCGTCCTCGAGCCAGCTCGGCGAGACGCGATCCCCCGAGATCATCCGCGAGGTGTGCCAGGTGAGGAAGCGCTCGGCGCGGTTGTAGTCCACGTCCTGACCGACGGCGGGCGGGGGGCTCCACGCGGAGCCCGCGAGGGCGGCGAGGAGCGTCGAGGTGACGACGACGTGCTTCATGACCGGACTCCTGCTGGTGCGCTCGGGGACGCTCGATCCGCCAAGCTACGGCGGCGGCGGCGGCCGGACGAGAAGCCGAAGGGACGATGGCGACGGCGGCGCCTCGGGCGCCGCCGCCGGCCCGGAAGGCTCGGGGGGGGGGCGGCTGCGAGCCACGTCCACTAGCTTCGGACCGACCCGCGCACGAACCCGGGGGAGGCGCACTGAGCATCGCGAGCGGCGTGGTCCAACTCGCCGAGGTCCGATACGACGGCACGGGCTCCGAGGAGGGCTTTCCCTTCTCGGTGCCCAGCATCGCCACCCTGTCGGCCCTCGGGCTCGACACTCCGGTGACCGTGCTCGTCGGGGAGAACGGAACGGGAAAGTCGACGTTCCTGGAAGCGCTCGCGATCGCGGCTCAGCTGCCCGCGGTGGGCTCGTCGCGGCTGGCGGCGGACCCCACGCTCGCCGCCCAGCGCTCGCTGGCGCGACGTCTCAAGCTGACGTGGCGGGGGCGCACGCACCGGGGCTTCTTCCTGCGCGCCGAGGACTTCTTCGGCTTCCAGAAGAGCCTCGCGAGGGCGCGAGCCGAGCACGAGACCGAGCTCGCCCGCATCGAGGTGGAGCTGGCGGACTCGTCGGAGCACGCTCGCTCGCTCGCCCGTGGCCCGCACCTGTCGTCGATCGGAGGGATCGAGGCCCGGTATGGGGAGAACCCCGACGCGGCCTCCCACGGCGAGGCCTTCCTCAACCTCTTCGCGCGACGGCTCGCGCCCGGGGGCCTCTTCCTGCTCGACGAGCCGGAGGCGGCGCTGTCGCCCCAGAGCCAGCTCGGCTTCCTCGCGATGATCCGCGACGCGCTCGGCACGGGGGCGCAGCTCCTCATCGCGACGCACTCGCCGATCCTGATGGCGATCCCCGGAGCGACGATCCTCTCCTTCGACGACCCTCCCGTTCGCCCCGTGCGCTTCGAGGCGCTCGAGTCGGTCGCGCTGGTCCGCGACTTCCTGCAGGCCCCGGAGCGGTACCTCCGCATGCTCTGGGGGCCCGCCGAGTGAGCTCGCTTCGCCCCTCGCGCCGGTGACGGCGCCCGGGCCCCGCGACACGCCGGTGAGCTCCGATCCGGAGGCCGCCGTCGATCCCGGTAGCGCCGGCGCGGATGCCGGCGTCGACCCCTCGAGCGCCGACGCCGAGGCCGGCTTCGAGGTGCTCGAGGGCTTCGAGCGCTTCAGCCAGAAGAACGACATCTACTCGCGCGCCTTCTGGGACCCGGGCGTCCGCTCGGAGCGCACCGATCTCTTCTTCGAGACGTACCGGACGCCGCTCAAGCAGTGGAAGAAGGTCGAGGGCTTCCGGCAGCGCGACTACGCCCTGCGCAACGCCTCGTGGCATCTCCCCGACATCTTCGCCGAGCTCAAGGAGCAGGAGAACCGGCGCGAGGGCTTTCTCGATCCGTTCACGGCGCACCGGGCGGGCCCGGAGGAGCGGGTCGAGATCGACGACCCGGAGGCGGCGAGCCGCGAGATCAAGCACGTGGCGCGGGTGTTCGGGGCCGACCTGGTCGGCATCACCGCGTACGACGAGCGCTGGGTCTACACGCACGCGTACAGCCGTCTCGGCGAGACCGAGAAGGGCCAGGAGCTCCCCGACGACCTGCCCCACGTCGTGGTCATCGCGCAGGAGATGGACCGCGCGCTGATCGACACGGTGCCGTCGGCGCTCAGCGGGACCGCGACGGGCGTGGGCTACTCGTACGACACGCTCGTGCTCCTCGGGCTCGCGCAGTACATCCGCAACCTGGGCTATCGCGCCGTGGCGACGATGAACGACACGGCGCTCGCCATCCCGTACGCGCTCAAGGCCGGCCTCGGCGAGTACGGCCGGCACGGGCTGCTGATCACCGAGGAGTTCGGCCCGCGAGTGCGCATCGGCAAGATCTTCACCGATCTGCCGCTGGCGCACGACCGCCCGAAGCGCTTCGGCGTCCGGGAGTTCTGCGAGGTGTGCCGAAGGTGCTCCGGCGCGTGCCCCGTGGGCGCGATTCCCGACGGTCCACCCTCCGACGAGGTCCACAACCGCTCGAACATCGTCGGTGTGCGAAAGTGGACGGTCGACGCCGAGCCGTGCTTCCGCTTCTGGTCGAACCAGAACTCCGACTGCTCGATCTGCGTGCGGGTCTGCCCGTACAACCGGGACTTCTCCCGGCCGCCGGCCAGGGCCTGGAGGTGGCTGGCGGGAACACGGCTCCGTCGATTCGCCCTGTGGCTCGCCGATATCTTTGCAGCAGGGGCGCGCGTGAGTCCGAGCACCTGGTGGAAACGGGGGATCGACCTTGGCTGAGACCACGACCACGGCCGGCGTGACGAACGAGGCCAGAGGGCACGGCTTCGGGACCTCGCCGGTCTTCCTGGCGAGCATCAGCACCATTCTCGGTGCGGTCATGTTCCTCCGCTTCGGGTACGCCGTGGGCCACACCGGCCTGCTCGGCGCGCTGGTGATCATCCTTCTCGGCCACGCCGTCACGATTCCCACGGCGCTCGCGATCGCCGAGATCGCGACGAACCGGCGCGTCGAGGGCGGGGGCGAGTACTTCATCATCTCGCGCTCGTTCGGCACGACGATCGGCGGCGCGATCGGTATCAGCCTCTACATGTCCCAGGCGATCTCGGTCGCCTTCTACATGATCGCCTTCGCCGAGGCCTTCCAGCCGCTCGCGCCATGGATCCGCGAGACGCTGGGATGGGGCTTCGACCCCCGCGTGGTCTCGCTTCCGGCGACGCTCGCGCTCGTCGGGCTGGTGCTCCGCAAGGGTGCCGACCTGGGGGTCAAGGCCCTCTGGGTCGTCGCGAGCATCCTCGGGCTCTCGCTCGCCCTCTTCTTCCTGGGCAGCGGCCCCGAGGAGATCCGCCCCGACTCGGTGGCGGTCTTCTCGGATCTTGAGAGCGCGGACCCGTTCATGCTGGTCTTCGCGATCGTCTTCCCGGCCTTCACGGGCATGACCGCGGGGGTGGGCCTTTCCGGTGACCTGGCCGAGCCCCGCCGCTCGATCCCGCTGGGCATCATCTCGGCGACGCTGGTGGGGATGCTGGTGTACGTTCTCGTGGTCGCGAAGCTGGCCTCGTCGGCGAACGCCGGGGCGCTCGCCGACGACTACCTGATCATGAGCCGGATCGCGCTGTGGGGCCCGATCATCCCCATCGGCCTGGCGTGCGCCACGCTCTCGTCGGCGATCGGCTCGATCCTGGTGGCGCCCCGGACCCTGCAGGCGCTCGGCGGCGACGAGGTCGTGCCGCAGCCTCGGCTGAACGCGTACCTGGCCAGCGGCGTCGGCGAGGCCAACGAGCCGCGCAACGCGACGCTCGTCACGTCGGCGATCGCGATCGTCTTCGTCCTCATCGGCAACGTCGACATGGTGGCGCGCATCGTGTCGATGTTCTTCATGGTGACGTACGGGGCGCTGTGCGCGATCTCCTTCCTCGAGCATTTCGCGGCCCGGCCGTCATACCGCCCGAGCTTCCGGTCCAAGTGGTACCTGAGCCTGACCGGGGCGGTGATGTGCTTCGTGCTGATGCTCCAGATGGACATCCTCTTCGCGCTCGCCGCGATCGTGGTGATGGCCGCCCTGTACTCGGTGATCCGGAGGAGCCGCGGGGGCATCGACGATCTCGCCGCGATCTTCCACGGCGTGATGACCCAGGCGACGCGCTACCTGCAGATCCGGCTCCAGAAGCTGGAGCCGGACGACTGGCGGCCGAGCATCATCATGATCACGTCGCGGACCTTCGACCGCTCTTCGCCCGTGCAGCTTCTCGAGTGGCTGTGCCACCGCTACGGCTTCGGCACCTACTTCCACCACATCAAGGGCATGCTCGTCCGGGAGAACTTCGACGAGAGCGAGGCCGTGCGCGACCGACTGATCCAGGTGATGGCCCAGCGCAGGGGAGCCATCTACATGGACGCGATGATCAGCCCGTCCATGACCTCGGCGCTGGCGCAGAGCCTCCAGATGCCCGGGATCTCGGGGATGGAGAACAACACCCTCCTGCTCGAGTTCGGACGGCACGATCCGCCGGAGATCCTGCGGGAGACCGTCGAGGGGCTGCGCATGGCGGCGGTGCCCCGGCTGAACCGTCTCGTGCTCCGCCACGGCGAGAACTTCTTCGGGACGCGCAAGAGCATCCACCTGTGGCTGACGTGGCACGACGCCCGCAACGCCAACCTCATGATCCTGCTGTCCTACATCCTCCTCGGTCACCGGGACTGGCAGGGGGCGGAGGTCAGCCTGTTCGCGGCCTATCCCCGCCGGGAGGCGAAGGAACGGACCCTCGAGCTCCGTCAGCGGATCTCGGAGGGTCGCCTCCTCATCAGCGAGAAGAACGTCCTCGTGATCCCGACCGAGGACGACATCGACTTCGAGCGCCTGGTCGAGGCGCGGTCGGGCACCGCCGACCTCGTGCTGCTCGGGTTCACGAGCGAGCGGCTCGAGCGAAGGGGCGCCGAGCTCTTCGAGCGCTTCCCGAACCTCCGGGACGTCCTCTTCGTCTCCGCGGAGGAGACGATCTTCATCGACTGACGTTCCGAGGTGACGGTGCCGTCATTGCGATCCATCGATGCATAGATATCTTAGTACATAGCCAACTATGTACAGAGTCGACCTGTCATGGGATCGAGATCGGACTCGCTACGCGGCGCCCTTGACCTCCTCGTCCTGAGGGTCCTCCGCGCCGAGCCGCTTCACGGATACGGGATCGCGCGCAAGATCCGGATGCTGACCGACGACGCGCTCCGCATCGAGGAGGGGTCCCTCTATCCCGCGCTGTACCGCATGGAGGGACGGGGCTGGGTCGAGGCGAGCTGGGGCCAGAATGAGAACAACCGCCGGGTACGGGTCTACGCGCTGACCCCCGGGGGCGTGCAGCAGCTGGAGGCCGAGTTGGCGGGCTGGGAGGCCTTCCAGCACGCGGTGGGGAAGGTCGTGGACACCGCCTGAGGAGACGCCGTGTCGCCGTGGGGAGATCTGCTCCGGCGCGTCCGTGGCGACCGGGGCAGCGAGCTGGAGCGCCAGGTCGAGGAGGAGCTTTCGGCCCACCTCGACATGCTCGTCGAGGAGCACCTGGCGGAGGGGATGGGCCCCGAGGCCGCCGAGGCCCACGCGCGCCGGCGCTTCGGCGACCTGGGGCGGCTCCGCGAGGAGGGGGTGCGGATCCGGCGCGGGAATGGACGACAAGCCCGACGGCGAAGCATCCTCGCGGACTTCGCTGCCGACGCGCGCATCGCCCTCCGGTGCCTCGGCCGCGACCCCAGCTTCTTTGTCGTCGCCGTCGTGACGCTCGCGCTCGGCATCGGTGCCGCCGCTGCCGTGTTCTCGGTGCTCGACGCGGTGCTCCTGAAGCCGCTTCCCTACCCCGAGCCCGACCAACTGGTCGTGGTCCGGGAGTACCAGCCGAATCCAAGGTACGCCCGCCTCTGGTCGGTCTCCCCGGCCAACCTCGCCGACTGGCAGGAGCGGAACCGGGTCCTCTCCGGGATCGCACCCATCAATGCCTTTCCTACCTTCTGGGTGAACCTGGCGGGTGGAACCGAGCCGCTCCGCATCGGGGCCGATCGGGTGACGACGGAGTTCTTCGAGGTCCTCGGGGTCGGTGCGGCACTCGGCCGCGTGCTCGCCGAGGAGGACGACGCGCCTGGAGCTTCCCCGGTCGTCGTCCTGAGCCATTCGCTGTGGTGGACGGCGTTCGGTGGCGACCCCGGCGTCGTCGGGCGGACGCTCCGCCTGGACGAGGAAGGCCACACCGTGATCGGTGTCATGCCCGAGGGCTTCTTCTTCGGAGACGAGACCGGCCCCGACCTGTGGCGGAACGGAGCCATCCCCGCCGATACGCAGACCGAACGGAGTACCCGCACGCTCGACCCCATCGCCCGCCTCGCGCCCGGAGTCACCCTCGAGCGGGCCCAGGCAGAGATGGACGCCATCGCCCTCCAGCTCGCGGAGGAGCACCCGGACACGAATCGGGAGTCGCAGACCGGAGAGGCGTGGGGGGTCCGGCTCCTCCCGATGCACGACCAGATCGTGGAGGACGTTCGACCCTCCGTGCTCGTGCTGGGCGGGGGCGTCGCGCTCGTGCTGCTCATCGCCTGGATCAACGTCACGAACCTCCTCGCCGCCAGGGTCGTGGCACGGCGCCGAGAGTTCGCCGTACGCGCGGCCATCGGAGCGGGGCGGGGCCGTGTGGCGCGCCAGGTCCTCACCGAAGCTCTCGTCCTCTCGGCGGCCGGCGGACTGGCCGGACTCGCGATCGCGCGCGCGCTGGTCCGCCTCTTCGGAGCGGCGGCTCCGGCCCCCGGGGGCGGTGCGACCGGCCTCGCGACCGGCGCGATCCCCCTCCTCTCCCGCGCGGAGATCGGCCCCTGGGTGCTGGCGATGACGACGCTGACCTGCCTGGTGACCGCCGGTGCGTGCGGGTTGGGCCCGATGCTGCATGCCGCCCGCACTCAGATTCGCGACGGGCTCAAGGCGAGTGGTCCGCGCGCCGGTGGCAGCCGCGACGTGGTCTCGAAGCTGCTGGTCGCGCTCGAAATGGGGCTCTCGCTCGTCCTCCTCATCGGCGTCGGGCTGCTCGCGCGTACGATGCACAGCATATCCGAGATCCCCACCGGCTTCACGGCCGAGGGCGCCCAGGTCATGAGCGCCCCGCTCACGCGCGAGCGATACGCCACGCTGGTCGAAGGCGAGGCGGGCACGGCGAGCGCCCGCTGGGGCCTGCGCCCGGAGCGCACCGCCCTGGTGGACGGTATCCTTGGCCAGGTTCGCGCCCTTCCCACCGTCGAGGCGGCGGGCGCGATCAACATCCTCCCTTTCCAGGAGCCCTTCGCCTTCGCCTACGGAGGCTCGATCCACCTCGAGGGGGCGGAGCGCGAGAGCCTTCGCGAGTCACAGGGCGTGGCCGTGCACGGCTTCGCGAGCATCGCCAACGCCACGCCCGGCTACTTCGAGGCGATGGGGATCCCGCTCCTGGCCGGACGCACGTTCGTGGAATCTGACCGCGAAGGCGCGCCCGTGGTGGCGATCGTGAACCGAGAGCTCCTCGATTCGCTGCAGATCACGGATCCGATCGGTCGGCGGATCAAGTTCCGGGACAGCCAGGTTTGGAGGGACGCGGAGATCGTCGGCGTCGTCGAGAACGTCCTCCAGTTCGGATACTACTCGAACGCATTGCGCAACGACCTTCGCGGCCGAGGAATCGTGTACCTGCCCTACGCCCAGAGTGCCCCGCTGAGCAACCGCTTCTACATCGACTTTCACACGACCCTCAACGTGGTGGCGCGCCACCGAGGGGAGGGCGAGGCCGTCGGCTTGGCGATGCGCGACATCTTCCGCGAGGCGGATCCCGAAACCCCGATCTCCTTCGTCTCCAGCCTGGAGGGCTACGTGGCCGAGAACCTCGCCGATCGGCGCTTCCAGATGCTCCTCATCGGTGCGCTCGCGGGCGTGGCGCTCGTCCTGGCGCTGGTGGGCGCCTACGGGGTGATGGCCTTCCAGGTGGGGCGGCGCATCCACGAGATCGGCGTCCGCATGGCCCTCGGCGCCCGGCGCGGCGACGTCGTGGGCATGATCGTCGGGGACGGGGCGCGGGTGGCGCTCCTCGGCGCCTTGATGGGTGTGCTTGCCGGCATCGGCGCGACGCGACTCCTGGCTCCCTGGCTCTACGGCGTAGAGCCGACCGATCCCGTCGTGTTCGCGACGCTCTCCGCGCTGATGGTGGGAGTCGCGGTCGTGGCCTGCTGGGTCCCGGCCCGCCGGGCTGCGCGCGTCGACCCCATCGAGACCCTGAAGGCGGAGTAGGTCCATGGCAAGGGACCTCCGCGCGTCACGAGCGAGCCATCCGCTCCGGCGGCTCTGCGCCAGTGCGCCGAGCTCGAGCGCCAGGTCTCTGAGGATCCCCAGGCCTACCTCAAACCCCGTGGAGGAGCACAGGGCGCCGGGGACGGGGAGCCGGGCGCAAGGCAGGCAGGGGCTGGAGGACTGCGACAGGAGCTGCCTGACGGACTGCGATGCTGCTGCGCGGGCGACCGCGTGACAAGCCGCGACAGCCAGGCGCGTCAGGTCATCGGACCGGTGCCTAGCTGATCCATCCACCCTCCTTTCTCACCACGACCCGCTCTCCGTCTCTCTTTCCAAGTCCATAGCCCCACCCGTGCGTGAGACCGACCATCGGTCGGCCCTCCGCATCGTACGCCCGGCCCAGGCCACCACACCCTCGGAAGTTCACAAACACTCGAGCCGAGTCAGTGGTCAGGACGAAACCGGGTGACCCGATCGAAATGGGAGTCAGGCCGGAGTCAGTCCGAAGACGTTCACGCTCCTCCTGTCCAAGCAGTCGCGAACTTGGAGGCCTCACCGAAACTGCAGCTACCCCGTTGGGATTGTCCGCACAAAATGGGCT
>JABAOE010005284.1_pt4 | contig 19505 bp, 16 predicted proteins | sample 7062141 | NCBI WGS metagenome assembly JABAOE01 (sample SAMN14538627, study PRJNA623070) | marine sediment metagenome | biome: marine biome [ENVO:00000428]; feature: marine pelagic biome [ENVO:01000023]; material: deep marine sediment [ENVO:00002113] | place: India: Gulf of Khambhat ... | reverse complement strand
CAGGCCGGTATTCTAACCAACTGAACTACCACTCCGACTGCTTACTGGTGGGTGCTGAGGGGTTCGAACCCCCGACCTTCGCCTTGTAAGGGCGACGCTCTCCCAGCTGAGCTAAGCACCCGAAGGAAGCCGGCTAGTTTAGGGCGTCCTTCAGGGCTTTTCCAGGCTTGAACACCGGCAGATTCGACGCCGCGATCTGGATCGGCTCGCCGGTACGGGGGTTGCGCCCGGTTCGGGCCTCTCGCCTGCGTGAGCTGAACGTGCCGAACCCCACCAAGGTCACGGCATTGCCTTTCTTCAACGAATCAGTGATGACCTCGAGCACCGTGTCCACGGAACGCCCGGCAGCGGCTTTCGAAATATCGGCAGCATCGGCAACCGCATCAATCAGTTCTGCTTTATTCATTCACCTTCCCCTCAGTTACGCAAGCGCAGGTTGAAAAAAGCCCGGAGGCTCGCACCAGACTCCGGAATCTCGTTCGGACCTCAACTCCTATGGTCGGGCACCGGGAAATCACCGTCAAGCGGCCTGTAGCCAGCTTTTGGTGCTGATTCGCCCGGGACCACGTCACCGCTCCAGCCGTTCAATGGGGCCTTAACGGCTTGCGACCCTCGTCCTCACCGCCCGACGTTTCCCCGTCGACGACCTCTGCGGCATTTTCCCGGTCGGAAGTCAGCTTCGGCTTGTGCTGAAGCGCGACCTCGAACACCTCGTCGATCCATTTGACCGGCTTCACTTCCAGGTTCTGCAGAATATTGGCGGGAATCTCGGAAAGCTCCCGCTGATTCTCATACGGAATCAATACCGTGTCGATGCCGCCGCGAAGCGCCGCCAGCAGCTTTTCCTTCAGTCCACCGATGGGTAACACCTCGCCCCGCAGGGTGATCTCGCCAGTCATCGCGACATTCGAACGAACCGGGATCTTCGTCAGCGCCGACACGAGCGCCGTGCACATGCCAACGCCGGCGCTGGGACCATCCTTCGGCGTCGCCCCCTCCGGAACGTGAATATGCACATCGGTTTTCTGATAGAACTTTGCATCGATACCGAGCGCATCGACCCGACTTCGCACGACCGTCATCGCAGCCTGAATCGATTCCTGCATGATGTCGCCGAGCTGTCCGGTGTAACTCGGTCGGCCCTTACCCGGCATCACCGCGGCCTCGATGGTGAGCAGATCGCCTCCCACCTCGGTCCAGGCGAGCCCTGTGACCTGGCCGATACGATCCATCTCCTCCTTGCGACCGAAGCGGAAGCGTTTCACACCGAGATACTTCTGAAGGCTGCGAGGCGTGATGCGAACCTTGCCTTTGGCTCTCCTGGAGACCTGTTGCTTGACCACCTTCCGACAGATTTTCGCGATCTCCCGCTCGACGTTACGAACGCCCGCCTCGCGCGTGTAATAGCGCACGATGTCCCGGATAGTGGCCTCGGATATCGCGAGCTCGCCCTCTTCCAGACCGTGATTCTTCATCTGCTTGGGCACGAGATAGCGCATTGCGATATTGATTTTTTCGTCCTCGGTGTAGCCCGACAGCCGAATCACCTCCATGCGATCGAGCAGCGGTCCGGGGATATTGAGAGTGTTCGCGGTCGCAACGAACATCACGTTCGACAGATCGTAGTCGACCTCGAGGTAATGGTCGTTGAACGTGTGGTTCTGCTCCGGGTCGAGCACTTCCAGCAAGGCCGAGGATGGATCGCCGCGGAAATCCATGGACATCTTGTCTACCTCGTCGAGCAGGAACAACGGATTGCGCACTCCCGCCTTGGCGAGATTCTGGATAATCTTGCCGGGCAGCGCACCGATGTAGGTTCGCCGATGCCCGCGAATCTCTGCCTCGTCACGCACGCCTCCGAGCGACATCCGCGAGAACTTGCGATTGGTGGCTCGCGCGATGGACTGCCCGACCGATGTCTTGCCGACACCAGGCGGACCAACCAGACACAGGATCGGACCCTTGAGCTTTTTCACTCGCTGCTGCACGGCGAGATACTCGACGATGCGCTCCTTCACTTTCTCGAGTCCATAGTGGTCGGCCTCGAGGACTTTTTCCGCTTCGACGAGGTTGTTGCGGATTTTGGTGCGTTTCTTCCATGGAACGCTGACGAGCCAGTCGACGTAATTGCGCACCACGGTCGCCTCTGCTGACATAGGCGACATCATTTTCAGCTTGTTGAGCTCGGCGGTGGCCTTTTCGCGCGCTTCCTTGGGCATGCCCGCCTCTTCGATCTTGCGGGCGAGATCCTCGATCTCGTTGGGCGCATCATCCATGTCGCCCAACTCTTTCTGAATAGCCTTCATTTGCTCATTCAGATAGTACTCCCGCTGGCTCTTCTCCATTTGCCGCTTGACGCGTCCACGGATGCGCTTCTCGACCTGGAGCAGATCCATCTCTTCCTCGAGCTGCGCGATGATGTGCTCGAGCCTTTCGCGTTTCGACTCGATTTCGAGAATGGCCTGCTTCTGCTCGATCTTGACCGACAGATGCGCCGCAATCGTGTCAGCGAGTCGGCCCGGATCATCGATCCCCGTCAAGGAAGCAAGAATCTCCGGCGGAACCTTCTTGTTGAGCTTTACGTACTGCTCGAATTGCGTGAGCACCGAGCGCGTCAGAACCTCGAGCTCGCGACCCTCGTCCTCGTCCTGCGTCGACTCCAGCACCGTGAGCTCGGCGCCGAAGAATTCTTCGTCGTCGACGAACGCTTCGACGCGGGCGCGCTCACCGCCCTCGACCAGAACCTTGACCGTGCCGTCGGGAAGCTTCAGGAGCTGGAGAATCGTGGAGATGGTGCCGATGCGATAGATGTCATCAGGATTCGGCTCGTCCTGGCCCGCATCCTTCTGGGCCACCAGGAATATCTTCTTGTCGTGCTCCATGGCACGCTCGAGCGCGCGAATCGACTTTTCGCGGCCGACGAACAGCGGTATCACCATATGCGGATAGACGACGACGTCCCGCAGCGGCAGTACTGGCATCATGGTCCTAGGTCTCCCTGATGGCTTGGGCCGGGCGTGGATGGGAGGCAGCAGACGCCGGCCGGCGTACCCGGCGACAAGCCGCGATAACAAACCCTGACCGTCGCCGAAGCACCGTCAAAGCCCATATCTGGTGGTATTGAGCCGGGAATTCAAGGTCAGCGTACAGATTATAGGCGATACCGCAAGGCGAATGTGCTGCCCGTCACATCTGGCCAATTTGGGGGTATCGCACCCTCCGGTCAGGCTCGCCCGCGCCCGGGTCAATCCGGGGCGGCCCGCTGCTTGTCGCCCTCGAAGATAACCAGCGGCTCGGACTCGCCGTTGATGACACCGGCATCGACCACGACCTTGGCGACATTCTCCAGGGAGGGAAGATCGTACATGGTGTCGAGCAGCACGTGCTCGACGATGGAGCGCAGCCCCCGCGCGCCGGTCTTGCGCTCCATGGCCTTGCGCGCCACCGCCCGAAGCGCGTCCTCGCGGAACTCGATCTCGGAGCCTTCCATCTCGAACAGGCGCGAATATTGCTTGGTGAGGGCGTTTTTCGGCTCCGTGAGAATCTGCACGAGCTGCTCCTCGTCGAGCTCGTCGAGCGTCGCCAGGATCGGCAGGCGGCCGACAAACTCGGGGATCAGACCGTAATGGATCAGGTCCTCAGGCTCGACGTCGCGCAGTATCTCGCCTACCTGCTTTGAATCTTCCTTGCTCTTGACGTCGGCACCGAAGCCGATGCCGCCTTTCTTCGAGGAGCGGTTCTCGATGATCTTGGCGAGCCCGTCGAAGGCTCCACCGCAGATGAAGAGAATATTCGAGGTATTGACCTGCAGAAATTCCTGCTGCGGGTGCTTGCGGCCTCCCTGGGGAGGCACCGACGCGATAGTGCCCTCGATGAGCTTCAGCAGCGCCTGCTGAACACCCTCACCGGAGACGTCACGCGTAATCGAGGGATTGTCCGACTTGCGCGAAATCTTGTCGATTTCGTCGATGTAGACGATGCCCGTCTGAGCCTTCTCCACGTCGTAGTCACACTTCTGAAGCAGCTTCTGGATGATGTTCTCGACGTCCTCGCCGACGTACCCGGCCTCGGTGAGCGTCGTCGCATCAGCAATCGTGAACGGGACGTTGAGCAGCCGGGCCAGCGTCTCCGCGAGCAGGGTCTTGCCGCAGCCCGTGGGGCCGATGAGCAGCACGTTGCTTTTCGACAGCTCGACCTCGTCTACCTTGAGACCGGAGTCGAGCCGTTTGTAGTGGTTGTAGACCGCAACAGACAGAACCTTCTTGGCGTGATACTGGCCGACGACGTAGTCGTTAAGTATCTGATTTATCTCATGCGGGGTAGGAAGCTTGCTGCCGGTGCCGGTGCCGACCTTGTCCTGAATCTCCTCGCGGATGATGTCGTTGCAAAGATCGACGCACTCATCGCAGATGAACACCGAGGGCCCGGCGATGAGCTTGCGCACCTCGTGCTGGCTCTTGCCGCAGAACGAGCAGTACAGCAACCGATCGCCATCGCCACCCTTGCCCTGTTTGTCGTTGCTCATGGACCTACCTCACGAGGGCCAATTTCAAGCTCGTGTTTCCGTCGACAGTTTGCGCGTCTCCAGCACCTCGTCGATGATGCCGTACTCGCTGGCCTCGGCACCGCTCATGAAATGGTCGCGGTCGGTGTCGGCCCTGACCCGATCGAGCGGCTGCCCGGTGTGCTTGGACAGAATCTGATCGAGCCTTTCGCGGGTGCGCAGAATTTCCTGAGCATGGATATCGATATCCGAGGCCTGCCCCTGGAATCCGCCCAGAGGCTGGTGAATCATGACGCGGGAATGCGGCAGACAGTATCGCTTACCCTTCGCGCCTCCGGCCAACAGCAAGGCACCCATGCTGGCTGCCTGGCCGATGCACAAAGTGCTGACATCGGGTTTGATGAACTGCATGGTGTCGTAGATCGCAAGCCCCGCACTTACCATGCCGCCCGGGGAATTGATATACAGGTGGATATCCTTGTCCGGGTTCTCTGACTCCAAGAATAGCAGCTGTGCGACGACGACATTGGCGACCAGGTCTTCCACCGGGCCGCAGAGAAACACGACGCGCTCCTTGAGCAGCCGCGAGTAGATGTCGTAGGACCGTTCCCCGCGCGCCGACTGCTCGACGACAATGGGAACGAGATTCAAGCCACGCTCGTGCCCGGCGCCTGTCCTGTCTGCGCTATCAATAGTAGTCATTGGATCTTTTAACCACCCTGAGTCTGCCCCGGATTCAGAAGTTCGTCAAACGACTTGGTCTCCGGCTCGATCTCGGCTCTCTCCAGGATCCAAGCCACCACCGTGTCCTCGAGCACGCTGGATTCGACATCCGCAAGCCGAGAGGGTTCGGAGTAGTACCAGCGCACGACCTCCTGTGGATCCTCGTAGGTAGAGGCGATGCCGTCGACGCGGGCGCGTACCTCCTCCGGGTCCGCCTTGATACCGTTTTCCTTGATGAGCTCGGCGATGAGCAGCCCCAGCGACACCCGTCGCCTGGCGGGCTCTTCGAAAGCCTGCTTGTCGAGCTCGATTTTCTCCACGTCGTAGCCGGAGTGGGCCAGCTCGAGACGCTTGGCCGCCATGCTCCGCTGCACCTCGCGCTCGACCAGCGCGCTGGGCAGCTCGAGCGACCTTCCCGCGAGCAGCGCCTCCATGACCCTCTGCTTGGTCAGCGAGCGGACAGCTTCGTCGAGCTCGCGCTGCATATTTGCGCGAACCTCCTCTCTGAGCTTCTCGATGCCGCCCTCCTTGACCCCGAAGCTCTCCGCGAAGGCCTCATCCATATCCGGCAGCACGGCCTCCTCGACGCTGTGCACCTTGACCTTGAACTGGCCGGGCTTTCCCGCCAGCGAACCGGCGCCGGAATCCGATGGAAAGTGCAGATCCAATGTCAGCTCCTGACCGGCCTCCACGCCGACGAGACCGTCCTCGAAGGCCTCGAACAGCTGCCCGGCGCCAATCTCGACCGCGAAGCTCTCGGCCTTCAAATCGTCCCGGGCCTCGCCTTCGCAGGTACCTTCGAAGTCGATGACCAGGCGGTCCCCTGGGGTCGCCGCCCGCTCTACGGCGTTCCAGGTGCGGCGCTGCGTGCGCAGCCGTTCCAGCATCCGGTCCAGGTCCGCGTCGTTGATGGCCGCCTCGGGCCGACGGATCTTCAGCGATTCGATGGCGGGCAAGCGTACCTCAGGATAGACGTCGAAAACTGCCGTGTAGGCCACACCGCTGCCCGATTCCCACTCCAGGGGGTCGATGGTGGGATTGCCCGCGGGGCGCAGTCGCTCCTGGAGAATGGCGTCCTGAAAGCTGCTCTGGACGATCTCGCCGACGACCTCCTCGCGCACCTGCTTGCCGTAGCGCTGGGCGATGACCTTCATGGGCGCCTTGCCAGGGCGGAAACCGGGCAGCCGCGCGCTCTGGGCGATGTTGGACAGGCGCTTGCTGACCTCGCCCTGAACGCGCTCCTCGGGCACCTGGACCTTGACACGGCGCTCCAGGCCCTCGGTTGTCTCAACGGTCACTTGCATGCTGACGCCTCGTGGAATGCCGCTGTGCGCGGCTCATATTTAATGAGCGTATGGTGCGAAAGGAGGGACTCGAACCCTCAAGGGGCTTGCCCCACTGGCACCTAAAACCAGCGCGTCTACCAATTCCGCCACTTTCGCCCGATTCGTGGTCCAACTGCGGTCTGCGCGGCACCGCGGCAAAGTATACCGGGCGGCCCCGGGTGCTAAAAAGGGTCAGGCCGCCAAGACCTAACCCTTTGTTTTTACTGGTGGGCCGTCCAGGGCTCGAACCTGGGACCCGCTGATTAAGAGTCAGCTGCTCTGCCAACTGAGCTAACGGCCCTGTGTGTGCATGTCCACGCCTGCGCGCAGCTGGGGTGGGCGATGGGATTCGAACCCACGACCGCCGGAACCACAATCCGGAGCTCTACCGGCTGAGCTACGCCCACCATTGGTCTGCAAACCGATCGCCACATGCCTGGCGCGCCCGGCAGGACTCGAACCTGCGACCTACGGCTTAGAAGGCCGTTGCTCTATCCAGCTGAGCTACGGGCGCAGTAGTAAAGTGGTCGGGGTAGAGGGATTTGAACCCCCGACCCCCTGCTCCCAAAGCAGGTGCGCTACCAGACTGCGCCATACCCCGCCAGTCGCGCCACAGTTAAGGGGCGGGATGATACGCCCAGCGTTACAAAAGCGTCAATCGACGCGCCTGCCCCAGCGCGGCAAAAACCATTATCATGCGCATCGCCTAGACCGTGGAGACAGCAAACGATGCGCCTGATTCGCATGGCTTTATTTCTCAGCGCCGTAATCCTACCGATGATCGGACCCGACACGGTGGGCGCGGATGACACGCCGCGGGTGCGGCTCGAAACAAGCCTCGGCAGCGTGGTTCTCGTGCTCGAGCGCCAGAAAGCCCCGGCGACGGTGGAGAACTTCCTGGGCTACGTCAACGACGGATTCTACGACGGGACCATTTTTCACCGCGTCATCGATGGATTCATGATTCAGGGCGGCGGCTTTAGCGCCGATCTCTCCCGCAAGGCGACCCGCGCGCCCATCAAGAATGAAGCGGACAACGGTCTCGAGAACAAGCGCGGTACCATCGCCATGGCGCGCACGCGGGACCCGCACTCGGCGACCGCCCAGTTTTTCATCAACGTCGTCGACAATGGCTTCCTCGATCACAAGGCACCGACCGGGCGCGGCTGGGGTTACGCGGTATTCGGTCAGGTCGTCGAGGGCATGGAGGTCGTCGACAAGATCCGCGCTCAGCCGACCGGCGTGCAGGCCGGAATGCGCGATGTGCCCGTGACGGCAATCACGATCGAGCGTGCCGTGGTCGAGACGCCCTGATCATGGCCGACAGCGTCAAGGTCGAGCTACGTACCAGCGCCGGCGCAATCGTCGTGGAGCTGGATCCACTGAGAGCGCCCAAGACCACCGAGAATTTTCTCAGCCACGTGCGCGAGGGATTCTACGACGGCACGATTTTCCACCGTGTCATCGACAATTTCATGGTGCAGGGGGGCGGATTCGAAGTGGGAATGGTACGCAAGCAACCCGGCGCCAGCATCGAGAACGAGGCCGACAACGGCCTCAGCAACGCCCTCGGCACCATCGCCATGGCACGCACATCTGATCCCCACTCGGCCAGCACGCAGTTTTTCATCAATGTGAAAGACAACGCTTTTCTCGATTTCAAGTCCCGCAGCCGGGACGGCTGGGGCTACTGTGTCTTCGGCGCGGTCATCGGGGGCATGGACGTGGTCGACAGGATCGTCAAGATGCCCACCACCAGTCGCGGCGGACACCAGGATGTGCCCGTCGAGGACGTGGTTATCGAAAGCGCCCGCGAGCTCGCCGACAGCTAGTCGGGAGGACGGGCATGCGCACGCTTTTCGTATCCGACGTGCATCTGAACAGTGCCCGCGCAGGTATCGTAAAAGCGTTTCTCGAATTCCTCGATCAAAAGGCGCGCCACGCGGATGCGCTGTTCATACTCGGCGATCTTTTCGACGAATGGCTCGGTGACGACGACGACAAGGCGCCGCATCCGGAGGTCTGCGGCGCGCTCGCGGCCTTGACCGCGAGCGGATTGCCAGTCTCTGTGGTGCACGGCAATCACGATTTTCTGCTCGGAAAGCGCTTCGCCGCGCGCAGCGGCTGCACGCTGCTCGGCGATCACACCGTGATCGACCTGTATGGCACGCCGGCCCTGATCATGCACGGCGACACGCTGTGCACCCGCGACGTCAAGTATCAGACTTTTCGCAAGGTCACGCGAAATGTGCTCTTGCAGAAGTTGTTTCTCAGCATGTCATTGGCCAAGCGGGCCGAGAGAGCGGCGAGCATTCGCAGCCAATCGAAACAGGACGTGGCACTGAAGCCCGACGACATCATGGACGTGACCGCCGAGGCCGTGGACGCCATGCTGCGCCGCCACGGCGTGCGCCACCTGATTCATGGCCACACCCATCGCCCGGCGATCCACGATTTCGTTCTCGATGGCGAACGCGCCACGCGTATCGTCCTCGGCGACTGGTACGAGCAGGATAGCGTATTGGTTTGGGATCAAGCGGGTTATCGCCTGGGGCGTATTGCAGATGTGTAGCCGAATGCCGTCTCCTGTGAAGGCAGACGGTCAGCGTGGGGGGAGCAAACCGACGCTCCTCGTGTCCACCCGCCCCCGTGTTCCCCTACCGGGATAAACCCCCTCCCGTCTATGGAGCGGGGAACCCCTCGTTCAGCACGTTTCCTTTGTAAAGGACCTCTGTTGTCTCATGCGCCGCCGCGGCGGTCCGCGACACGGCGACGTTCCTCGACTGGGCGTTGCGCGTGCTCGCGACGGTCGGGAAGACCGAGCAGTCGGCGCTCGATGGGCCACCACAGCAGTCGTCGCCGGTGCCAGCTGACGGCCATGAACACGCAGTAGAGCGCGAACAGGCCGAGGAAAAGGTAGAACATGGTGCTCTCCGCGACGCCGGCCTCGAGCGCCGCGACCCCGGCCACCGCGCAAACGCTGGCGATGCAAAGCATGACCCACACGCTCGTCGACGCGCGCATGCCGGTCATCTGCAGCACGTGATGCAGATGACCAACATCGGACGAGGTCGGAGAGCGGCCCTGGGAGAAGCGCCACAGGATCAACCAGACGGTATCGAAAAGCGGCACCATGAGCAGCCACAGCGCAGCCACCGGTGGCATCGCGCGGCCATCACCCTGGGACAACGCGATGAAGAACCAGGTCAGGGCGAATCCCAGAAACATGCTGCCTGCATCGCCCATGAACACCAGCGCCCGCCGTCGCCACGGCAGTCGCAGGTTGAAAGCCAGAAAACCCGTGACCACCACCGCGAGCATCAGCAGCAGAGCCCGCTCGGCGTCTCGCCCCGCGCTGTCCGCGACGTAGGCGAGGCCGAGCAGCGCGATGAGGCTCAGGCCGCCGGCCAGCCCGTCGAGCCCATCGCTCATGTTGAGCGCGTTGATGACGCCGACAGTGGCGAAGACCGTGAATACGATCGCCCATCCGGAGAGCGTGACAAGCCTGCCCTCGCCGCCGAGATGACCGAGATCGTGCAGCACCACTCCACCCCAGTAGGCCATGATCAGCGCCGCGCCGATTTGCGCCCCGAAGCGCCCCCGCGAGGAGAGCTCGTGGATGTCATCGAGCAGCCCGACGACCACCACAATGGCAGCGGCGGCAAAGAAGCCGCGGTACGCCGTAAGCCCCACATCGAGGGTCAACGTGGCGAGTGTGAATCCGCAGAACATGGCGACGCCGCCGATGAGGGGCACCGAGCCCTGGTGGGTTTTGCGCGCATCGGGCTCGTCGACGAGCCCGATGCGCGTCGCGAGCGGGCGCAGGATGTGCAGCAGACCGCAGCACACGATCAGCGCCAGCGCAAAACTTGCCAGCATTTTCACGCGTCACCCTGGACGCTGCGGGCATCGGCGACCGCCCTCAGCGTGCGCTCCCAGGCCGCCGTCGCGAGACGGCGGTCGAACCGTTGCTCAAAAAGTTGGCGCGCCGCGGCGCCCTGACGCCGTGCCGTCTCCGCATCCGACGCAAGCGCCTCGATGCGCGCCGCGAGCCCGGCACCGTCGCCGACCGGGATCTGAAATCCGCAGCGCGCCTCCTCGATGAGATCCGCGAGCTCACCCTCGGGTGCACCGATGAACAGCACCGGCCGGCCGGCGGCGGCGATGGCGTAGAACTTGCTCGGCACCATCAGTCCTTCGAGCCGTGGCAGCAGCGATACCAGGTGGACGTTTGCAGCCGTGAGGCTCTCGGCGAGGCGCTCCCGGGGCTGGTAAGGCTGCATGCGCACGTTCCCGAGTCGTCGGCGCGCGATCTCCTGCTCGATGAACGATCTCTGCACACCGTCGCCGACGAGAAGGAAGACAATGTCGTCGCGGTCGCGCAACCGCTCGGCCGCATCGAGCACGGTGGCGAACTCGTGGGCGTAGCCCATGTTGCCCGAATACATCACGACCGTCCGACCCTCGAGATGAAGCGCGCGGCGAACGCCATGACCTTCGAGCGGCAGCGGTCGCACCAGATCACCGTCACACCAGTTGTGAACGATCGCCACGCGCTCGGGGGGGATCCCGAGCGCTTTGACCTGCGCTGCCATGCGCGCGCCGATGACCACGTTGCACCGCGCCCGTTGCAGCGAGCGGTTACGCATGCCCCTCAACGCGTTCGCGAGAGCACCCTTCACGAGCGGCACCCCGACACGTTCGGCGATCTCCGGAAACAGATCGTGCAGCCAGTTCACCAGACGTGCTCCTCGCGCCCGCGCAACCAGGGCGGCCATCACCGAGATCAAGGGTGGATCGGTCTTCGCCACGACCACGTCGTCGCGACGGCAAAGTCGTGCGAGACGCCAGCCGGCGCCGAGATAGAAGCTCAGGTAATCGAGTCCTCGGCCGACCAGCGACCCGCGGCCGAAACGCGTGCTCCACACGCGGCGCACGTCGATTCCGTCCAGCTGCTCTCGGGAGGCGAGCCGCGCACGGGGATCGTCGATCAGCTGGCGACTCGTGATCACGACCACGTCCATGCCGTCACGCGCCAGATCGAGTGTCAGATCGGTCAGCATCTGGCTGGTCGCAGAATGATCGGGGTGAAAGTATCGGTTGACGAACAGGACCCGCATGAGCCGAGCCGGATGACCGTCGAAGGCCTAGCGGCTGACCTCGAATCGCTTGCCCGTGCGCGCGCCCAGGTCCACCTCGAGGCGCTGCCGGCTCCACCCGTGCACCTTGTCGTGCGCCTCCACGTAAACCTTCGAATCGCCATCCGGAATCATCACGCCACCGAGGCTGCGGGTGAAGGGCTGCTCGTTCTCGTGGGGATGATAGAGCGTGCGCGTGCCGAGAACGCTGCCATCGGCGCCGACGACACGCCATGCATCGGCATAGTGATCCCAACCGGTGTCGGCGTGACGCAGGGTCACATCCACCGACCAGCTGCCACCACTGTGGCGGAAGCTCGCGTGCTCGATCTCCACGTCGCCCGCAATGCCCGCCCGGGGAATCCCGGACAGGGCTGCGAGCGTCATGGCGGCCAGCATCGGCAACCGACGTTTGAACATAGGCATGCTGCAGAACTTTAGACTAAACGCGTGCGGCGCGCCGTCGCTTGCCGGCGGGCGTCCCCTGCAGCAAGGGGAAGCGACGGGTTTCCACCTGCCAGCGGCTGCCGCGCACCATCAGGAGGCTGAAGCTGGGACCGCCGAAGGTGCGCACCCTGCCCGCCGCGCCGGGGTTGAGAATCCAGGGCGAGCCGAGACGGTCGGCGCACTCGCGATGGGAGTGGCCGTAGACCACCAGCCGCGCATCGGAAAAATCCCGGCGCATGCGCGCGTGACAGCGCCCGGGGTTACCGTAGTGGTGCCCGTGAACGACCACGAGATCGCCGCCGGGCAGGGTCACGCGTGTCTCCCAGGGCAGCGAATCCAGCAGGTTCCAGTCCCCTGCGTGCCACTTCTCGCGCACGTCGTTGTTGCCGCGCACGGCGATCAACCGCCCCGCGCGGGGCTGCAACGCATCGAGCACCTCGCGGCTGCCTACGTCGCCGGCGTGCACCACCAGGTCGCTCGCGACCGCCTCGCGGGCGATGCGCTCGTCGAGCTCACCGTGGGTGTCCGAGACGATGACGACTCGTAGATTGTCCGGCACGCCTGTCCGCTCCTCATACCATCGGGGTAGTGGAGTATATTAGATCCAGCGCCCACAAGCCGGCCGTCGTCCCATGACCAATCGCAAGGAAAGCTCAGAGCACGTCGACATCGAGCAGCTGGCGGCGCTGCACGCACGTGCGCGTAACGGCGCCCTCGCGACCCTGGTTCTGACGGGGACCGTGATCATGTTGATGTGGGGGCGCATGGAGCTGGGCGTGCTGGCGCTCTGGGGCGTCGCCAGCGCCATTCTCGAGGGCGCTCGGCTGATCGTCGCGCGCCGCTTCCGCGCGCGCCGTCGCGAGCCGGGAGAGCGCTTGCTCTGGACGCTCGCGGCGCTGCTGCCGGCGAGCGCGTCGGGGCTGCTGTGGGGAGCCCTGGCGGTTTACCTGGCATGGCTCGACAGCGAGTGGGCGCTGATGATGGTATTCGCCCTGCCCGTGGCCCTGATGGCCCTCGCCGCGGCCAATTACGCGCTGCATCGCACGGTGCACACCGTGCATATCGTGCTCGCCGCGAGCCCTTCGGTGCTGATCCTGCTCGCTGAGCCCAGTGCGGACGTGAAGCTCGCGGGCGTGGCGCTCGCCGGACTCACGCTGATGTCCCTTTACAGTGCTCAGCTGACGGCACAGCGCGTGCGGGAGAATCTGGCTCTACGCCACGCCACCGCCGAGCTCGAAGCGCGCCTTCGCGTCATTCACGACCACATCGGCTCCGCGCCTGGCGTCGATCGGCTGCTGACCTTCCAAACCAGCCACGATCCGCTCACCGGCCTCATCAATCGACGCGAATTCGAGAAACGCCTGGGACAAGCGCTCACCAGCGCCGCCGGGGGACGGCGCCGGCACGCCATCTGCTATCTGGATCTCGATCACCTGGACATGGTCAACGACACCTGCGGTCACCGCGCTGGCGACGCCGTGCTGCGTCAGGTCGCGGCCCGCTTGCAGACGCTGGTGCGCGGCACCGACGTGCTGGCACGCATGAGCGGCGATCAGTTCGCCGCGCTGCTCACCGACTGCAGCCTCGAAAACGCGACATCCGTCGGCGAGAACCTGCGCGAGGCCGTGCGCAACCTGCGTTTTCCGTGGGAAGACCACGTCTTTCAGGTCAGCACCAGCGTCGGCATCGCATCGATCGACGTGACCACGCCGCATTTTGCAGATGCCTTGAGCGCCGCGCACGCCGCCTGCCTGGTCGCCCGCCGGGAAGGCGGCGACCGTGTGCGCAGCTACCAACCCTCGGACCTGGCCCACGGGCATCACCAGCACCTTGCGCGCTGGATGCAGAAAGTCCGCGAGGCGGTGGAGAGCAGCCGGTTTCAGCTTCTCGTCCAGGAGATCGCGCCGCTCGACAAGAGCGCCAGCCAGGAGCGGCACGGCGAGCTGCTGGTGCGTATGCTCGATGAGAACGGCGACCTGGTCGCACCGCACACATTCCTGTCGGCGGCGGAACGTTACAACCTGATGCCGGCCGTCGATCGCTGGGTGATTCAGAGCAGCTTCGCCGCCCTCGACAACGGCTCGGATGCGCTTTCATCGCTGGACCTGTGCGCCATCAACCTGTCGGGACAGTCGCTTTCGGATCCCGAGCTGCTCGGCTTCGTGACCGGGCTGCTCGACGCGGCGCATTTCTCTCCGGGACGGCTGGTCTTCGAGATCACCGAGACGGCGGTAGTGGAGAACTTCGAAGCGGCGCGCACCTTCATTCATACGCTCAAGGAGCGCGACTGCCGATTCGCGCTCGACGATTTCGGCAGCGGAATGAGCTCGTACAGCTATCTGAAGAACCTGCCCGTGGACTATCTCAAGATCGACGGCAGCTTCGTGCGCGGCATGCTGGAAGATCCCATCGACAGGGCCGTTGTCGAGTCGATCAACCAGATCGGCCACGATTTGAACATGAAAACCATCGCCGAGTTCGCGGAGAGCGACGAGATCCTCGCCGCGCTGTCCGAGCTGGGCGTCGATTACGCCCAGGGCGCCGCCATCGGCGAGCCCCGACCAGTCAGCTGATTTGCGAACCTCTGCTCACGGCTCGACCTCTAGCGCCATCAGCCGCTCGAGCAGCTCCTCGTGGGAGTGCGTGACGGGGAACTGCGGGTACTCCCCAACGAGCTGCTCGGGCGGGCGGAACAGGATGCCCGCGTGCGCCTCCTCGAGCATGCTGATGTCGTTGTAAGAGTCGCCGGCGGCGAGCACCTGGAAATTGAGATTTTTGAATGCCCGCACGGCCTGGCGCTTCTGATCCGGCTGGCGCAGCCGGTATCCGGTGACCCGTCCGTCCGCGTCGATGTCGAGATCGTTACAGTACAGGCTCGGCCAGTCGAGCATGCGCATCAGCGGACTGGCGAACTGATAGAAAGTGTCGGAAAGAATCGCCACCTGAACCGATGCGCGCAGGCGATCGAGGAATTCCCGCGCACCGGGCAGCGGACTCAGCGAATCGATGACCGTATGAATGTCTTCGATACGCAGTCCGTGCTCTTCGAGAATCTCGAGGCGCCGCTTCATGAGCACGTCATAATCGGAGATATCCCGGGTGGTGAGTCGAAGCTCCTCGATGCCGGTGCGCTCCGCGACGCCGATCCAGATCTCGGGCACGAGCACGCCCTCTAGGTCCAGGCAGATCAGTCTCACTTGCTTTCCTCTATCCGTACGTCTCGCGGAGCTCTCGACGCAATATTTTTCCAACGTTGCTTTTCGGAAGCTCGCTGGTGAACTCGACGTGCCTGGGACACTTGTATGCCGTCAGGTTGGCACGGCAATGCGCATCGAGAGACTCTCTGGTCAGGCCGGGATTCCGCTTCACCACGACGATCTTGACCGCCTCGCCCGTGCGCTCGTCCGGCACTCCGATGGCGCCGACCTCGAGCACGTCGGGGTGCGATGAGACCACCTCTTCGATCTCACTGGGGTAAACGTTGAAACCCGATACAAGGATCATGTCCTTTTTCCGATCGATCAGATAAACGAACCCGCGTTCATCGAAACGCGCAACGTCACCGGTGTGAAACCAGCCGTCCGCGTCCATGCAGGCACGCGTCTCGTCGGGTCGCTGCCAATAGCCCTTCATCACCTGTGGACCGCGCACGCACAGCTCGCCGGTTCCACCAATCTCGAGCACCTCCCCCTCATCGCTCTTGATGCAGCACTCCGTCGAAGACACCGGAAGACCGATGCTGCCGTTGAATCCCTCCAGGTCGAACGGGTTTGCACACACCGTTGGAGACGTCTCCGTGAGACCGTAGGCCTCCAGCAGCGTCGTGCCGGTCACCTCGTGCCAGCGCCTGGCCACCGCCGCCTGCACCGCCATGCCGCCGCCGATGCTTATCTTGAGCGCCGAGAAATCCAGGTCTGCAAAGCCGGAGGCGTGCAGAAGTCCGTTGAAAAGCGTATTCACGCCCGTTATGCCGGTGAAACGAACCTTTCTCAGCTCGCGCACGAATCCCGGCATGTCACGAGGGTTGGTAATCAGATAATTCAGCCCGCCAATCTTCACGAACGAAAAGCAGTTCGCGGTAAGTGCAAAAATATGATAAAGCGGCAATGCCGTTATCACGACCTCCTCGCCGGTGACGAGAAAAGGGCCCATCCACGCGGTGCTCTGCTCGACGTTGGCGACGACGTTGCCGTGGCTCAGCATGGCGCCCTTGGCGACACCGGTCGTGCCACCGGTGTACTGAAGAAAAGCGAGATCCTCGTGCCCGAGCGTGACCGGCCGAAGCGACGCCGAAGCACCTTCGGAGAGGGCGTCCGTGAAGCGAATCGCGCCCTGGATATGAAACGCAGGCACCAGCTGCTTCACGTACTTGACGACGAGATTGACAATGGCGGACTTCGGGAACGGCAACAAATCGCCCATCCGGGTCGTGACGACGGACCTCACGGGCGTATCCGCGAGACACTCCTCGAGCACGTGAGCGAAATTCTCCAGGATCAGGACGGCACTGGTGCCCGAGTCGTTCAGCTGGTGTCGCAGCTCCCTCGGCGTGTAGAGAGGGTTCACGTTGACGACGACGAGCCCCGCGCGCAGCGCGCCGAAGAGCGCCACCGGATACTGGAGCAGGTTCGGCAGCATGATGGCGAAGCGGTCGCCCTTATCGAGCCCGAGCCTGGACTGCAGGAAGGCGGCGAAGCGGCGGCTGAGCGCGTCCAGCTCCCTGAAGGTCAGCGTCGCACCCATGTTGGCGAACGCCGGGCGATCGCCGAAGCGGCGCACGCTGTCATCGAACATCTCCACCAGCGATGCATAGCGGTCGGCGTCGATCTGCGCCGGCACCTGCTCCGGGTAGCTTTCGAGCCAGAATTTTTCCACGCCTTAGCCCACGATTCCCGGCCTTCGCGCCGGGCAGCCATCGCAAAAGAGCAGCCATTTTAGATCAGACCCCGGTTTAGTCCATTGCGGTTGTTTTCAGCCGTCTTATGGGCTTTATTTACTGGCGTAAGAACGAATCGGCCATCGGAGGCCCGGCAGACGAGGACGCCTCCGGAAAACGGCGCCGACGACCCCGGAGGACCCATGACGCCAAACGGTTTGCGGGGCAGGCCCGGACGTGCGCACGTCGTCGGAGCATGCGCGCTCATGGCGATCCTTTGCCAGTTGCCGGCCGGGCCCGTCTCTGCTCTCGAGTGGGAGTTCGACGACGTCACGGTGCGCCTCGACACCACGCTCTCCCAGGGGATCACGGTGCGCGCGTCCGAGCGCGACTCGGCGACCATCGGCATCGCCAACGGCGGCAGCGCGTACTCGGTCAACCACGACGACGGCACGCTCAACTACGACGACGGGCGCATTTCCCAGAACGTCTCGCGCTTCACCAGCGAGCTGGATATCGACGGCGGCGCGCTGAGCGCGTTCTTCCGGGTCACGGGCTTCTACGACTGGGAGCAGGAGAACAGCAGCCGCGCGCGCACGCCGCTGACCGATCAGGCGCTCGACATCGTCGGCTCGGAGATCGAGCTGCTCGATGCCTACGTCACCGGAAACTTCAACGTGGGCCAGGCGCCCGCGCAGCTGCGCTTCGGCAACCAGGTGCTGAGCTGGGGCGAAGGCACCTTCATTCCCGGCGGCATCAACGTCATCAATCCCATCGACGTGGCCGAGTTCCGCACCCCGGGCGCGGAGCTGCGCGAGGCGCTCAAGCCCGTTCCCATGCTGAGCGGCTCGGTGTCGCTCACCGAGAGCATCTCGCTCGAGGCCTTTTATCAGCTCCAGTGGAAGGAGGTGGAGATCGACCCGCCCGGCACGTATTTCTCCACCAACGACTTCGTCGGTGCGGGCGGCTCGCGGGTGTTCCTCGGCTTCGGTGACTTCTCGGATCTCGGCACGAGCTTCGGTCCGCTGACGCCGGCGATCAACGCCGACCTGGCTGGTGCGGCGATACCGGTGCCACCCTTTCCGGCCTTCGACCCGACCTTCCTCGGCGTGCCGCGAGGGCCGGACGACGAGGGCAGCGACAGCGGCCAGTTCGGCCTGGCCATGCGCTTTTTCAGCGAGCAGCTCCAGGGCACCGAGTTCGGGCTGTACTACTTGAAGTACAACAGCCGTCTGCCCATCATCAGCGCGCGCACCGGCACTGCCGCGGGCGTCGGTCTCGCTCTGGCATCGGCTAGCGCCGTGGCGAATCCGACCGGCTTCACAGCCGGAGCGGCAGGGCCCGCGACGGCCGCGCAGATCGGCGGTGCCATCGGCACCGATCGTTACGCCCAGACCGCGAGCTACTTCATCGAGTATCCCGAGGACATCGATCTGTTCGGCGCAAGCTTCAGCACCGAGCTGGGAAACAGCGGATGGGCGCTTCAAGGAGAATACTCGTTGAAAAAGGACGCGCCGCTGCAGATCGACGACGTGGAGCTGCTGTTCGCAGCGCTGACGCCGTTGGCGGCCTTGAACCCGTCATTCACCGACAACCAGGTCGGCGTCTTCGCGCCTGACACGGTCATTCCCGGCTTCATCGAGCGCGACGTCAGCCAGATCCAGGCCACCGCCACCAAGGTCTTTGGCCCCACCCTGGGCGCCAATACCGGCATCTTCCTCTTCGAGCTGGGCGTCAACCACGTGCACGGCATGCCGAGCCAGGACACGCTGCGTTTGAATGGCGCCGCCACCGATACCAGCGGCAATCCCGACCAGGCCCTGCCACTCAACCCGGTGTCGGGCGCACCCGGCGCACACGCAGGAAAAGCCGCGGAGCCGAGCAGCGCCTTCCCGACGCCCTGGTCCTGGGGATACCGCATGGCCGCCCAGCTCACCTACGACAACGTGTTCGCCTCGATCAACCTTTCGCCGCGGATCCAATGGGCCCACGACGTGGAGGGGATCTCGCCGCAGCCCGCGGGACCGTTCCGCGAGGGCCGCAAGGCCATTTCCGTCGGCCTCAAGGCCACCTATCTGCAGGAGTGGGAGCTGGATCTGGCCTACACGGACTTTTTCGGGGCCGGTAAGTACAATTTGCTGAACGATCGCGATTTTTTCAGCGCCATCCTGAAGTACTCGTTCTGAGCCCATGAACCGCAAAGCCGTCGTCACGCTGACACTCGCCATTGCGCTGAGCGCAGCTTTCCCGGGCGCGCGCGCGGAGCTATCGGCCGAGCAGATCGCGCGCCTCGGCGCCGACCTGACGCCCTTCGGCGGCGAGCGTGCCGGCAACGCCGACGGCAGCATACCCGCCTGGGAGGGCGGCATCACCGAGCCGCCGGCCGGCTACGAGCCCGGCATGCACCATCCCGACCCGTATCCCGACGACCGGGTGCTGTTCACCATCGACGCCAGCAACATGCAGCTCTACCAGGACCGGCTGACGGCGGG